>Ga0307517_10013122_pt1 | contig 11286 bp, 10 predicted proteins | sample 23_EM_MG_FD_194515 | JGI IMG/M metagenome (GOLD analysis project Ga0307517, IMG submission 194515) | Populus trichocarpa ectomycorrhiza microbial communities from riparian zone in the Pacific Northwest, United States - 23_EM | ecosystem: Host-associated > Plants > Roots > Unclassified | place... | reverse complement strand
TTGTTATACCTCAAATCAAGTTGAAGAGTGGCAGAATGTACGTTCTTCTGAACCCATAATCTCCTTCAAAAGCAGAATTCCTCTGTTTCTTCGGTATGTGCTCTACAGAATATGCTTTGCATTCACTGTTATTCATTCCTATCCATTTGCCATAAACCTTCATACTGCTCGAAGTCTAAACAGATGATCTCTTCTTATGTCCCTGTAATTTTAAAAAAAAGTAGTAAATTATAATCTCATTTCAAAACCCACGGACAAAGATTAATTTACTCCTTGCCTTATAACATCTTGTACTAGCTCCTCCATGTTTCCCTGATAGTTAAAATCAACATTTCCAGCAAGTTGAAGAGTAAAGAGTAAGGACCATTTCCTTGAACTTTGGCCCTTTTTTATTCGAATTTTCTTCTCTTTTCAGCTTCAAAAGGGCTTTTTTTCTACAGATTCGGACTTGTGCTTTTGTTTTGAGAATCTGGAGAAAAAAAGGAAAAAGAAATTAATTAGAAAAGTTTTGACCATCTCTTGCAACATTACAAATTCATCAGTAGTAGAGAAATTCAAACAAAAGAAAATTCGAAACAACTGACAATTCACAGGTGCGTAAAACCATTGTACAAGAAATTTGTCATTTGTTAAAATATATTTACAAGAAATTAAAGGCCAAATCACAAGCAGGATATTTATAGTTTACGTACCTCTTTCCATCAAAATAGATGATAGGGATGTGAGAGATATGGTGCCAATCCACTCCAACATTCCAATGATATTGGCCTCCCAGAGAACCGCAATGATCCACAGCCAGTTCCTCTAGAGTGGTCATCTGAAGAAGTTGTGCTGGAAGTGCTTCCAACTTATCGCAAAATCCAATGTATAAGCGAAGAAGACATGGCATTACTTCTTCTTCCAGGGCGATCAAAGCATCCCATTCATCCCATGCATACATGTGAGAAAATCTGAGTTCTTTCAGTTTGGGGAAAGCTTTTTTCTTATCTTCGTTTTCTTTATGGTTAGTTTCTATTCCCAAAAATTCATCGCCCACTTTATGCACACTCCTCATATCCGATATCTCAAGATACTCAAGGAACGGTAGTTTGCCCAATGGAGGCAGATTGTTGCAGTTTCGGCACTTGGAGATACAAATCTTGGACAGCTTGGCTAACTGCATCATCCAATTGGGAATTTTCATCTTGATGCCTCCATAGTGCTCTATCTCCAGATGTTCCAAACTTGGAGGTGGTTCTAAGGCTTGAATAATTTCTTCATCCTGGTCATGTATCAACGCTCTGCACTCTACAAAACTGAGTTTCAAAGTAACGAGCTGTTTCTTCTTTTTAAGTTGTGCCTTTCTGGCCTCACTGATCATATCTGTTGAATTTCCCAACCCACTTATCTCTAGATATTTTCGAAGGTAGTTCAAATTTTGCAGATCTCCAAGAGTACTAGATAATTCACGACTATGGTAGGAACAATTCACAACAAACTTGTAAAGTGACTTCAGAGAAGTTAATCTCTCGATTCCTCTTGGCATGAAAGTCAATTTATCAGTGTGATAATTGTTGAGATGCCTCAAGTTGATTAACCTGCATAAGCCATATGGTAGCCTTTGAAGCTCACAGCAACCACTGAGGTTTAGAGTTTGCAGGTTGTACAATTCACCAATTTCTTCAGGCAAATACTTCAAATGCTGATTGTCAGACAGGTCAAGATACCTCAGATGTATCAGCTTGCCTATCTTATCCGATATTTCTTCACTTGAGATGTGGCTCAACTTCAATGCTCTCAAACAAGTCAATCGACTTAATAAATCGTCCTGGTTTCCTATTACAATTGGATAGTCACTTTTACAGTAGTCAACGAGGAGGCTACGCAAATTTTTTAAGCTAGCAAAAGAGACAGGGAATGAGGCATTCCTTTCTGAAAACTCTATCTTCAAATGGCGAACTTTGTCCCAAGAAGAGACCATCCCAATCACTCCGTGACTACTGACCTCAACGTTAACACAATCATTCTCGGTAAGAAATTGCGCGAACTCGTGCACCAGATCATGCACCTTACATGCTGCCGTGCTACCATTCCCATCCTTTATAGCATTTTGGAAGAAAGATCGTGCGATTAAGTTTTCAAAGTAGTCTTTACCAACTAATTCCTCTTCCTTAATCTGTGTTGCCCTTAGATAACCTTGTGCCATCCACAAATTGATCCAGTATTCTTGCTCTAACTTCTTGCAGTCTTTGGAGAAAACAGCACAGTATGTGAAACAACGTCTCATTTTGGAGGGCAAATCATCATAGCACAACAGCAGAGGAGGATAACCAGGTTTATCTTTGTATTGGTCCCAAGCCTTACTATCCAAGACATGCTGCCGTTCTTCTGTAGAAATTTTGACTTGCAAAAGACTTACTAGAGCCTTTACAAGAAATGGAAGTCCCTTGCAGCCACTGATAATTTTGTTATGAATGCTTACCATACCTTCACTCTCTGTACTACTGTTTCCAAACCATGCACAGTGACTAAATAATGACCGACAATCATCTTCGGTAATTCCATGTAGAGGGAAAAGGCTGGTGTGGTTGCTCATAGAAACCGGAACCATATCACTGCGTGTGGTTATCAACACTTTGCTTCCAGGCAAACCAAACTCAAAGTAACACTTCAGATATTTGTCCCACATAAAAGAATCGATTTCCTGCACATCATCAAGGACAAGAAGAAACTTCTTTCCAAAAACTGCCAAAGCTGTCTCTTCGAGCAGATCATTCAAGCCAACTCTATCTGATGATGAAAAACGATTAGGAACAGATTGGAAGTCTGACTTTTCAGCTATGATCTTAGCAAAGGATTGTGAGACGGACACCCATATCTTAAAATTGAACTCTTCCTTTATACTTTTCTCCTCGTAGACTAGTTCAGCAAGATAAGTTTTTCCCACCCCTGCTATCCCTACTATAGAGATGACATCGGAGCTTCGTCCTCCCTGATCAGTGCTCTCCCCCAACAACAACTTCATTATTCTATCCTTTTCCTTCTCTCTACCACAAACTGATGTTTCATCCACAGCAGTTGCAGAATATTGAATGCTCTTTTCAAAATCTGGTTTTTTCCGCCCAAAAAACCCGTTTGCCTTTTCATTTAGTTTCTTTATTTTGGAAGCAATACCATCACGCAGACTAACTTGACCACAAGTGAAACGAGAGGAATGTATCTTCAGCTTCCTTTTAGACTTGCTGGGATTTTCATACTCTGACTCTGTTTCTGATTTCAGAATTGCAGTTACCCACTCATCCAACACGTCATCCAATCCATAGCAAATTTCTTCGAAGTCATCGAGCCATTCTTTGGCACTTTGGTCCTGTGCATGCCTCCATCTTCTCTCTGCATCTGCAACCTCAAGTTTTACGGACTGGAGTTTGCGAGTAAGATTTTTTACTTCTTCCTTGACACCAACAACCAATCTCACCTCTTGTTTGACCTCATAAAAACGTATTGAACTCAGCAGCTCCAAGAGTTCGGAAACAAGGTGGGCCATGCTAAAAAAATATATCGAAGGAATTAGTTTTTTGTTTTTTTTAGGTAGAAATCGAGAAATGAAAGATTGCAAATTGAAATACGAGGGCCTTTTATGTTTTGTTACTACTGCGACAACGTTTATGCTATTTTGTTGTCAGCAAAAGAGAGAAGGTGATAGAAAAGCTAAATGTAACTATGCGAGAATAGGAAAAGCTGTTGTTCAACAATGTGCCACCAGGCGTTTTTGCCCTTAAGTTTCAGGCATTTTCGAAAACTGACTCGCTTAGGAATCAAGTCAAGAATATATGCTAGGCGTTTACGAGGAAGAAGAGAATGGAATAAATGTGAAGAGAGGGACAAAGGGATGCGAGTTCTTTTAAAAGAATCAGATTTCCTTTAGGAAGAGGCAGAATGACTCCATGGATAGATTTCTTAGAGTTAAACTACATTGGATCCAACTATTTACGGTACCTTTACTATTTTAAATAGCATAACCGTTTACATACATTAACAAAGACCCAAAGGAGAAGGAAGAGGAGAAGTTACTGTAGCTCTATGAATATAGAATAGTAATTTGACAAAATTAAGGAGGAAATAAAGTGGTCTTTTCAATAAAAAATTTCTAATTGTGATATAATTTATTTTTTATTTTAATTTTCATCTTTTTGAGGGCTTTTATGTTTTTTAATTACAAATAAGACGGATGATATGTTGTTCAACCTAAATTTTTATGAAAAAATAAAGTTAGACAATGTATTCTCTATTGAGACAGACGACATATCATCTATTTTTCCATAAATTTTAGTCGTTGTGATGGTCAAAAAATTAGGATTGATGGTTTTTTCACCTAAAAACTCATTTTGAACAAAAACATCTTTAAAACACCCTAGACACTTTTTTAAAATCGTTAATGACCTTAAAAAAACCTAAAAAGTGACACAAAAACTCAAAATCAACTCGAAACTAAAAATCTTCTCGAGCTTAGATCTAGTTTTTTAGGTAATTTGAAGGTGGAAAAACACCTAAATGAAACTTCTCTCACCAAATAAAACCCATTTACATCAGGATCGATCATTTTGGCCGATAAAATTGGTGCCAACATCCATTTTCTCTATCTACCATAAGAATCTGATGACACTTTCTCCCCTCTCAAACCTGGGACTTGAAAATAATGAAAATAGAGTTTTGGACTAAAATTGACTTTGTTTTGAAATTTCAAAAATTGAAGGGTCATAATATTTATAACTTGAAAAATAGAAGGACTACAATAAGCATTGCTCTCAAAGTTTAAAAAGCCACCCATTTCCTTTGTTTTTTTTTTTTTCCACTTTGATCGTCTATCTTTTAATCTCACCTTTAACTAACAAATTGACATGCAATCTCATCATATATGGGTGAAATAAAAAAAAAAAGGATGAAAAAAAGCATTGTGAACAATAAGTTCATAGTGTTTTGTGAGAAGATCCATTTTGCATTTTGTATAGTGAGTTCTCCATTAGGGTATTCTTTTTAAAGGGATAATTACAGAAAAAACATTTCAAGGTTTGAATTTGATCATGTTTTTACTTTCTCGTTATACTTTGAGAAATCACATTTTACATCTTGAGTCAAACAAAAATTTCAAAATGAATCAAAAGTTAAAATTTTCATATATATATATATATATATATATATATATATATATATATATAAGAAAAGATAAATCATACCATACTCAACAATCTTTTTGTCTCTTTCAAAATTCACAACCTCTCTTAAACCCTGGAAATTTAAACCAGTTTTGATAGAAGAATCACTCAAAAGCCTTCAAATAAATGAGCACCATATTCGCGTCTCTTAGATGTTTTCCTGTTCTTTCAATTTTTCATCTTCAGATGGTTTGGATCATCCAGAAAATCCACTGCCATTGAAGGGAGTTTCATTGTTATTTAGATATCTGTTAAATCCACCACAACCACCAAGACCACCCTTGCGCCCACGTCCTTCTACACGGCCTCCTTCACATCCACCTTTATTTTTTGCTTCCCTCATTGGTAAACTAGATGTTTCATTTTTTGCTTATGTTATGTTCCTTTAGAGTTTATGTGGAACTCTATAAGGAGTCAATCCTATTGAAAGTACACCAGATTTTAGTTTTTCTTAGAAAACAGAGGAACTAGTCAATTGGTTGGGAACTTGTCGATCAGTTGAATTAAATGAATCAATCGACCGGTTCAGAAACTGTTGATCAATTAAATTAGCAGAATTACTTTTCCTATTTAGAATATGTTTTTCTTTAATTAGTTTAATCAATTGATTGTCTAAGATTTTAGACCTATAAATAGGCTTGCAATCAGAAGCATAGAGCATAAGTGTAATAGAGAGAAAATATGTATTGAAGAGAAAACACTTAATGAAACATTCCTTCCTTTCAAACATTATTCTTGTTCTTTAGTTTTGCTTATTACATTGACATCTATAAACTCCTACCACATTTATTTTCTTTCAACAAGTGGTATTAGAGGTTGTTTTTTATTGTTTGATATGACCAATACAAACTTCTCACTTTAATATCCTTGTTTGGAAAAAGGACAATTATAAAATTTAGTGTATTCATATGAAAGCTTAGTTAGTTTCCCAAGATGTGTGGGAAACAATTAAAAAAGGCTTTGAGGAGCCTATGAAAACATTGACTTCAGCTTAAAGGAAGGTTGTGCAAAGGTGTGAAAGGAATATCAACAAGCACTCACAATCATTCACTAATGTCTGGATAATGTCACTTTTGAGATAGTGGCCAACAAAACAACCACCAAGCAAGTATGAGAAGTTTTGCAACAATTAAACCAAAGAGTTGATAATGTCAGAAAGCTACGCCTATAAAAGTTATGAGAAGGTTTAAAAAGCTACATATGTTTAAATCGAAGAGTATTTTAGATTACTTTGCTAGCAGATTACTTTACTAGAGTGTTGACCATATACAATCAAATGAAGAGATATGGGGAGGAGATGGAGGAAACATGTGTGGTAGAAAAGATCATAGCTTAGTACAAAAGAAGTTTCATTATGTGGTAGTTACAATAGAGGAATCATAAAATATGAATTTTCTGAAAATTCAAGGTCTCATGAGAAAACTACAAGCCCATAAAAAAAAATCAATGACATTCAAGAAGATATAGGTGCACAAGCACTCCTCTTAAAATTCTCTATAAGAGAGAATCAAGATGACTCTAAATATACCCCAGGAGTTAGAAGACATAGATAAGGCAAGGGAAGAGGAAGAAGATAAAGATTTAAAAGAGGAGACTGAGGCAGTCTCGATAGGTCAACTAGCCGATCGAATGAAGTAAATCGATCGACCGATTTAACTCATAGTGGCAATCTAAGATGCAGGTTTGACAAAACAAAAGTTAAATATTACAATTATGAAAAGATAGGTCATCATATTAAGGATTGTTGTAATTCAACTAGAAGGGTAAAAAAGAATGTCAATCTTGTTGTAGAAAAGAAGAAAGAAGCCACCTTATTACTAGTCCATGAAGAATGAATGCAAGCCAAAAAAAAATATATGGTATCTAGATAATGGTGCCAACAATCATATGTGTGGAGATAAATACAAGTTATGGAGCTTGATGAATCAATTAAAGGTATTGTCACCTTCACAGATTATTCAAATGTTTCCATAAAAAGAAAATGGATGATTCTTATTAAATTGAAAATGGTAGTCATCAATTTATTAGTGATGTCTATTATATCCCAGCTGTAAAAAGCAATATATTGAGTTTGGTACAATTATTAGAGAATGGTTATGAGATTAAGATGAAAATTTATATTTTGATGTTATTTGATACCTATAGAGCTATAATTGCAAAGTAACCATAACAAAGAATAGAATATTTTTGCTAAACATATAGATGAATGTATCTAAATGCTTAAAGACATGTGTGAAAGATAAGACTTGTCTTTGGCATATGAGACTTGGGCATGTAAACTTTGATAGCTTGAAGATGATGACACAAAATAAGATGTTGAAAGGTCTACTATCCATTATACATCCAAAACAGTTATGTGAAGGATGTTTAGTGGATAAATAATTTTGCAAGAGCTTTAAAAAGGAGTCTACATCTAGAGCAAACCAACCCCTACAAGAGATACATGTAGATGTATATGGACCTATTCAACCATAGTAATTTGGTAAAATTTGTATTTTCTACCTTTTATTGATAATTATAGTAGAAAAACATGGGTATACTTCTTAAAAGAAAAGTCTAATATATTTAATTTTTAAAAAAAATTTAAGGTATAAGTTGAAAAAGAAAGTAATTACTCTATAAAATCACTTAGGACAGATAGGGGGTGAATTTTTTTCTAATGAGTTTTGTGAAGATCATGGTATAAAAAGATTCCTAACAATGCCTAGATCACCACAACAAAATGACGTGGTGAAGAGAAAGAATAGAAGCATCCTCAACATAGTGAGAAACATGCTCAAAACTAAGAAGATGCTAAATGAGTTTTTAGATGAAACTATAGATTATGTTGTTTACTTATCAAATAAATGTCATACAAAAAGCTTGAATGACATAACTCCACAAGAAGCATGGTATGGAAGAAAGCCAAGTGCTACTCACTTAAAAGTGTTTGGAAGCATTGGCTATGTGTATGTAGATGATCAAGTAAAGACCAAGCTAGATTATAAGAGCAAAACGATGATTTTTATGGGTTATGATAAAAAGTCTAAGGGTTACAAGCTTTACAACCCTAGTGAAGAAAAGATGGTAATTAGTAGAGATGTCAAATTTGATCAAGAAAAAGCATGAGATATGAATGTAGATGATGGTGAGAAGTATGAATGTCTACCAATTCTTGATAAGGAAAGATATGAAGATTATAAAAAACTTGTTACACCTCTACAATCACCAATGAACTCAACTTCACATTTACTTTCTTCTTCTTTTAGTGGAAGTTTAAGTAGTGGCAGCCCACCTATTCTACTAAAAAAGATAAGGAGCCTTGATGACTTGTATGAGGTAATTAATATAATTGATGATGATTTAACAATATATTGTCATCTTGACATCTGTTAATCTATAGTGTTTGAAAAAAAACAATAAAAGATGAAAAGTGAAGAATTGTTATGGATGAGGAAATTGCATCATTTAAGAAGAATGACACATGAAAATTGGTTCTTAGACCAAATAAAAATAATCCAATAGATGTCAAATGGATCTACAAAGAAAAGAAGAATGTTAAAGGAGAAATAAAGAGGTATAAGACGAGATTGGTAGCAAAAGACTATAGTCAAAAGCAAGAGATTGATTATGATGAAATTTTTGCCCTAGTTGCTAGATTGGAGATCATTCAATTGATAATTGCCATAACTGCCTAACATAGATGGAAGATCTTCTAAATGGATATCAAGTCAGCCTTTATAAACGACTTTCTTGAAGAAGAGATCTACATTGAGCAACTTATGGGTTATGAAGTGAATGGACATGAAAACAAGGTTTTAAAGTTAAATAAAGCCTTGTATGGATTCAAGCAAACTCTAAGGACTTGGTATAGTCGTATTGATGGTTATTTATTAAAAAATAGATTTGTAAAATTCCCCCATGAATACGTTATCTATGTAAAGATAAAAGAGAACGATGATACTCTTATTGTATATTTGTATGTAGATGAATTAGTCTTTACATGAAATAATCCAAAGATGTTTAGAGACTTTAAGCAAGCAATAATCAAGAAGTTTGAGATGACAGATATTGGTCTTATAACCTATTACCTAGGGATTAAGATAAAACAAGAAGAAGATGAAATCTTTCTGAATCAAAAGAAGTTTACAAAAAAGATTCTCAAGAAATTCAAGATGAAAGATTGTGCAAAAGTGAATACTCTAGTTGAGTATAGAGTAAAGATATCAAAGAATAATAAAAAAGATAAACTCTACATCATTTAAGAGCCTAGTTAGGAGTTTGATATATTTGACATGGTCTCGTCCAAATATTCTCTTTGGAGTATGGCTTGGGAGCAGATTTATGAAAACATCAACTATAACACATTTCAAAGCATTGAAGCGAATTCTTTAGTATATCAAAGGTACTATTGATTTTGGCTTGTTCTAAGGATATTTATAATAGTTTTGAACTTGTGGATTATAGTGATTATGATTGAGCTAAAGATATGTATGATAGAAAAAAGCACCACATGTTTCTTCTTCTACATTGGAGACACAATATTCACATGAAGTTCAAAAAAGCAATTTATAATCACATTATCAACTTGTGAAGATGAATATGTAGCTACTACAACATGTGTTTGTCATTTCATGGGCTAAGAAGATTATTGAAGGAGTTATGAATGCCACAAGATAAGCCTACAAAAATTTATATAGACAACTCATCCATCATTGTCTTAGTAAGGAATCCAATATTTCATGACAAAAGTAAGAATATTAACATAATATTTCACTGCCCACGAGATTGCATTACAAACAAGAAGGTTGAAGTCAAGTATGTAAAGACTCAAGACCAAGTTATAGATATTTTCACAAAACCATTCAAATATGATGTTTTTGCTAAGATGAGAGATATACTGGTAGTTATAAAGAAATCATGTTTAAAGAGAGATATTGAAAGTAAACTAGATTTCTATCGATCTGTTTAGAAACGATCGATCAGGTAAGTTGGTACAATTACTTTTCCTGTTTATAATAGAGTTTTTTTTAATTAATTTAATTTTTTGATTATTTAGAATTTTATGTTTATAAATAAACTTGTAATTAGAAATATAGAGATAATGTATATATTAAAGAGAAAATACTTAATAAAATATTCTTTCCTCTCAAACATTATTTTTAATTTTTAGTTTTGCTCATTGCCGACTGTAAACTCCTACGACACTAAGTTTCTTGCAACAAATTCATCTTCAATCAATAATGGTGGGGTGGACACGCTACGGCAAGTTGAAGCCAAGTATCCCGCTTTGCTTTTCAAGCAGCAACTTACAACATATGTAGAAAAAAAAATTATGGAATGATTAGGGATAATCTGAAGAAAGAAATCAAGAAAGGGGAGCGAGTAGCCTACTCTATGGGCATCGATTCTGCCCATTGGAAGAAGACGAAGTTAGCCTTTCTATATGGACGTCTATTAAGGGAAATCAACTTGATGTAAAAATCCCCACTGCACAGCTTTATCAGGATTGTGGAAGAAGCCATGGCAGGGATGCTGACAGAAGGGCGACCTCAAGATTTCCCGGCTCGAGCTAAAGCAATCCTCGAAGGTGATTTATGAGTTCAACTCTATGATGCGGACTTGCCATCAAATCAGCCTTGATGATGGGGAGAATAAGAAATTGTGTTAGGCGCAAAGAGTGAGAGAAATGGATTTCGAGATTGCTAGGGATTTTCTAAACAAGGTGAGGATCGAATGTGTTGTCAGTGAGATTTTGAGGTCTTTTTTTAAAAACATTCTGGACTCAAAAACCTTCGAGCAAATATAAAATAAAATATAATCAAATTATTGGAGATTTTTGGTAATTACTATTTTTTTTAATTAACCAATAAAATTTGTATAGGCCAAAGATGAAAGAAAAAGAGAAGGAAAAAAACAAAGGAGCCGTATTGTGTCCCACCCAAAAGGGCTGAAACATTGAAAAACGAGACATGATAGGAAAAGAATCTGCATACACAGGGAAAAAGCACACTGTATTCGAAGGTGAAGACATGGTTACTCGTGCTTCTCTGTCCCGCTTTCACCATAGCCCCATTATTTCCTGAGGGGAAACATCTGACAATAAAGATGGCCA
>Ga0307517_10013121_pt1 | contig 11287 bp, 4 predicted proteins | sample 23_EM_MG_FD_194515 | JGI IMG/M metagenome (GOLD analysis project Ga0307517, IMG submission 194515) | Populus trichocarpa ectomycorrhiza microbial communities from riparian zone in the Pacific Northwest, United States - 23_EM | ecosystem: Host-associated > Plants > Roots > Unclassified | place... | reverse complement strand
TCTATTTTTTGACATGAGCAGGTTTTCCCTGTAGGGTTCCTTTCATGGCTTCTGTGGGTCTGTTAACGAAGGTAAAAAACTAAGGCATGTTGTTGCCACCATTAGTACTAATGACTAGATGAAAACAGGTCCTAAAGATATTAATTGTAAACTCAATTCTGACAAGCTTAAAAAACTTATCAAAAATGGATAAGATTATCTAAATTTATCAAAGATGAAAAAGATTATCCACCCTTTAAGGTGCACCTAGCTTGGACTTATTTGGTAGTATCTAAAAACTTCCCTCACACATCCTTGGAGAGGAAAAATGTACCTAAACGCATGCATCCAAAGCCCAAGGTCGGCTGATTGATACGTTTATGAGAGAATTTGAGTTGTGTACTCTTATGCCTGTTGATCGTTAACAAACTTTATGTCCTTCACCCCTACAATGCTAGGGGCATCATCCTTGGGGGCCTTATACATCCTTTCTCTCATTTGAAGCTTTCTAATAGCATCATAGAAAGAACTTCTCCTGTAGAGAGAACTACTTTCTCCTATTAGAGGTGAATATTAGAGTTCCACCCTCTTTAGTTCTAGGGCCTAGTCTGATGGACATTTGTCCCCTGCTTTTTACTTTGGTCTCAAGTTGAAATCTGAACTCTGTATTAAAGGTAATAATGTTCCTGTTTCTATTGACAGATCTGACTCCTTTTGGGTCAATTTATATTCCAACTAAAAGAAAAAAAAGCTTTTGGTGGGAAATACCTAGAATGATAGTTTATTCCTAGATTAAAACAAAACTAGCTTAGGGTTTTTCAACAAACTGCTTTTGAGAAATTACAAAAATTGAAAGTAAAAGAAAAAATAGAAGCAAGAACAATTAGGGTTATAAAGGAAATAACTTTTCACCCTCACTGTTGGATGAATAACCTTTCATGTCATCTTAGATCTCTAGAAGTATATTCAATTGTTGCATTGAATGTGCACTACCTTTTTTGTTTTCTAAAAGACACCTTTTTTTAATGAAAATAGACCACCTAGTCATCTTATTCAAATTAAGACGAGATACATAGTTATAAAAAATCCCAACAGTTTTTCAAAGACAAAAAATCCCACGCGAGAAAGGTAAAAAGTCTCTCATTAATGACATAAACAACTTAGGTAAAGAGACTTTAATTAAAGTTGGTAACCTTTCAAAATATTTGCGTCTTAAATATGCAAAGACTTGGGGGGCTACTGATGGATCAACATTTTATACATGTTATTTTTTTTTGTCTAAAATCCATATTTAAAAAGGACCAAAGACAAGGTGATGACTCAACATCCTTAGGTTCAGCTACGCGTTGAGCCTAAGTACCTGTAACTCTAACAAGCTGCCAGACCTGACATCCAAAGGCTCCTCATCTCACCGAAACTTGATGAATGTAAAACCAATGATCTTTCTAGTTCCTCTATTGGGCTATAAGACTCAGCTTGTTTTTTTTTTTAATCATGAACCTTAACATAAAATGTTGAGGTCAAAGGTACTTATCTCTTTATACCTCTAGGTGTACAAAAGTCTTCAAAAATACCTGCTACTTATCCCTCAGTAATGATGTGTAAGGAATATTTATCTTTATTTAATGTTGTTAGGGCAACATTACACTTCAACCCTCTTCTCCACAAAAGGATAAGATTCATGGCTATAAAGACCCTATGAATCCTTAAAAAAAAAAGGGTCTCCAATTTTCATTCTTGCTTGTATATTTATTTTAGAGTCTCTCTCTAAAATATCATGTTATATTTTCTCTAAAAAACTACTTACTTAAGCCTTGGAGAGTCCATAAATCCATCAAAAGGAACCTTTTCAGGTACCAGCCATCAGCCAGCTTGGCCTATTAGACACTAAGTACCGGCTATCGACTACCTTAGTTAGGGAGAGTAGAATAAATTGCTTGAATCAATAGATTAACCAATTATCTGATAAATAAGCCTTACTCCTAAGCTATTTGGGTTTTTTGGGACAACATTATAAACTTTTTTTTGTTGTGCACAATTATTATTTTTACCGTAAAATATTGATGATTTTTGGGCACATTTATTGCTCTTTTTTTTCCTCTTTTTTTTTTTAATTAACACCATTTGTTCTCTTTGAAAAATAGTTTCTATTAGTTTTATTAAACTTGGCTCAGCCAGGTAGGTCAATCCAATGACCTACCAACCTAAAATCTAGTCCAGGTTGGGTTTTATATCGAATATGGTGGAAGTTGACTTGCAACCCGATCGACTTCGTCAAAACCAAAGTGAGACCCCATTTGTTTTTTATTAATATTGTTTTTTAAAAAAAACATGTTGTTTAAAATTTTTAAAAATATTAAAATGACATAGTTTTGAATTGACCTAAGTTAACTCGGGTAAACATACCTAACTTGTGACTTGAATCTTGGATGAGACCGAGTTTTATAACTATGATCTCTACATATTAGCTAGCAAGAAAGGTTGTTTTCATATCAATACCATGCTATTATTAACAAAATCTAAAAGGCATGAGAAAAGTCTTAAAGCACAAGATTCAATACATTGTGGATTTGGCAGTGCACTAATGATTTTGCTCTCTCAAAACAACTCATTACCTTTTGTATTGGGGGTAATTCAATATTTTTATTGGGTCCATTGATCATTATTAAATTGATTGGAGACATTTCAGTCTTTTCATATTTAGCGTACATGGGCTTTTTTATACTTTCATATTTCTAAAGCACAATGGAATGAATTAATTACCTTTTAAAGAGAAAAAAAACTAGCGTTCATGGAATTTTTGTATTTTCAAACTTGTTTTTTTTTTTGTTATTATTAGGTTGGGGCTTAGGGGCAATTTAGTATTTAAATAAATGTAAAATATAATTAAAACAAGAAAAGTAGCTAGCACGTGTAACGCACACGCCAGCGTGTGAAAGGTGCTTGTGCCCTTCGAGCGGCATGTGCCACATCTCCTAGCAACCAAGCACTCTTTTTTGTCATGTTGTTGGAAGTGTCACACTATTATCTTCCTGTTGAGGTGGCGTTAGTGTAACGGTTAGACACTAGAGGAACTTTCTTTCTTTCTTTTTTTCCTTCTCTTTTCTCTCCTTTTCCTTTGAAATTTTTGTTGGACATGCATAATTTCAGAGTTCCCCTTTTATTTATTGAGATTTCAACTTAGGTTCTTATTTTTTTTATTTCTATTTTTTTTCTTAACTCTTTTGTAAAATTCTGATTTGTTTTCAATTTCATTTTTCAATCCCAATTTGTGACATGTAATTTTTTTTTTCTAATTTGATCCTCATTCTTTTTATTTTTTTTATCCTTTTGTTAAATTGATTCTCTTTTCAACTTCACATTTCAATAAAAAAATTATAGTTTTCCTCTAATTTATTTTTTATTTCTATGTTATTTTTTATTTCTATGTCGATCCTCATTCTTTTAATTGCTATTTTTTTTTTGTTTTGAATCCTTTTGTATAGTTTTTTTTTTTTTAATTTCATCTTGGAACATTTGACTGGTCAGGGATTGAACTTCGTGGTTTTTCCAGGTGCTTCCGGTCTAATGACCTGAGTTATATTTTTGGGAAATTAACACGGTTGACATCATTTTCTTTACTTATTTTCTTTTTTAATTTCATCATTCAACATTGTTTTTTATTTATTTATAAAAAATAACTTCGTAGTTTTTTTTGTTTTTTTTCAATCAGAAAATCCAAATTTTATGACTTAAGTTACATATCAATCTAAATTAATTCAATTATTTTTATAAAAAGAATTTTAATCTTATTTTAAACATTATTTTTTATATAAAAATAATAATTTAACCCCGTAACATGACGCAGCTAGCTAGAAGTCTAGTGACCATCATAAAAAAAAAACAAATCAGGAGTGTACTGTGCTAGACCTTAAGCTTCCTAGTTTGTGTTTTCTTGTATCATGTAGTGTTTATTCTGTTTTCTCTGTTTTTAGTCTGTTCTCTTGTGCTACTCTAGTGGCGAGAGCTAAGAGACTGACCTTAAACGGCAAATGACTGAGGTTCAGCACTACAGAGCTCATAAGTTTAACTTTTTCCATTGAAAAATGCTAATAATTGTTGTCATGCATAAAAAAAACATCTAGTCCGGTCTATAATTATGTCTCTTATATATGCTTCATAAAAGCTTCTTGCTCTTGAATGACCGAAGACGGTGATTTTTCATTGTGAATGTTGAATTTTGACCTGGTCCCATTAATTCAAAAAACTCTTCTGATCAATGCATGACCTATTGATTAGATGATGCCCTATACACACATATATTTCAAGTAATTCTTAATTAATCTGAATTAGTGCTGATAAATACATGTCAAGATTACAAAAACAACGATAAAAATTAGCAAAAAGAGATCAATTATTCGGTCCTGTATAAGTTCAGTAAATGGGACTAAAACTATATATTGAATGGTCCCTCTTGCTAGGGAAACGAATCATGAACATGAATGGGGATTGCTTGCATGATCACAGGCACTGCTCCTGTCGTCCCTCCAGCTACCGAGTCCCCCAACATCCTTGAATAAGCATGATAAGCATTTGCCTGACACTCTAACACAAGAACACCAATTGGATAACCCTACTAAGTTGGCCTGATCCGAATTGCAATCACAGGTTTCAGACTCAATTATCAGCATTGCTGGTAATTAGATGAAAATAATTTTAGACTGATTGATTAAGAATTATCCTGAGCTTTCGATTAATAGAAGTTTAATTCCTAAACATTACTCTTAATGTTTTTTAACAAGGTTAATTTGGGTAGTACCTATGAACTTCCATCAAAAATTAACATGAAGCCAAATTAAATGATCCAGTATGGTTAGTCAGTCACATCAATCTTCTAGTTCCAATTCGATAATGGTGTTAAATGGGGGAAAAAAAACAGTAAAAAAGAAGAAGCTTGCTTGAGGTAGAATACTGGAAAAGAGTGTTCAGAGGATTTATTCCTAGTTTGAATATTGTGAGATGGGCTACATTTGTGTACTCCTGACAATGAGTGCTGCCATGGAAAAATATATGCAAAAGGATATATAGTGGCTGGCTGGCTGGCTGGTACTGAAACTGGAGGGCGTTAGGCAGAGGCAAGAGAGTCTTAAAGAGTTGAGTAGTGACAGAACCATTGACAAAGAAACAAAGAAAAATGCATGCGCGTGGGCATAAAATCCGTCCTCCTGTTCTTGTCGTCTGTGATGATCAACTCAAATTTGAAATTACTACTAGTATTACTGTAAGATTTATTTCGAATAATATAAATTAATTGTTTTGTTTATATATATATATATATATATATATATAGGAAATCATATCATCATCTTATTCACTTCATTATGCCTGCAATCATGATTCTTGGTTGCCTCACCCGCATGCCCCCCTTCTCTCCTTCACTCACTATCTTCCCCTAGCTAACCCCACTCTCTCTATTTCCTTCCTTTTCACCCACCTATAAATCCAACACTAACCCCTCTTCTCTCTCTCACCTGTACTCCTTCACAACACCAAAACTCTCTCTTTCTTTACTACTCACTAGCTATACACCTCTTCCTTTGATCAATATTTAACCCCTCCTTCTATATCTCTGTGTTGCAGTCCAATATTTGATAATATCAATGGCTATGTCTGGATTTGAAGGGTTTGAGAAGCGGTTGGAGCTTCATTTCTTTGGCGATGACCCAGTGATGGTGGACAACAATCTGGGCCTTAGGCTTCTTGGTTTTGAGTCATTGGAACAAGTGCTAAATGCTGTCCAATGCACTGTGGTATCTGCTGTTGCTAACCAATATTTTGATGCCTACGTGTTATCAGAATCAAGCCTCTTTGTGTACCCCACCAAGATCATCATCAAGACATGTGGGACCACCCAGCTTCTCAAATCTATCCGTCCATTGATACACTATGCTTGCAATCTAGGCCTCACTTTATGCTCTTGTAGGTACACAAGAGGTAGCTTTATCTTCCCTAAGGCACAACCTTTCCCCCACACCAGCTTCAAAGAAGAAGTTATCTACCTCGAGGAGACCCTTCCTACCAATCTTTGCTATAGAAAAGCCTCTGTCATGCCTTCCAAAATGACCACTCATTCTTGGCATGTCTTCACGGCTAGTGATCAATCTCACGTAATCCCCAAGGATATTTACACCCTAGAGGTGTGTATGACTGAACTCGACCGTGTTTTGGCTCGTAAATTCTTTCAACCTCCCGGTGGTACCAAAAGTGGTGACATAGCAGGCAAAGAAATGACCAAGATTACCGGTATAGGTGATATCAATCCAAGAGCTATGATTTGTGATTTTGCATTTGACCCTTGTGGATACTCCATGAACGGGGTTCACAATGATCGCTACTCTACCATCCATGTCACCCCAGAAGATGGCTTTAGCTATGCAAGTTTTGAGTGTGTGGGCTCCATTTATGATGATGATATCGAACATCTTGTTGGGTCCTTGAGGAAGGCAGTCCAAGTTTTCCGGCCAGGCACCGTATCGGTGTCGACCACATGCTCAAGCCACGAGGTATGGACACGTGTCGCCCATGCTCTCGAGCCACTTGGATTGAAATGCCGGAGTTGTGCTGCCGATGAGTTTCCAGCCGCTGGAAGCATCGTGTTTCAAACGTTCACGGCCCGCCGGAAATAGCTCCACCAAAACATCGGTGCTGGTGCATGGTACGTAGATAAGACATATTGTGGGAAGGGGAGGTTAAAGATTAAGAGAGTTAGGGTTTAGAGGGAGGGTTTAGCTGAATTTTTTAGGACGGGTGATGATGTGGAGAGATGTGATTGGTTAATTGAGGGATTGTGGGCTTTTGACCTGTGTAGAAAGATCATAGATAAAAGTGGGGATGGGAGAATATTTATCTAGAGATGAGAAGATGGATGTGGAGGCATCAAGAAGAGGGGTGAAAACTTGGGCTCTCTCATGATAATGCACCCCACTTAGGCTTGTCACGCCTAAAGATTTTTGAGCTTGTGTAGTAGTGGGGGGGTGAAAAGGTGCTCAATGTGTTTCAGGTTTATATGGAACTTTCTCTTTCACTTAATTTGTTTTTTCTGTTCTTTTCCCTCCTCCCCCCTTGATCAATCAATTGTCTCCTATGTTTTTAGTTTATCAAAGAACAAATCAACACCTTTTAAGTTATAAAATCTTGTTGTTCCCCTCATGATGCATGATCAATTATTTATATTGTTTAATTAATTCCGCACATACCAAGATATGTATATTGATTAAGCAAATATTTTTAAAACCGTATATATTTAACGAAAAATACAGGAGGCACCGCAATGAAATACAGAAACAAAGACGAGGGGAATCAAGCATTGAATCATCATGTAGTCTTGATGATTTGCATGGGGTTAGAACATTTTACATGGAAGTGTAAATGCGCTTTGTTTACGATGATAGTTGAGTTGCATCTGGCGTGGAAGTCACCACACTTAGATATGATATGCAATCTAACAGCTTTGTCGCATTACAATACACAGAATCTACAAACACGTGAACATGAGTGGCCAGATTAATGTGTGTTGTTCACTCTCACTTTTACTGACTTAATTTGGCCAAGAATCATTTGCCACAGAAATTAAGTATGGAGATCGCATGTGCCAGCTTAAAGCATGTATATTACTGCAATTTATATCCCAATATTACGTCCATGCCTCACCTCATGACCATGCCAGTATACCCTTTACATGGCATTTTTACTCATCAAGATAATTTTGGTAATTCCTAGATTGAGGTTGTCCAGAAATTACTAGCTAGCCGTAGCTCTCTATTACTGCCCGTTCAAGATTTCTATTTAATGTATGTGCACTTACATTTACATGCATGCACAGTGTATATCAAAGCTGCATGAAAATTAGTTTATATGATTAATTGAGATGGAAGCAATTACTGGCTCGAACATCTATATTAATAAAAAAAACCAAGTTGCAACATGATTTGAGTTTCATACTATTTATAATCCGGTTTATTAGATTTATCATATCAATATTAAAATAATATCCAAAATGATTTAGAATAAAACTCTGTTTAGATAATGAATGGGGGCTGGCTTCCATGAACAGCCTAGTTCCCAAGGGAATGGAGGATATATTGTTTTACGCTTTGAGAGTCGACAACTTTAGGGTCACCAGTGACTCTTGAACGGTTCTATTTCGAGGCCTTTGTGTTCTTTTTAAAAAGCAGATCGGGCTTCTTATTAGCATGTTTGATTTTTTCTTCGATGATTGAATGAAAGGCTTCGTTCATTTAATTGGGCTTAATTGCAATTTAAAAACTCAACCTTGGTAGTAGCTTATGTTAGTATTTAGCAATTTAATGTATGAAGTTTTGTAAAAGTATTTTTTAATTAAAAATAATATTTTTTTTGGCATGACAATATCAAAATTATAAAAAAAAACATATAAAAAATATCAATTTAATATTTTTTATACTTTAAAAAAAAAACAATTTCTCTATGGCAAGGATAAGTCTCCATGACACGGTTCTTTTTCAAGGAAAAATAACGAATAGTCTCATGAAATACAATGGATGACTAGAAAACTCAACAAAAATACTCAGCACCACTGTTTATATACGTGAAGAATTTGAAAGCTCACGTGTCAATTCATGAGAAGGCAAGGTACTCCTAGGTAGGAGGTGGAATCGTGGACAAACAAGCTAGCTTACCAAGTAAAATGGACTTTGATCTCCTCTCACTGTTTCATGGAGAACGATGACTTGAATGCTAATATTAATTAATGTACAAGTGAATTGTCAACGAAATGAGAAAAGAGAAGCTTATGGACCCTCCCTCGTTTCTTTTCAGCTTTAGTGAGGTTGATATAAGATAAGAAGTCCTTGATGCTTGTCTTTGAGCAGGTTAGTTTTAGTCACAGTTTAAAATTTTAGCCTAGCTTGGACTCGAAAACTAACTCGAGTTAAGTTTTTTTATAAAGTATTTTTTTATATAAAAAAATTATTATTTTTATTTTTTAAAAAACTCTTGAAATGATATTGTTTCATGAGTTTATTTCTTTAAATAAAAAAATGAAATATTCCATTAGTATTTTGGCAAAATTTCATAGGTAATTGCATTGCCAAGAAAAAACCATCAATGGAAAGTATCTCATCAAACTTTTAATTTCATCGCATTTAGTCTCTTGACATAATTTTCTAGGGTAATTCCATCAAAGATTACAATTTTTTTTATCTTATTATTCCTTATCACAATAAACCATAGCCATAACAAAGACTCATCTCCAAAACAAAATTTACTACAACAAATTTCACAATTCATTCAAACAATTCACAATAATAAGATATAAAAAAAATTCATACACAAAGTTATTTTGAGTAATGATTTCTCTTATTCAAGCGTCTGGAATCGAATCCTTGCATGGAATGCAAGATATATATATATATATATATATATAGTTTGGTAAACACAGGGCATTTTCAGACATGCATAGGGAAATAAAGTTATTGAAATATAGAAAGAAAAACAAGATTAGTGCAGTAGATAGTTTCTTTCAACAACCAAGTCTAGCAAGCTTGCGTTCTATGCACTTTTTTGCATCACACTATCCTAATCCTAACTATAATATGAAACTAATTATATTCACGCTCACAAACTAAACTGGAATATAAGAACTTAGCAATAGCATGCTAAAAACAAGGTTATATGTTAATTTTATTCATTATCAACTAAATTCAAATGGCACATCTTAGTAAAATTCATTCACAAAGTTAATAATTCTCATCAAATAGACCTATTCAAGATTTCAAGTACAAATAAATGCTTGAAGAATGCTATTGGCATAGAGAGAGACATATAGAAAATCAGGAAAAGCTTAGACAAAAAAAAAAAAAATACCAACATAGCAAGTTAAATTTTAGGACCAGTTGTGTCCTCTTTAAGAGCTACAAATATTAAAAAACTTATTAAACCCAAAGTTGATTGGTCCTGCTAGATTAGCCATGATGAGAGTGGTGAGTTTTGAATTGCCTACCGGGTTTGTTGAGATGCATGATACCTTTAGAAAAAATTAATTGTCTAAAGTGTTTATCAAATATAAAACCCATTAGAAATAATCTAAAAGCAGCTTCACACCGATATGTCTAATAGTCAAACAAAAAATAACATTTATCCTCTAAATTATTTTAAACTACTATACACAAAATCCTCACATAGCCTTGGAAGTCCGAACAGGAAGAAATGCTTGCAGTAACAGGTAGATCCATCAAGTATTCTAACTTGGGTATGTCATGGTTGCGTTCCATGAAATGACATGGAAATGTCATTAGAAAGAAACTAATGATTTTTTAATTAGTTTTTCATAGACGGTGCTAATGATGAAGTCCTAAAAAATCCAAATAGCTTGGGGGCAAGACTTATGTCTTGGATAATTGATTAATCTCTTGGTTCTAGCAATCTGATCCATTCTTCTTAGCCAAGGTGGCTGGAGACGCGTGTCTAATACTTGTAAAAGGTCCTCTTTGGTGAATTTGAAAACTCTTCAATGATTAAGTAATCAGTAACGTTTTGAGATAAAATGTAATAATATTACAGAAAGATACTATAAAAATAAATATACAGTAGAGAATAAAGATTCTAAATCTTTTTTGGTTAATGGGTTCGTGGTCTATTTATAGCTCATGAGTCTTTTTATAGAAAGAAGGGGTTACAGCGTAATATTTTTCTAATAGTTTTAATGAGGGAAAATATCTCAAACGTATATATTAATATTGATGGAAATATGATGGGCTCTTAGAAGACTTTTATACAGCTAAGAGCGTAGAGAGAGTAAGATCCAAAATGTAGGTGTGTCCATGAAACTAAGTTGTTCTCCTAGGCTAAACCCAATGGAGTTGGGTCCTTTCTTTGACTGAGCCAAAAAGAGGTGGTTTTTCGGGGAGGGGGGGTTGTTTGCCCATTAAATATGAGTTTATAAATATAGTTTCAAGATCTTGCTTTAAAAATGCTAGCTAATAGGCATCGATTACCTTTCACTCATAAGATTAAAGGAATAATTTCTTAGTTAAGAAACTTTGTTTTAATAAAGTTGGTTAAGAAACTTCAATGGGTAAAGGCCTAGTTATAGGATAATCGTTAGACAATAACACTTTTTTTACTGGATAACTCGACTATAACATATCTTGGAGGAGTTTAATCAATGCATTGAAAATTAAAATATATAGTTGTTTAATCACACTTTTGGTTGAGGTGATCATCCAAGTCGATCGAGTCTTACTTGAATTCGCAATTTGGATGCAACTTTGAGTTGAATTTCCATCATCTC
>Ga0307517_10013120_pt1 | contig 11287 bp, 4 predicted proteins | sample 23_EM_MG_FD_194515 | JGI IMG/M metagenome (GOLD analysis project Ga0307517, IMG submission 194515) | Populus trichocarpa ectomycorrhiza microbial communities from riparian zone in the Pacific Northwest, United States - 23_EM | ecosystem: Host-associated > Plants > Roots > Unclassified | place... | reverse complement strand
CTCCAGGTTAACCAAGCCTCCAAGCTCAGGGGGAACAGTTCCGGAAAACATATTGTCCTGAATGTTCCTGCATAAATGCCAACTCTCAGGATTACTCCTGACTAAACAATTGAACAGATTTAAATATAAAATTAAAAGACAAGAAATTGACTAGTAGAAAAATGCATACAATGATCTAAGTGTGGTAATATTTCCCAGATAGCTAGGGATTTTTCCTGTCAAGTGATTCACGCCGATAGACCTGTTGTTTATACAATCTATTAATTATGAGTAAGCAATTCCTTGGCTAGAAAACATGAAAGCAGTATTTTCTTACAATATTTCCAGCTTGGTATTAGCCCATTCAGATGGTATATTGCCACTCAGGTAGTTGGTCCAGAGATCTCTGCAGAGCAGATAGAGTTCTAATAAAAGCGAATCATACGATGCAAATTCACGGTGCTCAATCTGTAGAAATGTAGTAATTTGAAGCGCTGCTTACAGATGTTTAAGGTGTGGTAGTTTCTCGATAGCCTTTGGGAGACTGCCGTTAAGATCTTGCCTTTTGAGATATCTGCATTGCAAGAACACATGGACCCATCAACTCCTCAATACTTTCAACCATTGCAAATCAACAGCCAATGGAATAGAAAACCAAATTGTTGACATCTAGCAGAGCTCAGCTTTTCTTCGAATGATTTAAACTATTAAGCCTAAACTTCTGACAAATGGACCATTTTCTTTGCTGAAGATCCTCTCTTAGCTATTCACTACATATTTAGCTTCTTTTTATATAATTTTACTGCTAATGAATTTCATCTGAATTTCTTAAAATAAAATTCAACTATCGAAGGGGGTTTATGAGGAGATTTAATCCACCACAAATAGTCCTCCGCTGTTTTCTAGTTAAAAAATTATTTTTTAACTTAAAATATGATGCATATTAGATGATATATTTTTAAAATATGTATATGGTAATATATATTGAATGATTTAAAAAAAAAATTAAGACGATAATATATTGGATAGATTCTAATTAACCTGCCAAGTTTGTGACCGAGGTCATAAGATCATGTTAACCCTATAAAAAAATCAAAATAAATTATGAAGGTCAATTACTAATCAACCCAATGTTAAAAGATCAAATAGAAGAAAAAAAAAAAGACAAAAAAACTACTCAAGTCAACTACAATCAACCTCCAAACTCACAACTCGGATCATGAGATCGAGATAACTTAAAAAAAGTTTTTTAAGAAAATATGAGGCTCAATTTCTAATCAACCCAATATTGAAGATTGAAATTAGAAAAAAAAAATCAATTAAAAAATAATAACAAAAACCTAAGTTAACCTAGGCTAACCTATTAAACCTGTAACTTGGGACATGAGACAAGATAACTTCATAAAAAAAAATAAAAAAATTACAAAGCGTCATTTTCAATAGATTCAATGGTGAAAGTTGAAATTGATAAAAAAAAAAAAACCAAATCATTTAGACCGAGATAACCCAACAAAAATCAAATTGAAAAAAAAAATACAAAACTTGATTATCAAAAAACATAATAGTGCAGGATAAAATTGAAAAAAAATTCATTTATTGAAGGGAAAATTAAAAAATAATTAAAAAATAACCAAAAAATAAATCGAGTCAACCCAGATTTACCTACCGAACCCGCGACCTATGTAATAAGATCGAGATAACCCAATAGAAATTAAATAAAAAAAATAACTAAACCTAATTAAAAAATATTAAATTACAAAAGGACAAAAAAATTGAAATAAGTATATTCAGGATAATTTGTTAAACTTGCGACTTGAATTATAAAATTGAAATAAATTTATGAAAAGTAAATAAAAAACCCCATTGCTGAAATAAAAAACTAAATTCATAAGATTAATATATAATTTAATAAAATAAATCGAGCAAAATTACTAAGCATAATTTCTAAAATGTTTTAACCACATATTTAGTGTATTTTGTTAATTCCCTGGACTAGCCCCATCAGAATCCTTCGGACCTCAAATTAAAATTGAAAATAAAAGCATGGAGTGGTAAGTGAAGAGATATACATGGCAATAACGCGGCACACACCCCCAGGAAATGAGCAGTTGCAAACAACTTTATTGTCAGCATCTGACTCTGGAGGTAAAATTGTATCAGTGCACAGTGTCATATTGCGATTCCAGCCTTTTTTGCCCAGTTGTGTTGCTACTTCAAGTAAGGCTTCCACTGCATAAATCAAAATTAAATCTCAACTTCTAATTCTGGGATGATTAGGTGGTGGCTTCTACAATGCCTTGCCAAGAAATGTTTGCAAAAAACACAGAATTCTGTAAAAAAAATCACTGCGAGATGCCATTATTAACATGGTTACAGAATTCGGTAATACAATCAAATTTGATGACTGCATTATCGAAGAGTATGATGTAGTGAGGATCTTGCTAGAAGAAGGCATTACAAGTGTATGTCTTCCTCTAAACATTAAAGAATCTGCTCATCTGAACCAAATTAAAAATATATATGTACCTTCATCAGGAGCAAGGCTCCCATCTTGGGCCTCCAAGTTAATTGCTCCCATGCAAAACATTAGTAACATAAGCATAAGTAAGCTAGATGTGACTCTCAAGATATCAAAGAGTGCAGTGGCCATCTTCTTTTGTCTGCAATCCACTTAAGAGTTAGTAGGCTGCCTGAAGAGAGCTTTATGCGTTATTATAGTCGACCTTTCATGATGTGGGGTCTTTCTTACCTTGTCTTATATGCTTTCAGCCAGGCACACCACTATTAGGTATTACGTGTGGTTGGCAGCCGAACTTAATATTATTGAATTTTATTGGGTTGTTAGATATTTTTAATTTAATTTAATTTTATTTTTAGATTTATTTTTTATTTAATTCTTTTGTTATATGGTAAAGAGAAAATAAATTGTATAAAAATTAGGTGATGATATTTTTTTTTTTCATTTGAAGTTGAGTTGAATTTTCTTATTAAAACATGTTTGTTTTTGCCTTTCAAAAATACTTTAAAAAAATTAAATTTTTTTATTTAATTCAATTTAATATTTTTTGATGTTTTTGTATTATTTTGATGTGATGATATAAAAAACCAATTTTAAAAAAAAATATTGTCTCAATATATTTTAAAAAAATAATCATTACGTAATAATATACGAGTTAACATATTGGCCTATGCTTTACAGCGGGTCAATAAAAAAAATTTCAAATGTAAAAATGTTTAAGTTAGGTTAAAAGCATGGAATGTATTTGCACTATCACCATCTCCAACTAAAGCATTTTTTACAATAGCATCATGAATAGCGCATAACATAGCAGCGCCCAATACACTGACAACTGATTTTTTTCCCTTTAATTTTTTTTCTTTTAAGATATTTTCAATTTTATTTTTTTTTCTCTTTAATTTTTTTTTATTTTCTCTTATTGATTATTTTTTCATATTGTAAAGAACAAATAAATTGATGTGATTTTTTTTATATTGTACAAAAATTAAGTGATGATAATTTTTTGTTATTTTCAGATTAAGTTGAATTTTCTTATCAATTATTTTTGCGTTTCAAAAATAATTTAAAAAAAATTTAAAAGTCAATATTATAAAATGTATATATAAGCACACACGTGAAAGTATAACTTTGTCTGTACTAGACGACTTGTGCCTTTCCATTTTTTGTCTAGTCAACGGGAAGATTAGTAGGTCAAAACTAATAATATAAACATTTTATAATATTGACTTTTAAATTTATTTAAAATTATTTTTGAAACGGATAAAAAAAACTCGCTTTATATAAAGATTTCATATTCGAGCCTCGCACAGGCAGCTTCCTAAAAAAGATGGTATATCAACATGATTTGATTATTAACAGAAACAATAAAACCAAAAATATATTTAATTATATATATATATATATAAATTTATTTTTGAAATAATTTTACAATGAATTTTTTATTTTTAAAATATCTTTATAAAATATATTTATTAATCCAATTGTATTGAATAATATCTCAAAATGAAATATCATAAAGAATATCATTTCAAAGTTGGATTCCTACCAGTCTCTCTTGGGTGGCTCTATGAGATTCCGTGTGTTTTTTTCTATGGAATCTTAAGCTTCTAGTATGCTGAGATGAAAATTATTTAGCACGTGTTGGTTTTCTAGTCCTCCACACTATTTGACCAAAATACTAAATCAATTTTTTATATTGTTATTATTATTATTATTGACATTGACAAAGTATTTTGTTTTTACAAACGGATGCGTTAGGAAATTAATATAAACCAACGGTTATATAAAAAAAAAATTGAAGTTTAAAAAGAGAATGTGTTAGTGAGTTAATTTAAAATAATTTTTTAAATTATTAAGTTTAAATTTTTTTAATTAAAATAGTTATTTGATACGATAAATTATATCATAAGCAAATTAAATAATTAATATATATATAACTGCAAATCTTTTGACTCTGATAAAAAACAAATTAACATAGGCCTTAAAATGCAATCTAATTTCCAATTCGAGTAGGCATGCAAAATATGAGACCATAACTCGATGCCTACATCAAAATTGAAGAGGGTATCAGATATGTTTTTCATTAATTAATGATTAATTAGAATTTAGTGTTTATTGTTTATTAAAATTAATTAATTAATCGCTGTCATATAAAAAATAATTAAATCATTACTGTTTTAGTGTTTACCATGTTTAATTTAATAGTATTTTATTTCAGAAAATGCCTTTTATTATCAAACTTTCTATCCTAAGTACTTATTCTTAAAATAAAAAATCAAAACAAAATGAAAACGAATATGACATGGACAAAAAGGATGAAATTATAAATGAATATAAAATATTGGGATTAAATAATTATTTCTAAAAATTAACCACGAGGATTAACTAATTGTTTTTATTAAACTACAAAAACTAAATTATAATTAACTCTTAATTAATCTTTTGGCCGTAATCAACGTTAAAGTTAGTAGCAAAAACTTAATGAGAAATAGGTGCCAATTCGATGCATTAATCATCAATGATAATTGTAAATTGTCAAATAATCATGAAAACTACTTAATTGATGAATTTATATTATTTTTTTTATGTTGTACAAAAATTAAGTGATGATAATTTTTTATCAATATTATAAAATGTGTATATATATATATATATATATAAGCTGACAGTTAAAAGGACAAGTTTGTCTGTACTAGACGACTTGTGCCCTTTCCAAATTTTTATCTAGTCAACGGGAAGAGTAGTAGGTCAAAACTAATAATAAATATCATGGGAAATTGGAGAGGAAGTATCCGAACTAAGAAAGAAGAATATATTTCTGAAATAATTTTACAATGAATTTTATATTTTTAAAATACAAGATACAGAGAAGAGATGCTATAAATTCAGACATAATATTTTTTTTATTTTTTATTTAAAATATATTTATAAAATATATTTATTAATCCAATTGTATTGAATAATCTCTCAAAATGAAATATCATAAAGAATATCATTTCAAAGTTGGATTCCTACCAGTCCCTCTTGGGTGGCTCTATGAGATTCCGTGTGTTGGTTTTCTAGTCCTCCACACTATTTGACAAAAATACTAAATCAATTTTTTATATTGTTTTTATTATTATTATTATTATTATTATTATTATTATTATTGACATTGACAAAGTATTTTGTTTTTACAAACGGATGCGTTAGGAAATTAATATAAACCAATGGTTATATATATATATATATAAAAATTGAAGTTTAAAAAGAGAATGTGTTAGTGAGTTAATTTAAAATAATTTTTGAAATTATTAAGTTTAAATTTTTTTAATTAAAATAATTATTTGATACATAAATTATATCACAAGCAAATCAATTATAAAAAAACAATTAACATAGGCCTTAAAATGCAATCTAATTTCCGATTCGATTAGGCATGCAAGATACGAGGCAATAACTCGATGCCTACATCAAAGTAGAAGAGGGTATCAGAAATGTTTTTCATTAATTAATGATTAATTAGAATTTAGTGTTTATTGTTTATTAAAATAAATTAATTACTATTAAACTAGAAATTTATATTACTATTTTGTGTTTAATTTTATTAATTTAATCAAGAAAAAAATAGGATATTAAAATTAAAAAATAGGTAATATTCGGTTGTTAAAATTATATTATTTTGTTAAAAAATAAAAAAAAGTTGAAGCTAATGATTCTTTTTGTGTGCTTATAAATTTCTCATCAATAATTCAGTGCTCATGCCAGGACAACATATCCTGCTTCGATCTAAATTCATGATAACCATTAACAAAAAAAAATTAAATAAATAAAAACTAAAAGATCTGCTTGGAAGTGTAATGCTTTTATATACTTTTTAAAAATATATTTGTCTTAAAAAATATTAAATTTATATTTTTTAGTATTTTTTATAATTTTAATATATTAATATTAAAAATATTATTTAAAAATATTATTTTAATATGTTTTCAAATAAAAATCATTTTTAAAAAGATATAATACACTACATCATCAAAGAGATAATATTTTTACTTTATATCATCTCACAAAATTAATATTTTCTTTTGTGCCTTTGTTTTTAAAAAATCTATGTTTTCCTATTTTTAATTAAAAATATATCCTTCTATGCAAAACTTATTTAACTGATATTTATGGATTTTTTTTATTTTTATCATTGTTTTTTCGTAATCAAGTTAACTTAAAAGTAATTTAGTCATTTAACAAATATTAATATTAATAAAACAAAGTGATTCACATGTGCATTGCACGTATTAGTGTTTGACAGTCAAACAATGGCTTCTGAGTAGGCATTCGAGTCATCTTGATAGCCTCTACATCCCTGGGCAAAGTGTATGGCCAACGGGCCTTTGGATTGGCTCATTTAGCCTTTTTTTCACTTTTTTTTTTCTCTTTGCTTTCCATGTCTAACCCTTCAAATTTTCAAAGCAACCATTTAATTTGATTTTCCTTCCAATATGGTCCATCTTTATAGAATTGGATTTTTTTTTCAATTTCATCCTCCTTTAAATTTTTTTTATCTATCAGATTTGGTCATCATTCTTTTGATTACTATTTATTTTATTTGAGATGGTTTTTAAAATTGATTTTTTTAGGATTTCATTCTCCTTCAATTTTTTTTTCCTACAAGATTTGATTCATATTCTTTTAATTGTTATTTTTTCTACTATGAATTTTTTAAATTAATTTTTTTTTCAATTTCATCCTTTAACATTAAATTTGCTGGAAATTGAGCTTATTGATTAAGCTTGGGTTGAGGATTTCACGAGTTGCGGATTTGGAAAATTAACTCAGGTTTAGAATATTCTCTTGAATTTGCTTGGTTGTTTTTTTCAATTTTTAATCTTATGTTTTTTTTAGTTTGATCCATTGATATTTATTTAATTGGAGATTAGACTTCATTATTTTTTATTTTCTTTCTATATGAATTTTCACCGGGTTTGAAAATGACCAGGGTTTTTCTTATAGGATATATAGATGGTGTTATTATAGGATTCCAATTCATCCCATAGTTGTTTTTTAAGTTTTATGTAGTCTGACCTTGAGTAAGGCAAGAAATATCTCATTCAATTTGAAAAATACAAAGAACATTGCCTTGTTAAAAACGATCTCTAAGGTCTTCCTATACTTCTTGTGTTGTGATTGAAAAAATAACATTGTCTGCAATGTCTTATGTGAGTGAATTAAGGATCCAAGAAAAAATCATATGATTGTATTTTTTCCATGAGGCATATTCATCTAGCTTGTTTGTTTCAATGACATGGAAATGGTTCCATTTATAAAACCTAGCTTGGATTTGGCATTCAACAAAATCATCATGTTCGTGCACCATATAAGAGGCTTTGAGATGAGCACTGTATCTGGATGATCTGAATGGTACAAAGTATATGGATTGTTGTTCAATGGTTGATGTTCCTCCATGATGATTGATAGTAGCAGAATAATAATAATAATAAAAAAAGTTACTAGAAAGGCTAGGGTATTGAACCTAACTCTAATACCATGTAAAGAAAATAAAATAGAAATTTGTATGTATTTTTTGTATTAGGAAACATGTACTTTATATAAGAGAGTTGCTTTAATTATGCTTTTTTATTATTAGTCTAAGTGTAAAATAATTATGCTTTTTTATTATAAGTAGTTTAAGTGTAAAAGGAAACTAAAAATAATTACAGGAAAAATACATTAAATAAAATATATTCTCTTTGAATGAACATATATTTCCTAATACAGAGAATTCTCCATCATTCTGTACTGCTATAAAACAAATGGTTGTTTGGATTAGTTTTCTTTTACCACCTTAACATATAATAGTAAACATCATAAGTTCAGGCAACAGCAAACACATCATAAAAACTGATGAAATTAGAGAACATCAACAACATAGTAATTATAAGGCAAACCAAACATCAAGCAGCTTACCATAAGTAGGGGGTACTAGGGGTGCTAAAACCTTCTCTTTACGCAATTAATCCTCTACCTTAGAATCTCTGAAAGACCAGTTAGGTTTTTAATGACTGTAATACTAGGTAGTGACTCTTTTTTTTACAAAACAAAGACCCTGACATCATTCCCCGCTCCCGGGAAGGGTCGCCACGACGCCACGCTCTTGCGAGGGTGCAACAAGGGGGAAAAACCTTCTTGTCCTACTTGCAGCGCGTCTAGGGGAAGAAGATAGCAAGTAGTGCCATCAAAATGGCATCGTTTCATCTGTCTTTTTTTTTTTTATAACAGTGAATGAAACGGTGTTATTTTGTACAAAATGTGTTGTTTAATTTAAAAGAAAATGACGCCAAAAAGTCTTTGTTTCCAAATCAGTCCTCAATTGAGATTTTGGTTTTAAGAATCAATTCAATTGCATCCCTGTCAAATTTAAATGTCAGCTCCGAAGTTAGTCCCCCTTTTCACTTTAATCCTTGGTTTTGAATTTGTGTATTTTGACCCTTAATTGTTCAACAAACTTCCAATTTCTTCAATTTAGCCTCTAATTCAGTCAATTTCAGCCCCTATATTAATGTCTTTTCAAGTTTGGTCCTTAGTTTTGGATTTCTTCAATCAAGTCCCTAATTGCCCATCAAACTTCAATATTTACGCAATTAAGTCCTTGATTTGACCAAATTAAATCTTATTAAATCTTAAAAATTATGATGCGACCCCTAAACTTTAATTTCTTCTAATTAAAGCCTAAATTGACTTTAAAAAATCAAATTTTCTTGCAATTAAACCCTCCATAAATTCAATTAGACCTTAAACAAATTCTAATTGGTTCCTTAAACATTCAATTTTAAATTTTTCTTCTCAAATTGAATTTTGTTTATCAATAGAGCCTTCATCAGTCAAAAATATACTGTCAAATTTTAATCTTTGTATTTTTGAACTTCCTCAACCAATCTTTGGTTATTTTCTGGAGGCCCCAATGTCCTCTTTTCACTACTATATATTTTTTTGTTTTCTTCCGACAATGTTCTTGATTTTTTTATTTTTTTATTTTTTTTTGTGTGGGGACCTAAAAATAGATAATAACAAATCAAATTGAAAATAAAAAAATTCACTATTAAAATCCACGTTGATGAACAATAATTAACAATAAAAACACTACAATAAAACCTCTTTCGGTTTTAGTTTATACTATAATTTTGGAAAGGAATTTGGTCCTTTAGGCCATTCTAGGGACGAATAATGCTGAGTATTTGGGCTGTTGAATGGTTAAGAAACTACATGTGTATGTAGTCTTTGTATGTACATGTGAATAGAGGATATATATATATATATATATATGGTTAAGAAACTACATGTGTATGTAGTCTTTGTTTGGGAAAACGGTTTGAAGAGGAGCATCTGGATTTGAAACTACCACCTCTTTGGATTTTGAGAGATTTGTATCTGTTGATTAGTCAAGTTCAAGGTTACTTGTCTTGATCAAAATTTGTTTTTCTTACAAAGAGGATTCTTCTTTTACTTCAGAGAATGCAGACACTAATTGTTGGAGCAACTTTTGGGTTTCCAAAGGCAGAACCTTTAGTTTGCTTATTTCAAGTTGGGAAATTTTATCTTCATCTGAAACCATTTGAGCCCATGATCTGGACTTTTGTTTCTACTCTTTTAGAATATAAAGGCCTTTTCCTTTCTCTTTGTCTTTCTGTTTAGATGGCATTGGGTCGTCTTCCCTGCAAAAAATTCTCTTCTTAAGGAATTCTAGCGGGGAATTTGATTTTTCTTTGATACATTCAATATCAGAATCGAAAATACTGAAAATAGCTTGCTATGTGGCAAAAGATGTAAGGGTTTGCAACAATGGAAATGTGTCGGATGCAATATGGCTGAGATTAAGGTAGAAGTATAAAATATAATTAAGACTTTCAAGAAATCTTTGCAATTGCTTGTTATGAAGGATTTGATATGGGGACTTGTCACCATTGACTTTCCATGGAAATAATTGTTAAGGATGAATCCAACTTTAACTTAGTTTTTTAATAACCGGTTTTTTTTATAATTATTATTTATTTTATAAAAAAAAAACATAATGTATATTAGTCTCCATAATTTTGACTATTTTGACTATGAAATTTTAGAAATAATAGAAATACTCATAATTATAACTACTTTATAATTTTATTTATAAAGTATTTATGTTTCAAAAACTTTATATTTACCCTAGGTTCATTAATCAAACTTAAATAATTATTATTATAAATAAAAATATATATTTTAGCATAAATAAAGTCAATATTACATATAATCACTCCATTAACTATAGGATATATAAACTAGCAATAATAAGTACTGATTAATGAGTAATGATTCATACCAGGAAACATGAATCACGAATAAAAGATAATAGCAATCTGTTTCTTATTCAGGATTTTTCATGATAAAAAAGTTAGTGGCTTGTGGCATCAGCTTTTACTAATTAGATAAAGATCCTGGGCTGATGAAGAGGAAGAAGCAGTCCATGGTCCCTCTGATGACTTCACGAGGGACTGAGATTCACCTAAACTTCCATTGACAGAAGATTGAGCAAACTTTTTATGTAAGGCCGTAGCATACCCTGATGGATCACCCAATGTGCTTGGAACCATGACGAGTTCCTCGACATCAGTTTTTCCTTCAAGCATGCTCACTACTGTAGACATTGTAGGTCTAAGTGCTGGAGATTGATTTGTGCATAGCAGGGCTACATTGATCATTCTAACCACTTCTTTCTTGTTGAATTCAGACCCCAATCTTGGATCAACCATCTCCATTATGTCCCCATTTTTTTGTAAATATAGA
>Ga0307517_10013119_pt1 | contig 11289 bp, 4 predicted proteins | sample 23_EM_MG_FD_194515 | JGI IMG/M metagenome (GOLD analysis project Ga0307517, IMG submission 194515) | Populus trichocarpa ectomycorrhiza microbial communities from riparian zone in the Pacific Northwest, United States - 23_EM | ecosystem: Host-associated > Plants > Roots > Unclassified | place... | reverse complement strand
CTTGGTAGATTTCCTAAAAAACACAAAAAAAAAAAAAAAAAAAAAAAATCTTTAACCAGGGCCATTCGGTACCATTCATGTTATTTGTTTTTATTCTTCTTCTTCTTCTTCTTTAATATAAAACTAAACTATTGCTTGTTTATTATTATTTTTATATAACAAAGGTATTAGATGAACTAATCATTGTTCTCAAGCAATTTTACTTGGCCAAACTTGTGGTCTCACAAGCCTAATCAATATCATAACTCAATTTTAGGGCTCACGGAATTATTTTCTATAAAAAATATTTTCTCTTTTTGAAGTACTAAAAAATCCAAACAAAATAAAAAAATTTCAAATTTCAAAATATTTTATGGTCACAAATGGACAAGCAATTTGAAGATGGAAAAAATGGGTTGAAAAGGGACATGATTGCATAAACAGGAAGTTGGAGGACCAAATGGTAATTTGGGAACTCAATTGCAGCAATGGATGACTAATAGAAGAAAACAATGAGATTTTGGAACCAAATTGAAGAAAGATATTGAAGATTGGGGTGAACACATAAAATAATTAAGTTCAGGAATTTAATTGATTTTTTGATGGGCTTAATTGATCTAATCAAAGTTTAGTTGAAAGCAAAATTAAGTTTGAAAGTCAATTTGGCAAAAATTAGATAAATTAATTAAGTTTAAGGACTTAATTAAACTTTTAATAGGTTTTATTAAGTTAATTAAGGACTTAATTGAAGAAAAAATATGTTTAGAAGCCTAATCCAGACCAAATTGCAAGAACTAAGAGTTTTGGGGACCAATTTTGAATTTTAATAAATTAATTGGTCAATTCAAGGGCTTAATTTCAAAGAAAAAAAGTTTAAAGGCCAATTGAGGTTTAATTGTAGAAATTCAAAACAAAAAACCAAGTAGCAAAATGCACATACATTTAGGGACCTAAATTGACTGAATAAGAGGTCAAATTAAAATATAAAAGTTTAATGATTAATTGGAAGTTAAATTGCATAATCTGGAATCCAATAACCAATATATAAAAGGCGCATGAATGAGAGGATTCTATTAGACATTGTTAGAGATGTGATTGCATGAAAGTTCACAAAAAAAAACCTAATTGAAACCCTTTTTTTAGGAATTTAAAATAGGTGACATGTTGTTTGGGCTTCAATGAAAGGAAAGGATAACATGTCATTTGGCCATTGTTTTTCTTCTTCTTTAACCAAGAAGGTTGATCAAAAAGTCACCTTTAGGTAAATGAATACGGTGTCTCTAACCACCCCATTAGCTTTAATTGATACCAAACATCTATGAAACACTTTTTCTATAAGGATCAGCCATCCTCATACAACATTTATACATTATTTGTCTTGAAGGACTCGACAACATCTTGTCTCTAGTCATCCTCTCATGCCTTGACAGATTCAAGCTGTTCGAAAGTCAATCTTCCAATAAATAAATATGGAGTTCTAAACCTAGAAATGAAGCGTGGTCTATTCCCAATGATAGATTTGCATCTCCTATGCATGTTTCAGGTCATTTGATGGCACGTTTACACTCTAATCTTCACGATTAATTCATCAAAGTACCCTACTCGGTTAGCCTTGACTAAAAAAAAGAGTCACCCATAAAAGAACCAACTTTGAGGTTGTTTTTTTTTGGTAAGGTTCATTGCACGAAAGAAAAAAGAAAACCATACATCATAACTTACAAGGAAGGTTATAGAAGATACAGATTAAGGTAGAATCTTCCATAACAACCTATCTTTGAAAAACCATCATAGAAATTTTAGGTGGTTTTATAACTTCCTAGTTTTGTTTCAGCTTATAAAAGGAGTGACTTTTCATAAAGAAAAAAAAAAGGAATCAAGAAGGGAAAAAATTCCAGAGAAGAAAAAAAAGAAAAAGAAGTAAGAAAAAGTGAAAGGAAATAAGAGTAAAGAAGAAGAGCAGAGGAGCAAAGGGTGATAAGAGATGGAAATAAGAAGATAATGAGAAAGAACATCTAGAAGAGAAGGCTGTGTTTTGACCGGAAGGTATACCATTTACTCTTTATAAGATGATATAGATCAATGGACACACCCTCTTTCATTTCTTTTAAGTCTTTACTTGAATGCTCAAAGTTCATCCACCATTATTAGTTAGTTTGATGAACGATGTATGTGTTTTGATGTGTTTAATCATATTTTGAAGTAATATGCATGTTTTGATTAATATATGCTCAATGTAGTAATGAATGCATAGCTTGTGATTTGAAGATATGATAGACTATTAATGTAAGGTTAATAGTTTGTTTAAATAACAACCAAGTCACTTTTGATAGTTAGGTTAGTCATTGAAACTTGGTTTGATTAAAAATATGTGTTGATAAGCATGATTCGTGAAAGTTATAGCTATTGATTGTTATAGATTGAATGATGTGTTTACTCAAGCTATATTCATGATACTTTTGAATTAAAACAAGTGTTAAAATCAACGTAACGGTGTAATGTGTTGAAGAAATCCATTTTGAAGTTTTGTGGTATTTATTGGTTTAACTATTGCATTATATTTTTTGTTTATTTCTTGAGGTTTTAATAGTTCAAGCAAATCAGTTTGAGTGTACTTGAGCTAAAGTTGTTAAGTTTAGGCTATTTATTTTAGGATTTTGGCTATTTTCTAGGTTTATGACATTTTCTAAATTTCTATTTTCTCCTCCCAATTAATTCATTTGAGTACTGGTTTGGAACAATTGATATTTAATCCCTTTGAAGATCTAGGTTTTCTTTTAAGGTTATCAGTTCGATTCTTGAAATATTTGGCATATTATTCCCTTTAAATAAGTTTTTAAACTTTAATTTAACATAATGTAGCTCTCTAAATGTGTGATTTGATGCAACTTGATCTTTAGATTTGATTTATGAGTTCTTATGATGTTCTTTGTGTTTTTAAGAATATTCAACCAAAAACCACCATTTGATCTTTAAAAATTTTATTTTGATTATGGGTTGTGTTTATGAGTCTTGGCTAGGTTGGGAAGCCTAGTCCACATGATGAAGATGAACCTTTAAGGCTTAAGATGATGTTTGGTAAAGCCAAAATTTATCAAACAAAAAAATATATTTTTGAGTTTTTTATTTTAAAAAAAAGCACATAGGAGTTTAATCAGGCATTTCATTAGTTTAGGAATTCTCAGCTGACCAGTTCCGCAAATATGTTCTATCAATTCAAAACGTAAATGCTTACAAGAATGTTTCTAAAACTTTCGAGTGATAAAAATGGCAAAATTGAAGTTTCAAAATGCTATTTCATAATAAATCCACAAGGACCATGGTATTATTTAACAAATTTATGGTTAATTACAGCATTACATATTTTGCAATCACAGCCAAATAATCTGACCGCTATAAGTAACAATCATACAACAAGCAACGGATCCAGAAGACAAGATGTTGATCAAATCGCAAATAATGATCACTTACTTACAGAAATCCATTGAAGACTGCACAAATTAAATTTGTAGACCCCCTTTTTTAGTCCAATACAAGTTCAATACATCCATGATAAGTCTTGCCGGAATGACACGGATCTTGCAGCTCCTTGAACGCCCCTTTCAGAAATTTGAGGGCAATCTTCAACAGCTAAGAAATCCAATTTGTCTGCCCCAGCAAGAGGGTACAATCCATCATCAGTAACCCCTAAACATTTTTTTAATCGTAAAATGCACAGACGAGGAAACTGCCCCACAAGCTGTAGCCCCTCGTCACTGATTTCTTGGCATCTGACAAGCTCTAAGGTTTCAAGATAGTGAGCTGAACAAAGAGCTTCCATACCAACGTCATTGAAGGAATACACATGGTCAAGAGCAAGTTCCCGAATTGGGCACATCTGAATCAAATTAAGGATTCCGTTTTGTGTAAATGAAGAAAAGGAAGGAAATTCCCCATCAGAAAAAGATATCCGGACAGATTCAAGCATTGTACAGTTCTGAGCTAGGGCTTTAAGACTCTCATCTGTTAATCTCAGTGGATTGTTCATCAGAAGTGGCAGAGAGAAATCAGAAGGAACTCGGAGTGAAATTGAGCGAAGGTTACTTGATTTTTTAGCTAAGCCTATGATGTCACAATCTCTGACTCCAACACACATGTCCAAATGAATCTTCTCCAGGTTCTTGCACTTCCCCAACATACAAGCAAGCCCTCTCCCAGGACTGATGATACAATTCACCAGGCTAAGCTCCAACATGGACTCACACGGGATCCACTGTTTTTGCCATCGATCAACAGCTAGCCTATCATAAACCTTCATATATCTGTAATTAGCATCCACCTCAAACTGCAACCTTCTTAGTTTTCGCCAGCTAGATCCTAGCTTAATCAAATCACCCTCACCAAGTGCTCTGCAATTCTTAATTGAAAGGTCTTCCAGTGTTTCAAGCTTTCCAATGTATTCAAGCCATTCAACGCTGGTAACATTAAGACATCGAATAAGGTGAAGAATTGTAAGATTCTTGCAGCCCACAACAAGAGATAAAATGCCACAACCAGTGATTCTTGGAGTGAAATTCAACTTCAAGGCAGAAAGCTTGGAACAAGAAGCCAAGTGCCGAAGACCTACATCAGTTATGAATGTACAGTAGCTCAGTGTCAGATCAGTCAGAGAAGGACAATTATTGGCAAGAATGACAAGCCCTTGGTCATCTAATTGCTTTCCCAACTTAGACATCCAACCAGAATATGTTATTTCTACTTTTGCCAAGTTAGGAAACCTATTGCAGAGCGATGTCAGGGCTTGATTTGCAGGGTCTAGTCCACAACCAACCCTCATAGATTGTCTTTGTTCATTATCCAGTTCGTAGATACGTTTACATGCAAGTGAAGCAGAGTTTTTATCTACTGTTTTCTTGACCCTGCTCAAGATATCCCACACCAATTGGTCTGGCAAATCGTCCATCGAAACTAGTTTTTTCTTCTTCCGTCAAAAAATGAACATTAGCAACAACCTGAAATTTATAACAGAACCAGCATGAAACGTTAATATATAGTAGAGGAAGATTCAAACAAAAACCATTGTGTGCTATTTGCATGAATGTTTGGAAAAATCCACATACAAGCTCTCATAAGTCACAACACACGGACAAACTCACATCATGAATCCAAAATTGAATAATTGAAGCTAAGAAGCAGCATTGGAGGAAAAAAAAAATGATATAAGCAACCAAAAAGGGAAAAAAGGTTACTTTGACATTGATTTGTTTGCACCAAACGAAAGAACCTATTGATAAAATAATCCCAAATTTTAATATTTCGTGAAACAAAGAAAGAAAAACTTAACCAAACCCAGATGATATCTATCCTCTAAGACTATAAATCCAATCATTTCAGAACATTATTAACCCAAAAAAATCCAACCCACAAACAAACACACAAAACCCAGATGCAGAATCCCCTCAAATAATTGATAGAGAAAAACGAGAGAATATCTAGTCAAATCAAGTGAAATTCATTAAAAAAGATTTGATTGGAAATTGGAATCAAAAGCACATGTTATACATGAATGCTATAATTATGTAGTGATGACCACAAAGAATGAAACTTTATTACCTCACAAGGGAAAGACTGTGGAGAGATTTTGATGATGATGGTAAATTTTTCTTAGATAATCTGCGGGTGCTTGTTGGAGCAGTTGTTTCATCTGCATCTGTACAATTCAAGTTTCCTTTTTTTTTTTTTTTTGTTTTGTTTTGTTCTTTTCTTTATAGAGATGTATCCATGTCTTTATTACTCCAATCATGATTCATAACATTGCCTTGCCGTAAGGATATTTGCCGTCCTCGTTGGATCTTACTTAAAACATTACCTTTCATTATTGAATTGGTGGATCAACGTAAAATATTTTTTTATTAAAATAATATTATTTTACTTTTTATTTTTTTATTAGATTTAATTATGTCAACTAAGTTATTGATTAAATTGTTAAATCAACTGAATTTAAAAGCAAAGATGTTCTTTTACTAAATTATCCATTTAGTTATTTATCTCTTTATTATTATTTTGATTTTTTCATTAAATATTTGTTCTGTTCTTTTTGTTTTCAATTTGGTTTCAATATGATTTATGAATAGATTCATTCAGAAGATATTATAATAAAAGAAAAAAAATAACATAGTAAAACTCAAATATATTTTGATTTTTTTTATTAGTATTATATAAAAAGAGTATTATAAATTAAGGAAAAGGACAATATGGTTTGTAATTTCTGCTTTAGCAAGGGCATTATAAATTAAGGACAAGTATGATTGATTTAATCATAAATTACAAAAGAAATAAATAAAAAAACTAAGTCTCACAGTGAATTTATTATGAGACAAATTATTGTGAATTATAATAATAATTCATAGTAATATGGTTTCTTTTTCAAAAAAAAATTATCTTTGATTTTTGATTTTTTTTTTTTTGGTGCTTTGACATTACAATATTTTAGGTTTGGACTTCACTAGTTGTCTAACCACCTATGAGACCTCAAGGTGTTGATGAAATTTTTCTTTCTCGATTTTGATCTACTTTTTAGATAATATTTAGATTTGAAATAACCACCATTCAACTCCTTCATCAAATAAAATTCATGGACGCCAATAACAACCAATTTGATGGCCGGAATATGCAAAGACAACGACTCTCTCTCTTTCTCTCTCTCTCTCTATGTTGGAATCTAGTGAAAACCTATCTCTCTTAAAAAACCAGGAACTTAAAAATAATAAAATTGAAGTTGTGTATCAAAATTAGATTTATAAAAATATAAGCTACCGAAAAGGTCTAATTTTATAAATTAAGGGATTAAATATTATGTCAATTTTAAACACACCACTCATTTTCAGCGCTTTTACTATGTTGGTCTTCTTTCTTTCAATTTTGTTCATAATCGATAAATTTGAAGCAACTGGGTGCTAATCTTGTAATCAAAGAACACTTTAAAAAAAGTTAAGGGATCAAAGTGAAAAAAATACAAATAACATAGTGTATTGTAAGTGTGTGAACAATATTTTTCACTATTCAAACATACCCTTCCACTTCAGTTTTTTTTACTTATTAATAGGTGTTCGTGTTGATTAGGTGGGTCTAGAAATCAGATCATATATCTCGCTTAGGAAATTCGACATATTTTTATTTTTTTTTTGGAGAAAGGGGGAAATTGGATAACTATAGTTGGGTGTTTCGATTATTTTTTTTTGTTTTGTTTGTGTTTTTATGAAGATTCATCTAGCTTTTGTTTAAATTTTATTATGTTTAATGTTTCTTTTGCCCAACTTAACATATTAATTGGGGAGGATAATATTTTTAAGGAGAATGAGGATTTAGTTTAAATTAAATTTTAAAGATTTAATTAATGATTGTTTCATTCTAATACAAAGTATAGATGTGGTGTGATTACGCTATTTATTTAAGTCAAAATTAACTGCTTTTAATCAAACCCACAAAGATGAGATGACGGTTTAAAATAGTCCAAAGGGGAAGAGTATATAAATGAAAGCCATTTTCATGTATCAAATTACAAATAAGTAAAGATGAACTGTGGTTTTAAGCTAGTATTATTATTTTTTTAAAAAAAATATATTCGAGGTTTCTTAAAGGTATTTCACTTATGATATGAACTAAAAAGAGCATAGAATAAGAAATAATCAAGAGAAACAAATCAAAAGAAAAAAAAATTCACATAAAAAACCTTTTTAAAAAGATGAAGATCAAGTCAATTTCAAACATCAACAAAGAAGAATTCAGGCATGGACAGAGCTGGTAACATTTGATAAAAAGGTTAAAATTAATATAACAAGATATATTATTAAAAAATTTATTTTTTAAAAATAAAAATATCATACCATTTCATATTTAAATACTAAATAAAAAAAATTAAAATGTAGGTTGTTCTCTTAATTTTATTATAAGGTATTTATTCTTTTGATTGCTAAATTTTTGTTCTTGATTATTTTCTAAAATCTAAAATCATTTCATCATTTAATTAAAAAATTGTAGGTTGTCCTCTTAATTATTTTTCAAATTTAGTCCTTATTATTTTTTTTTATCCTATTATGAAATTGAATTTTTTTTTCAATTTCATCCTTCAATTTACAAATATAAAATATCCTTTTATTTGTTTTAATTTCTAATATGGTTCTCATTCTTTTGATTGCTATTTTTTTATTATGGGTTTTTTTGTAATTTTTTTTTAATTTCATCATTTGACATGAAATTATTTGAGGATTGGAGTCTATGCTTTTTCTTGATGGGGTGATTTTGACTTCATGATTCGAGTTGCAAATTTAAAAATTTCACCTAAGTTAACATTGTTTTTTTTTAGGGTTTATTTTTCTTACATTGATTTTTTCCTTTCTATTCAATAATCCCGATTTCATCACCTCGATTGCGAGTTTAGCGAGCTAACCCAAGTTGACTTGGGTATTTTTTTAATTTAATATATTTTTTATTTCATTCTTAAACATTGAATTGTTTTATAATTGAGCTTCATATTTTTTTTTATTTGCCTTCCACCAGAGTATCTTATTCTTATGATCTGGGTCATAGGGTATGACAGACTTACCTGGTTTGTTAATATTTTTTTTGTTCTTTTTAATTGATTTTTTTTCTAATTTTATCCTTTTACATTGAATTTGTTGGGAAATTAGGCTTACCATTTTTTTTTGTTTTCTTTCTCTTGGTTTATTTCGATCTAATAAACCAGGTTGCAGATTTGACATACTTTCCCTTGGCTTCTCTGGTTGACTCGGTCGTTTTTTATTCTTTTTTTTGTTGAAAATTTTGTTCTTCCCACTTTGGATTAGCTTAGAACTTAGTTGTGTCACTTTTTTACTTTTCATTGGAATCTTTTCTTTATGTTCTTGTGAAAACTTTTTTTTTATTTAATTTGGTTCATTTATTATTGTTGTCTTTTTTTTCTAATTAAATGATATCAACTTATTTAATTCCATCGGATCAATGGATTTTTTTCTTCTTTATAACATGCTTACATTACTCATATATTTTTTAATATTAAAAAAAATTACTCTGACCCGTGGCATACCGTTGTTTCACATATCTCATGTGAAAACTATTGACAATTTATATTGTGAAAAAAAAAATGCAATGTGAACACCATCCTCCAAATTAGTTTAGACATTTTACCAACAAAACCCCATAAATGGTTTGTAATTGACACAAGCAAGCTGGGTATAAGCTTTCAAGATGGATTGAAATTAATTTTATGTTTTCAAATTATTTGTTGTATTGATGTAAAAAATAAGATAAAAAAATATTAAAAAAACATAAACAAATATTTGAAAATATTATATCTCATGGGTATAAGCTATCCAGTTCTTGCAAGAACAGGAATTGATCTTTCGAACCAATCCTTTTCTTTTTGAATTGGAGTATTACTAGATCAAACACTTATTAATTAGAATATTAACCTTATTTGATACTAATAGATTGAGGTGACTAGTATTTAGAAGAATTTATATAATAATAATAATAATAATAATAATAATAATAATAATATATCAACCTACAATGAGAGTTGTGATTTTATTTGAAGTAGAAGTTAGTTTAAAAATATCTTTTATAATTAAAGAAATTTGAGATACTTCTACCTTTTTGTTTTGGATTTTCATGGGGTAAAATAAAAAATAACTAGGCTTAGGCCCTTGCTTCGCTACAGGTAGGGTAAAAAGTATATAATTGCATTAAAAAAAATATAAACATTGTTTTTTTCTTACATGCAATGAAATATTTGAAATGATAATTAAAAACTCTACCAATATATCGTAATAAAATTAATTATGAGATAAAATATCTTTAAAAACTTGACCAGTAGTGTGCAAGTTAGTTTAAATATATCTTTTATAATTAAAGAAATTTGAGATAGTTGTACTTTTGTTTTGGATTCTCATGGGGTAAAATAGAAAATGACTAGGCCTTGGCTGCAGGTGTTTGGTAAAAAATATATAACTGCATTAAAAAAAAATGTTGTTTTTTTTTTTGCTTGCATGTGATGAAATATTTGAAATGATGATTAAAACCTCGATTAATATATTAGAATAAATTAATCAACCATCATAAGTATTAATAAATGAAAAACAAAGTTGGTGTGACTTGTTCGACAAATCAGGCAAATAACAAACTGACTGTTTCACTCAAATGATGATCTAGTTAGAAAGAAATACCTCCATCATTTTAGTTTTGTCTAACCCGAACTTAAATGTGAAAAAAACTACCAAATGACTAAATCAGGAAAAAAAATGAGGGAATAAAATGAAAGACGATGACAAACTATATTAACCCGAGTTAAGTTGTAAAATTTATAACCCGGGTAATGGAAACGACAATAATGAGTTAACCTGACTAGATAGCTTGTCTTTATTTTTCCTTCCTTTATTTTTTTTTCTGACTGGACCTTTATTGGATCTTAATTGACCACAAATCATATTAGATCTAGAAGTAAATAAAAAATTATAAAAGAATTTATGCTAAAACTTAACAAATATATCATACTATATTGATACTATAACTTTAATTAACAAATAAAATTGAGAACCTAAATCAAAAGATGATCCCAATTAGGCATAATTTTTCAAGGTAAGTGATACAAAATGATGAAATTGTTTTTTTTTTTTTTAATTTTAAGTTAAGTAAAAAAACCAATGATAACAAAGGGTCAAACTAAAAAATGTATAAAAAACCTTAGATGTTATGTCATAATTCATCAAATCAATAAACCACGCCAAGGACTTAATTGGCCTAATAATTTTTTTTTATTAAATTTATATTGCCCATAAAAAGAATTGCAAATAAAAAGCCCTACAAAAAGCCTAAATGCGCAGACCTAATAAAAAAAAAAGCCTAGGTTAGCATATCTGGGCTTTATATTTTTTAATTCGTCCACCCTTTTTATTTTAAAAAAATAAATCAGGTAACAGGTCTACTATATGCCTAGAATCTGACTACTATAGTGATGGTCAAAAAATCAGGGAAGATGTATTTTTTCCTAAAAAATCTTTTTTCTAAACCTATTTTAACAAAAAAAAAAACCTCATAATCACCCACACAACACCTAAAAACCAATTTATCAACCTTAGAAACTCTAAAAAAAGCAAAAAAACATGAAATCAAACTAGGTTAGATTTTTCTTCCTCAACTTTGGTCTACTTTTTAGGTAATATTTAGGTTTGAAACAACCATAATTCAACTTCTTTCATCAAATGAAATTCATAGACACCAATAACAACCAATTTGGTGGCTGAAATATGTGAAAAGAACAACTTTCTTTATTTATAT
>Ga0307517_10013118_pt1 | contig 11289 bp, 4 predicted proteins | sample 23_EM_MG_FD_194515 | JGI IMG/M metagenome (GOLD analysis project Ga0307517, IMG submission 194515) | Populus trichocarpa ectomycorrhiza microbial communities from riparian zone in the Pacific Northwest, United States - 23_EM | ecosystem: Host-associated > Plants > Roots > Unclassified | place... | reverse complement strand
TCAAGATTAAATAGATCTTTAACTTAAAGTAATTCAACTTAAACAAAATATCAAAATATTATGAAAGTAAAATGTTTTAACACAAATATTTTAAATATAAAGTTAGGTCAATGTTATCAAGGTTAATGGAATATAAAGCATCTCTTGTTTTGCTCAAATTCCTACAAAGTATAAACATGAAAAAAAAAACAACATGAATATAAACCATATATATTAGTGATAAATCTAATTTTAAAAAATTAATATCATTGTTAATGAAAATAGTAATAATAATTTTCAATATTATTTTTAATATAATTGTTATTAAAAATAGTAATGAAAAAGAGCTTTTTATAATTGAGTGATTTAATTAATTAAATTGAACAAGATTCAATTTGATTCAATGACTTTTCAAGAGCGGAACGGAACATGTGGAATGAAACCGGAACGTTCCGGGCGGAATTTAGCTGAAAAATCCGGAACGGACCGAGATTTAAAATGAAATGAAATTTGTTCCGTTTTGTTCCGTTTTTTAAATTGGTATGGAATGTTTCGGCTATTCCAGGCGAAACGGAACGGAATTGACAACCTTGATTGAGAAAGCAAGCAACACAACAAGAACCTGACAGTTGACACAGTTTCAGCTATTTTTTTTATATATAACCCGAGGGTGTCCAGACCAGCTTACGCGCATCACAACTAATCCTTGGGTCCACTGAACATCCTGCAAGCCCAGTAAGCATGTAAGGCACCACGGGGTGGCAAGCATGCACAGAGAGGATCGAACCCAGGTGCAGAGGAAGGAAACAAGTCTCTTCCCCCGCTAGGCCACGACCTCAAGTGCAGTTTCAGCTACTTTTTCATCACATGAGATTTAGTCTGTTTGTAAATATTATTACGGTTACTTTATAAAATATTTTTCACTCATAAAGTTTTTAATTTAAATAATTTGTTTAATATTATCATAAAGTATAAAAATTAATACAGTATTAAATCTTAATTAATGTACCAGTTAACCTTTTTTAAATGGATTTAGTACGCAAAAAATAATGTATGACTAATATTTTTTTAAAAGAAACTATTAATTTAATAAAAATGGATAAATTAAAATAATGGTCAAACTCAGGAATATTACAAAAAAAAAATCTGTCTTTTCAAACCAAATTATACATGATTGAGAAACAGTGGAAACAAGAAAGAAGGCCAGTGAACTGATCTAAAATGTATGCACATTTATGATAAAGTAAGCAAAAAGAAACAATGGAAATCATCTCCAATCTATCCAGTACTAGTCTCTGTCCTTCAAAAGGTGAGAGAAGGAACATGTCTTATAGCTCAATTAATTGATGTAGGGAAAGTGCTTGCAGAAATTACTATGAAATTCCTTATAAATTACTATGATATTCTTAGGAGCACCAACTCGATCTCTTTGAGTAAATGCTAACCCTCCAAAGTTATAATTCAAAATAATCTATAAATTTATTACAATAACAAAAATATATAAACTCTCCTAGAATTAAGCATCAACCAAATATCAAGATGTTTATTTAAGATTGTAATAATCTCATAGAAAACAAACCAAAATAAATTATAATTATCAATTTAAAATCAATCAAATGTTAAAGGATAAAATTGATAATTAAAAAAAATCTAAAAAAAAATTCAATTAAAAGAAAATAAAATGAGAGATGGAATTTTAAAATAAATGAAATCATTTGGTATTGTTACTAAATTCAATCTAGCGAGTCAACCTTGAGATCTTTCAACTCAATTTTTTATCTAACTTGAGTTTAAAATTTATTTGCGTGAGAGTTGATTCTAGGTGACCTAGTTAACCTGGGGCTTGAAAGGCAACACAGACAACTAGTAAAAACATGGTTTGACTTTAAAAAAATTCAAGATGATTTTTTTTTAATATTAAGATAATGATATATTGGATAAATATATGTTTCATGGCTTAATTCACAAAATCTATTACCCAAATCATGGATTCCACTAGGTTTAAAAGTTTTTTGTTTAAACTATTTTTTTATTTAATGATATAATAATAAAAATATATACTTTTAAAAATTGAGCATAATTAAACGTTTGATAGTTTATTTGAAACTATGATAACCTTATAGAAAACAAGCTATGTTAATTAATTTAAAATTAATAAAATGTTAAATGATGAAATTAAAAGAATAAATTTTAGCAGGTAGGATTTAGAAAAAGAAAAAAAATTTAAAAAATAAAATCTAAAATGCTTCATTGTTCATAAAAAAAAGTAAAGTAACATAAACTTTTTCAATTCTTTTAGTAGAGTAGTAGTAATTATGATTATTATTTTTATGATGCTTTAAAACAAGAGATAAATATTCAAAAATAATAAATTTTTTGATCTAATTAATTGATTACTTAGAAGAAGCAGGTGACTCGACAAGCATCAAGTTGAAACATCATTGGTTTCCGAATTTTATTATTATTAGTTGGAAAATGCAACTTCCTTTTTATGATGTTTTTTTTAGATAATAGTCGAGAGTATATTAAGATTATGGCTAAAAAGAGAATAGCCCTTACGGAGACAATAGCTAGAGCAGAAAAACAAAGGAGAAAGAACAGAAAAACAAAACAGGCGAAGAGTTTGAAACCGGGGGAGAATTTCGGATGGGGTGCTCCAGTGCTTTCGCGACCTGGAAATGTGTTCGAAGGGACGGGATACATCAACTCAAGTCCAACCATTGATGGAAATTGCACCTTCACTTTAGGCTTGGAGACTAAGCATATATATGCAATCCTTCCGAAAACTATTCTATGATTGTTTATCTGACAAAAAAATCTGCGTTGAGCAGCCATGCATGTGTGAGATCAATTACAAATCCCATTTACTATATGCTTCTTGTGATTCTTAATTAGTTTCCTTGTATTTTATGATTTCTTACTCTTCTTTGTTCTTAGTATTCTGAAATGTTGATGTTGTGATCCAAGAAAAGAAAATATCATGTATTATCTTTATTGTTTTTATGGATAATCATCGGGAGTATATTGAAAAGACCATAAAACCAATAGTTAAAGTGAAATATAAAAATATATATATATAACAGACTTAGAAAAAAAAGGAAAAAAAATTAATCTATTATAGCAAACAACAAAGAAACTACTTAAGATTTCTTATTACATGTATTATTTCTTGTATAAGTAAAGTTTAAATTCAGAATATACAATCAAATAATAATTCGATAAAAAACAATAAAAAAACAATTAAATAAGCTTATAATTCCCTTCTCAAAAACAATTTTATTCCTCGACAGCCCTTACGGTTGACTTCAATAGTTTTTTCCTTTATTCTTTTTAATTTCTTTCCGAGAAGTTCTTCTTGATCCAATAGAAATTCAACAACAATGGAATGATGGATCAATAAACCAATCTAAGTCCAACATGGCATGCTTCAAGTCTTCCTTGCTTATTCATTTTTGATATATAAGCAAGAAGCATATGATTATTAATCTCCAGAGGCTAATTAAAAAGCTGGCTTGGAGGCTGAAAATAGCTGTGTGATGAAGTAGCCTCGACAATTGTATGATCATTGACATTGTAATTTTCATTTATCTTTCTTGTGAATTAATTATAAGATTGCGTTGGGATCGATGATCACGCAGATATAAAGAATATTACAATAAATAGAAAAGAAAGAATTAGTTAATACAGTAGTTTTATGTGATATAGCATGTTTATGCTATCTAAATTCAGTTATGTTGAAGATTATGGTAGTGATTATGATTTAAAATATTTTTTATTTAGAAATATATTAAAATAAAATTTTTATTTATTTTTTAAAAATTATTTTTAATATTAGCACATCAAAACAATATAAAAACATTAAAACAAATTAATTTTAAACAAAAATATTCTAATTTTAAAGAAACATGGTTTGAACTGCATTTACAAATAAACTTTTAAAATTTTATTATAATAAGAATAAGCACAAGTTTGGAAAAACTCTCAAATTCAAATATTTTCATTGTTGAAAATGAATTTCTTATACAATATAGATTTAAATTTATATCATGTTTTAACAAATCAACATCCGAATAAAAAATTATGATATTTTAATTGAGTATTGCATAGTTGTTCTTTTACTTTGTCTTCTTAATCTTTTATTTATTTATTTATCTAATCTATGAATTCTTTAACTAACCACCCAAATATCACCTATCATTTAGGATATGCTTTATTTATAGCATATATAATTTGAAAACCAAATATGGGAATTAATCGGGGCTAAGCCACATATTGGAAGGGTTAATTGAGATTGATATGTTTTAATAGGCTTAATAAATTGATTGATAAACTACGGGTTTGTACTTTATTACAAAATTTCCTTCTCTATTATAATTTTTTTGTTTAAAAAGCTTACAACTCCGTAAGTAGATTAGAAAAATCAACTTTTACAAGGTAAGAATATCAAAATCCTAAACTAAATAGAAAAGAGAGCATAAAATCCAAAACCAAGCTAAAATAAAATTAGCTCAGATAGTTTTTTTCAAATGTTCGAGAACAATATAAAATTATTCTTGTAATCTCATTTGACAACTTAAACTTTTGGATTTAGAAAGTTCTTTGACATGATATTAGAATTTTGATGACCAAGTGGTTATAAAATTAAATCTCATCACCTTCATTTTAATTAATAAAAATTAAGCATAAAGTAGTCTAAGTTCGTGCAAGTTTCAAGCTCAAAAAACTTTCACTTAAAAAGAATGAGTTAAAGAGTAATATAATACTATTTTTTGAACCTTATCTAACAGTTTAAGATTTTAGATCGAGATGATTATTTAATATCAAAATTAATTTAAGGGTTGCAACCAACCAACAATATAAATAGACTGTAACTCAATAGGACCCAATAATTTTTTTGGAATATTTTGATATAAAAAAACAAGCATATAAATAGAATAACTATATATTTGAAATGTAACATTCTATTTTTTTTTATATTTGTGTATAGGTAAAGTGATTTCACCATTAATAACAACCTAAAAATGCATGGGAGATTGGCTATTGTGAATTTTTAAATAGCCAAAAGAACCATATTTTTCTTAGATATCTTTTAAAGGGATGTCCAATCCATGTTGAACAAAAAAGAAATTAATTTTCTAGATGGTAAAGGGACAGGAATTGCCTCTTAGCGTTTCGAAATCAATGTGATTAAATTATTTAATAATTAATTATGTACTGGGTCAACGAGTGGGATTTAAGTATTTAACCCATAGTGTAGCCATTAGCCATTGGACATTTAATAAAAAATACCTCTGGGCAGTATATTTTCACGTGATGGAACCTCAAAATCTAGGGTTCATTCATTAGTTGACCCGTTAAAGTCTTTGTTTGGTCCCTCTAATTTCAATTTTATCTTATTTTGGTTCCCTCACTCTTTTCAAGAAAACAATCAACTCATCTTGTTCCAATTCACCTCCCTCGTAGATCTGTAACCCACTCCGACTCATGGCTTGGTCTAAAGTTTGAGTTTTAGGTTGGATAGGTAAACTCCTATGTAAGCAAGCTAATCTAAATTAACTTGTTTTTTTTTTAAAAAAAAAAATTGAGAACAACATCATTTTGGGCAAAACAAAACTTGAAATGATGTTGTTTTAAAAAAATAAAAAAAATGATTAAATCTAGCTTGGGATATAGATTAACCTATCAAGTTATCTGAATTTAATCGGGTCAACTACATGCTTAATTTTATAGATAACCCGGTTTAGTTCAGGTCTCGAGTCAACCTACCAGACCAGATCGGGTTTCAAGACTATGATTCACCCTCTTAAAACTAACTCTATTTTTTTTTTTTTGAAATAATACCATGGCTATTAATTTTGAAAACATTATTGAAATGAAGTTAGATAGTGTATTCATTCTTGTAAGTGTATCATTCTTCTCAAAGTGAACTATATTGTAAGGATATAAATTTGCAATTGTAAGGACCGTACCATTTAATAGGTTTTAAATAATCAATCAACAAATTCTGTCACTAAACACAAAATATAATATTACCGACATATGACACTCAACATTGGGAGTTAAACATCATTATAACAAACATAAGAAGGATGACATCAAGATAAAAAAGAATTGAGGGACCAAAGTAAAACAAAATTGTGAGTAGCTATACCAAGTGCTAGAATAACCCCGTCAGTTGACTGAAACCAGGATTGGTCTGTCACCACTCACCAAGCAAGCCCGTATGTCCCGTGGATAGTTCCATTATTTTGCAGAGAGTTCGTTAGAAAGAAAAGGCAAAGCTAAGACATACACATAAGGCTTTTATGGTAAAATTGTAGCCCTTCCCATCTGATTCTTTCCACTGCTTGTTTTCAAGAATCTGGCCAGAATCAAACGTTAACAGACTCATTTTTTTCAGGTATTTTTTTCACCTTCTGCTTGCTTCTTGAGAACCCAGATCCAGTTTGGATCCTAAAGGGTCATTGGTTTTTAATGTTGAGAAAATGTTTGTACAGTTAGTTGATGAGGGCGTGTTCTGATCTGGACAAGATCATTACATCCTGCATGTGGGGGCTATCAAAATCTTTTGCTCATTGATCTTTGTATTTGAATTGTGAAACCTTTTGTTTCTTGAATTTGAAAGATTGAGTCTTGGACTGATTCTTGAGTTCTTGTGGTTTTTCTCGATTCCCATTGTTTGTATAGGTCTTTTTTGTGTTATGTTGCAATGGAGTTTCGTGAGATAGAAGAGGGTGGAACTGTGACGAGGACATGGGAGGAGATGGACATTGATATCTTGGTGAAGATATTCCAGTCATTGACTGTGTTTGAATTAACTTCAGGCATTGCTCATGTTTGTAGTGCGTGGCGTTTGGCTGCTTGTGATCCTTGGCTGTGGAAAACACTTGATTTGTCCATGTTGGAATCTAATTTCATCAAAATCCCATTGGAGCCTTATGTGTACGTGCATGGTCATTCTGATAAGACATTGACTCGAATCTTGAAGATTTCGTTGAGTCTCAGCCGGGGAAATATAACTTCGTTGTTTTTTCACTTCAATTTGTATGTAAGTGAGGATCATTTGACTTATACTGCTCAAAGGTAACTTTTTTTATGGAGGACTTTTTATGTTTTAAAATTTTTAATCAAGTTTCTGATAATGTCTGTGTCTTTTCTTGGTGATGATTTTATAATTGATATGCAATCTAATAGTGGAAGATGATGAATTTTCAATACTAGAGGGTGTGCAGGTTGTACTCTTAAGTAAAAGGATCAGACGATTATTGATGGGAGTCGGTATAGCCAACCAAACTAAAATTTGCGAGTAGAGGAGTTTAGATGTAATCTTTAAGTGGTGGTGGACTTGATATGGAAGTTATTATGCTAATTGACTCGAAGACGGGGGAGATGTAATTTTGCAACTGATGGTTGGTTCATTCAGTGGCTCAAATTTGTAGCAGAATTAATCGAGTGCACCATGAAGATCTTATTACTGTATTTATTACAGGTTGATTTCCTTGAAATGGAGTAGAGAGGCTACTGGAAGTGATCTAAGGAGGTTAATAAGGAATCGACGTGTCTGATTTCCCTGAAATGGAAAGAGAGGCTATTGCAAATTCTCTGAGATGAGGAGTGGATGCGTGTGGGAATCGGGTCAAGTGAGACCTCTCAACCAGGAGAATGAGGTTAGTCTGAATTTAAGTCGGTGATGATGTCACAACTAGTAACACGGGGGATGAGTTGAAAATGCCCGTCTGGATCTGAGAAAAGAGATAGTTATTCCTTAGACTAAGAAGATATGTTTGATATGGAAGGGCTCCTTAACCTGGTATTGCGTATTGTTTGTCAGTTTATGGCTAAATACAGAAGTGTTTTAGGAGATGTTGTCAAATTATCAAGGCAAAGCAACCCGGATTGAATTATTGAAGGTGATACATGGCCTGGTGTAATTAAGCTGTTAAATTTCAAACGTAGAGGCCACAGATGGAGTTGTTAAAATGCAGGTTAATATAGATTTGGACTTGAGTTGAGATGTGGAAAATTTCAATGCAGCATTAGAGTCCGGAGTGACTAAGTTATATATTTTTTAGCATGCTTGGTATACATTAATTCTATATCTGGGTGCAGCTACTGGATGAAGATTGAAAGTTTCTTATGACAGTATGTCTACTGAGGTTGTACTTGATTATAGCTGAATTGACTGAGTTCAATACTTTAGATATGTTTGATGATGATTTCGTTGATAACAATGTTAAAAGTATAGAAACTGCACAGTTGTGAATTGTTATTTGTGTGGTCGTAATCCATTGGATGGTTAGTTTTTGCTATATTACTAATCACTGTAACAGAAAAGAAAGGTCAAGTGAAAAATATAGCTTCCTGGAATAAGGGGTACGTTGTCCCCTTGAAGTAGAGGTAATGAGGAAATCAGAATATATAAATAAAGGTCAAATGTATTGCTGAAAATAGAAAAAAAAATGACTGAAAGAGGATTCTGTAAATGGACGTCCTGGTTGCTCTCTTATAAGCAATGTATTCATATCTCTACTTGTTGGATATATGAATTCATTGGGATAATAAGAGGCGAGTATGATGCTGAAAGTAAAGGAGCAGATTTTTATGTCCGATTGTTTGTGAAGCAAATGATATCGATTTGTTTCGGGGTTCATATATGCATCAAATAGTGGTGAAATGGGGAAAGAAGTCGTGGGTGAGGTTGAAGGAATGGTAGTCTTACAAATAGCATTCCTTGGATTCTCTTTTTAGGTTATTATAACATAACTGTACATGGTGAAAATATTAAGTGAAAAAGTCCGTAATGATATGATATGGCTTTTGTTGAGTTAGACCAGTAAATCAAAATATATTATGCTTCTTTTGCTAAAAGGTTAGGGTTGAATTGATTCAAACTGTTTGGTGGAGTTTATTCTGCCTGGAGTGTCTGATGATTGGCATGGCTGTTATTAGCATTGGTCCCATTGTTGTGTCCAAGCTGAAACTATTTAGACTCTTAACACTAGACTAAGAATATGGAGGTTAACCAATCTATCCACTATTGTTGGCTTCTTATGCGAAGGGAGTCCTCTGTTTAGACTTTAAAATAAACCTAAGATATGATTACCGAGTTAAAAGATGTCTATAAAGTATGAAAAACCATTTAATGGTGTTTCAGCTGGGGGACTTATTGCTTGGGGACTGTTGGAAACAGCTTACAATAAGATTTTGTAGGAATCTGGTGATAAAATAATATGGTTTTGGTGTTTGTGGAGGGCTTAATAAGTTTGTGGAATGAATTTGCCCAGCTGGACCGTAGGTATATGATAAATGTGGTGTATGTAGTTCTTAGTAGCAATTTATGCTGTAAAGGAAACCACTTATATGATATTGTACATGATCAGTATGGCATTATGGAACATTCTTCATAAAATAATTGTAGTGGAAGCATCACCTACCATTTGCGATTTAATGATCGCAAACTACTTTTTCTGTTGATAACATAGTGTTTTAAATTGCAGGACCGTTCCGTTTATTTCCTGGGCACAGTTATCATATCATAATTGTAAGGAATCACAGATTCTTGTGATGGATGCTAACATAATGTTAAGTTACATGATGGCATGCCGTTTCTTTTTCACCAGAATATAAATATGATTTTATATACTACTGGATGTTGCAAGGATGTCTTTTGTTCCCCTACGTTTTAGAGAATAGGCAACACTGCGCTGTGGACAATAAAATGGATCTAATTGATTTTTGTCCTCTGTCCAGGTGCCCACGCCTTAGAAGACTTGTTTTACCAGCATGGAACCGAGTGGAGACTGTAATGATCAAAGCTATTGATTTATGGAAAGATCTTGAATCCCTGACAATGCCAAGCATAGTGAATTCCCCTCGTCTTGTTCAGGCAATTGCTACTAATTGCAGGAACTTTAGGGAACTCAAGATCATGGGACCGTTTGACATTTATTTTGCATCCTCACTCGCTACCTATCTTCCAACGTTAAAAGTTTTGAGCCTCCGATGTTCAAAGCTATACAAGGACACATTGATCTTCATCTTGGATAATCTGCGGTGCCTAGATGTGCTCAACATATCGCATTGCCTTCTAATACAAATCCCACCACCTCCTGCACCAGGAAGAATTGTTAGGCGGCTTGATAAAACTATCCTGGAGAAAGCTTCTCGGTTACGCAAATTCTTAACCTGTATGAGAGACACTTGCATCATGTGTCAACGGACAAGAAATGATGAAGGCCTCATGCGTTGGTACAAGTATGAAAAAGGGCTATGGAAGGAAGATGAGGTCAGGTCTCTTGCTCTTTGATTTGAGCTTTCCAAGATCAAATTTCTGTGGGGTAGAATGTATCCTTTTTCTTGGTTATTCTTTCACTTTATGCCAGGAACAGAATAAGACAATGTTGAAGGAAGCAACTCAGGGCTTCCTGTCTATTTTATGTTAGTTGTGGTGATAAAAAGCCAAACTCTGGGTAGTTGTAGAGGGCTGAAGATTTTCTGTTAATGCTCGTAGATGTGTGTATGTGTATATATATGCTAAATTGCACTGTTTTGTTGTTTTTAGGTCACCCTTTATTTATTTATTTATTTATTTATTTTTCCTGATATATAACATAGTCTGTACCTCTTAACTTCCTTCCAGACATTGAATGTAGGCTCATTTGCTAATATAATATTGCCAGCGTTGAATATACACTCAACCGATACTTGAACTGGTCTTGTATAAACATAATTTTCTCCTACAATTTTCTGTGCTTAGAAGTTGAAAATCCCAGTTTTTAGTCGATTTCCAGATTGTTCAGCAGTCAAATTCCAAACCCATAACAGTCCTCACTGCAATTTTCTCCTTGTTGACTCATAGATTGATGGACAATTTGCATTGTTTAATAAAATTTATGTCTTGTGAAGGACAAGTTTGAAGAACATGTGGGCAGAGACGAAGATGAAAATCTTAAGCATTTGTTTTTTAATTTTTATAAAATTTCAAATCATTTACTTCACATAAATATTGGAAGTTGATAATGTACAACAAGTTCTTTATAACTAATCTTTTATATGTTTTCCTTTTGATAATAATAATAAAAAAAAAACTCACACTATTAATTATCATAGTTAAGGTATTGATTTAGATGATAACTAGTGTCATTTGAGTTATTAATTAGGGTTTGAATTCAAGGAAATATCGAGAGCTTTTCGTGAATAATCCAAATAATTGATTTAATATGTAATTGAAAAGGGGATTAGTGAGGGAAAGCTAGCCAAATGTAATTACTATTTTTTAATCTAAAACTTCTATTTGTAAAATCGAGACCA
>Ga0307517_10013116_pt1 | contig 11293 bp, 13 predicted proteins | sample 23_EM_MG_FD_194515 | JGI IMG/M metagenome (GOLD analysis project Ga0307517, IMG submission 194515) | Populus trichocarpa ectomycorrhiza microbial communities from riparian zone in the Pacific Northwest, United States - 23_EM | ecosystem: Host-associated > Plants > Roots > Unclassified | place... | reverse complement strand
CTACACCGTGATCTCCAGCAACATAGTTTTGCATCATCTCATGGTGTGGTGTACAGTGGAATGAAGCACCAGAATCAAGAATCCAATCATCAATTGGACTTTGTACAGCAAGAATCAAAGCATCTTGCACCTCATCTGTAGTGGCGTTTACAGAATCTGCTTCAGGTCTTTTCGGTTTTGTGCAATTCCTCATGAAATGACCAGGTTTGCCACAATTCCAACATTCAACCTGCTTTCTAGGTCCGAACTTGCTTTTACTTCTGTATCTTGATTTTGATCTGCCTCTGGATAAGCCTCTATCTTGTCTCCTCCCTCGAGTGTTGATGTTGAGAGCTGATCCTGAACTTGAACTTTCACCTGAGTCTTTCCTTCGCACTTCTTCAGCCAAAATCAAGTCTCAGATGTCATCATATTTCAGTTTGGATTTTCCAGCTGAGTTGCTTACGGCTGTCCTCATACCTTCCCAACTGCTTGGAAGTGAAGCTAGCAAAATGAATGCATGGATCTCATCATCAAACTCAATCTCAACAGATGACAATTGATTTGTGATGGTATTGAAGTTGTTGAGATGTTGTGTAACAGAGGTGCTTTCTGTCATCTTTAAGTTGAACAACTTCTTCATCAAGTGCACTTTATTATTTGCTGAGGGCTTCTCATACATCCCAGACAAGGCTTCCATCAATTTTGTAGTGGATTTTTCTTTTGTAACATTGTGAGCAACTCTTCTTGACAAGGATAGCCGGATAATGCCCAAAACTTGTCTATCAAGAATTTGCCAATCTTCTTCTAGCATATTCTCTGGTTTGTTCCCCAACAAAGAAAGATGAAGTTTCTTCCCATATAGATAGTCTTCAATTTCCATTTTTCAATATCCAAAATCTGTTCCATCAAATTTTTCAATTCCAACAGCCTTTATTTCATCTGCCATTTTTAATATGTCTTGGATTTGAATCTGTCAAATCTAACCTTACAGATGTGTCCGAAACGGCCAAAAATATTGGAAACGACACTGAGATCACCCAAATCAGACTTCGGATGGATCAGATCTTATCAATCAAAGTTTTGGGTCAACAAACGGTGCAGATGAAGCCGTGTGTCAGGCCAAAATAGTGTCTGTGCAGCACTGAATCAAAACCCAAAGTGATGACGTGGCTAGATGACGTGGTATCCACGTAATCAACACGGGCCCACCGTTTGCTGACGTGGAAAATGCACTCGTGATTGTTGCTGGCGTGGCATATGCTGACGTGTCTACTGACTGGTCTGATGACGTGTCGAATGACTTTGCATAATTGTTGGCATGGCTGCTGACTGGCGGTTGACGTGGTGGGTCAACCCGGTAGGGCGAAGATGACGAGTGGTGCGTGTAGGCGCGCGTAGGCAGTGCTGTCGTCGGAGCGTGTTGGCGCGTGCGGTCATGCAGGACGTCGGTTCTTCGCCGGGTTTTCACCAGTGGATTTGTATCTTCTTCCTCTACACGATGGTATGTTAAAAAACACGTTTTGAGAACTTTGATTTTTGAGTTTGGATCAAACACCCTCTTTTTCAAGAACAAGCTCTGATACCAGTTGTTATGAAAATTCAGAACTCAAACACACATCAGATTTATGTGGTTCGGCAACTTGCCTACTCCACGGAGCTACTGGCTTGTATTAATCAATCAAGGAAACAATACAGACAAAGAGGAGGAGAAAACTCTTCTCAACTCAACTCTACACACTCAAGCTCTCTCTACAGCTCTCTCTCGTTATCCCTCACTCTGTTCTCTCTGTGTTTTGCACACACACACCCGCAGCTCTTCACTGAGCATATATGTATACAAATGGGAGTGAAGGGGCATAAATCATGCCATGATTTATGCCACCGTTTATGTCCTCCATCATGTGCAAAGTGGGAGATTAGGTATTCCCACTTGCATATGGTGGGACATTGTTTGTCTCCACTTACTAACACCCCACACATACATGAACATTCTAGACTCGCCCTAGAGTTAGATGAGTTTGGGTAATGCTCCAGACCCGTCCTCAAGTGCTCTAGGCCTTTCTATAAGCTGGGGCGATTATTAGAAATAGTTACATGTTATTATATATTATGAGAATTATAAATAGATGTATAGTTAGTTTAATTTTAATAAAATATTGTGTTATATTAATTGTTAGTCTAATTTTGTTACTTATAATTGAAGACATTATGTGTTGTTTATGTGAATTGTGTTTTGATGCTAGAAAACTAGTTATTTGAATTGTGCGAATGTTTTATTTTTTCATTGAGTTAATGGCAGAAAATATTGTCACAGGATGAGTTTGTTACAAAAATCGCAGATCCTATCTGTGACTCGAGTCTCGCTATTAACATCTACTACACTCGAATCGTAGACATGATCTGCAATAATTGAGTTGGAGATAATATTTGCAACTCGAGTGTTATAGATGTCAATAGTAACTTAATCAAGTGTGTTATATCTCTAAATATTTTTCACATGTGTTATTTTACTAAAATCTTTTTTTAACCATTCTAAGTTTCTAAAAAACCTTTAGAAAGCACAACACACCCATACACAAGCAACCAGAGATGAAGCCACATATAAGAGAAGGAGACAATTTCCCTCATACTTCTTTCAAGAAAACTCATGATAATCCTTGATAATTTAAGGATTTTGGATTTGCCCCTCTTTTTCTAGACATTTGCTCCCTGTAATTTGAGATTTTTCCATTACTCTATGACATATCTATTAAAGAATAATTTGTTTAGAATAATGCAATATTAGATTATCATTTAAATGGTATTTTGTGTTTTATAATTCAACTTTGATATAATAATTTTACTTTAAATCCAATATTACATATTAAAGTAATACTATTTGTGTGATAATACCTATAGAAATAGTGTTTTTATTTTCACCCCCTATAGTTATAAATCCTAGCTCTTTTCATGTATGCAGCATCATCTTTAATAATAGTAGTAGAAGTTTAAGTTTTGAATACCTCATAGGAAATGAATATATCTGGACATCTAAAATCCCAGTAAACTTGATATGAGTAGTATATTTGACAACAAAATTTATTAGAATCCAAAAGCAGTGGAGCGAGGAAAATCTTGCAAACTAATGTAACAAATATTAAGTGAAAGGTTAAAAAACTTCCAAAACAAAAAAAAAATAAATAGGAATTTGTTATTTTTCATCATTACGCTGTAGGAGAGTTTTCATCATTACGCTGTAGGAGAGTTTTCATCTAATAATTATGAGGCAATTGTGATTCTTGTTTCACAAGGTTGTTGTAAATCTTATGAGCTCCAAGCAATTATACATCATGTCAAAGCCTAATCCAACATGTTAACTTTTACTAAAGAGTTTTTTTTTTTTTTTTTTGTCTTTGACAAGGAAGAGCTTCTTAGAATTAACAAATTTAAATTCAATAGAGTCAGTTTATAAATAAATAGGTTGTATAATGAATAAAACTATTTTCCATAATCTTTCTAGAAAAAGCATAGGGTTTGGGCTCATGTTTTATTTGGTAAATGTGTATTTTCAATTGCTTTAAAATTTAACTTAGAAAAACCATACATTATCAATCAAATAATTGCATAATTTACCAATATGGTGCAAGGAACAAGAAAATAGAAGAGATATCTTAAGTGAAATAGACTAGTCTATCAGAAGTCATAAGCATAACGAGTATGCATCTTTCATTTATAGCCAAAGTAATAATTCTCTATATCAAACTATTATGATACATTGGTCTAGACATCATCGAATCATCCATTAAAATTGCATTTTTAGAACTTCAATATTGTTTATAATAAGCTTCATGATATAGTCGGGCTTGAGATAATAAGTGATTCTAAGCAGTCAAGTATGGATTTGCCACAACTAGGTGATGATCTCCCCAATACAGATTACATAGATGGTTTAGTAGATATATTTATAGAGCAGTGGAACATGTCTAGGTCTAAAAGGAGGTCTAGTTGCTCAAAACTAAAATGATAGCTTAAAAAGCTCATAACTTTTGATCCGACGGTTGAATCATACTCTAATTCTTACAGGAGTTTTCAGTGTCGTTTTTCTTATATAACCACCTACTACACTACTCAGACCGTCAGATCTTGAGATAATAAAAATCTCACTCTAAAGCCTTAGTTTGGGCAATTTTGTTATTTTCCTTGTTTCCCTAGATTTCTTGCTTTGTTTCAGATTTTAGGGTTATTATCTTTATATTTTTATTTTGTTTCCTAGTTAAGGTAGGGTTTGTGGCCTATTTAAGGTGTTGTAAACCTCCTAAGGAGGTAGATTGATCAATATTTTTTTAAAAAAGAATAAAGTTATGAATTTGAGGTTCACATCGAAAGTCCTTTTCACTTATCAAATTTATGTGTCATGTGTTTGTTTGTTGTCTTTAGCTTTTGCCTACATCAGTTGGTATTAGAACCCAATGATTCTTGGTGGTTATTTTGCTTTGTTGTGTGTTGCATAACAACCATGGCTAGAAAATATTGTAGAATAAGAGGTTCTTGTATAGGAGGGGATGAGGAGGTTCCCTCTCAGGAAAAAAAAACATCTAGGAACTAGTGTATTATTTCCTTCTATATCAGTTTTTGTCATTGGAAATCTCAATGGTAGGATTAATGATGGGACAAATTACATAAAAGTGTTGTGTTAGGGATCCATGATGTGTTTGTTTGTTGTCTTTAGCTTCCACCTGCATCAGTCGGTATTAGAGCCCAATGATTCTTGGTGGTTATTTTGCTTTGTTGTGTGTTGTAGAACAACCACGGGTAAAAAATATTGTAGAATAGAAGGTTCTTGTATAGGAGGGGATGAGGAGGTTCCCCTCAAGAAAAAAAAAACATCTAGGAAGTAGTGTATTGTTTCCTCCTATATCAGTTTTTGTCATTTGAGATCCTAGTTGTAGGATCAATGATGGGACGAATTACACAAAGGTATTGTATTAGGGATCCATGATGAAGTTACCCGCACAAATATATTATGTTAGGAATCCATGATGAGGTGTTCATCACAAAGGTGTTAGGAACCCAAAATAGGATGACTCACACATAAAATAATGTTCTTGATAAAGGATAATTTCTAACCAGAGATTGAACTCAAGAAAGAGTTCTTTCCAATCCGGAGAGGCCGATGTAGGAGCTTTTTAGAAAAATAGATATTTTTCTTAGATAATTTTTTCAAATAAATAAAATTGCATTTTATTTTGCCAAACTAAACATTAACCAAGACCTTAAAAGTTTTTGCAACACCGCGAGAACCCAAAATCAAGTCAAGTGAAACAGATCATCAAATCCAATCTCACATAAACAATATATGAAAGGATTAAATTAAAAAAAAATGATAAAATAGGGGCTGAAATAATTGCTTCAGTTTCGAACTCGATCCCTAAAACTTCAATTATTTTAAATAAATAAAATTAAATTTTATTTTTTTAATTCGAGAACTAGAGTTTTTTTTTTTAATATAACAATAACCTATCCCTAAACTAGCCAACTAAATTATTACATTCAATTTCACATCAATCCAATATAAAAAAATTATATAAAAAAACAAAAAACAATATTAAAATTTACAATATAGAAGGTATAACTTTCCTAGATTATGCTACAATAAAATCACGAGATCTTTTTTAGTATCTTTTAGGAGGACCCGGTGGAGGGGAACGTACGGATACCTGAATGTTTCAGTTTGTTTGTGATGTATCTATCTGGGCTGGACTCTGCCCCATTTACTACCCATTAAAACGACGTCTGTTTCGGCAGCTCACAATCACAGGACATCTCTGCAGTTGCCACCTCATAAGTACCCGAGATAAAATCCACTGTTTTTAAGTTAGGGAAGGCTCCACATTCGTCACCTAGTCTGCACTGCAGGCAGAAAATCTTGACTTTTATTTTTATTTTTCGCATAAATTGTGGAAGACTTTCTGCCATTTCTACATAAACTATGATAGTAATTATCCTTCACAATTTTCCTAACTGATGGCAGGGTGGGACTGTATGGAATAGATAGATGCATGTTATTCTTATTTTATTCGTCGGAAAAGTAAGTAGAAGAAAGCAAAGGCTAATTTAATAATTAGTAGCAGAAAAGGATGATGTGGTGTGGAGGTCCCGAAGAGATGGCCTGAAAGCTGACCGGTAGAGCTCGACTCCAGCCTAACTGTCAGACCACCACCACCTCTATTTCTCCTTTCCTTTCTCTCAAAGCAAACCCACTCTCTCTTGTCCTGTGTTCTCAACTTTATTTGACACGGACCAACCCAGACCCAGGCCAAATGCATCCCACCACCACCAACGAACCACCGCAAACACTCCTTGACCTAATAACAGACGTCCTCTCCCTCCTCCTCCTCTCCACCATAACCGTCCAATCCTTCATCGGACGGTGGCAAGTACTTCGAACAAAACTCACCTCTCTCCAGTCCTCTCTTTCTTCTCTCTCCGAATCCCCTCTTTGGTCCCAAAACCCTCTTCTTCACACTCTCCTCCCTTCTCTCCTCTCCACTCTCCAACGCCTCCTCGCCCTCTCCCGCCAATGCTCCTCTACCAGCTCCTTACCTGGCGGCAAGCTCCTCTTCCAAAGCGACCTTGACATCGCCTCCTCTTCCCTCTCCAATCACCTCCACGACCTTGATTTACTTCTCAGATCCGGAGTGCTTCACCACTCTAATGCTATTATTCTGTCTCACCCAGGTCCCGGTTCCGACAAAGAGGACTTAGTTTTTTTCATCCACGATCTTTTCACCAGATTACAAGTCGGTGGTGTGGAGTTTAAAAGGAAAGCGTTAGAGTCACTTCTTCAGATTCTAAACACAGACAAAAAATCAGCCAGTTTAGTTGTCAAGGAAGGAAATATTGGGTATTTGACCGGTTTGCTCGATTTTAACGATCAGCCGTTGATTCGAGAACAAGCTGTTTCGGCTGTGTCAATACTGGCTGCGTCCAACGATGAATCAAGAAAGATTATATTCGAAGAGGGTGGATTGGGACATTTGTTGAGGATTCTTGAAACAGGGTCGATGCCTTTAAAAGAAAAGGCTGCCATTGCGATTGAAGCAATCACCGGCGATCCTGACAATGGATGGGCTATTTCAGCATATGGTGGTGTTTCAGTGCTGATTGAAGCTTGCCGTTGTGGATCACAAGCGACACAAACACACGCAGTGGGTGCCATTCGAAATGTTGCTGGAGTAGAGGACATCAAGATGGCTTTAGCAGAGGAAGGTGTTGTTCCGGTTATTATTCATTTGATTGTTTCAGGTTCAAGTGCTGCACAAGAAAAGGCAGCTAATACTATAGCAATACTAGCCTCTTCCGGGGGGTATTTTCGCGATTTGATAATACAAGAGAAGGGGTTGCAGAGATTAATGCATTTGATTCAAGATTTGTCAAGTTCAGATACAATAGAGCATGTTCTACGTGCAATTAGCTCTCTCTCGGTCTCAGATTCCACAGCTCAGGTTCTGTCGTCATCAACTGCTCTAATCATCCATCTCGGCGAGTTTATAAAACATGGAAACATGACTTTGCAGAAAATTTCAGCATCTTTACTAGCTAATTTATCCATTAGTGATCGCAACAAGCGAGCTATAGCTAGCTGCATGGGTTCACTGGTAAAGCTGATGGAGTCGCCGAAGCCAGTGGGTCTACAAGAGGCAGGAGCGCTTGCGTTGGTGTCATTGTTGACAGCCCGATGGAACAAGAAAGAATTGGTGAGGGATGAAAAGAGTTTGATGAAGGTGGTGCAGATGTTGGATCCAAAGTATGAGCTTATTGACAAGAAGTTTCCGGTGATGCTCGTGAATGCATTATTGAGTGGACGGAGCAGTGGGTGTAGGAAGAGGCTGTTGGACGCCGGAGCTTGCCAGCATCTACAGAAGCTGGCGGAGATGGAGGTTTCCGGTGCTAAGAAAGCATTGCAGAGACTTTCTGGGATTAGCCTCAAGAGCATGTTCTCTAGGACTTGGAGGGAATAAACACAAAAGTAACTAACCTTCCCCGCCAAACAAAAGGTACGATTTTTTCTTTTAAGCATTATGATGGAAATTTGAGTTTTAATGACCATTCATGTCTTGCCAAGTGGCTTCCCTTTTGATAAATGGGTATCCTGATAGGGCTGTTTTATTTTATTGTTATCTTAGTTTAGGTTATTTTTATTTTTTTAATCAAATCAGTGGGACCACTGAGTGCTGCGTCTATAAATTTTGATGCCGTCGAGGTAGTTTCCTCGACGTGTCACAGTCTCACGAAAACGGAGACCAGGACTAGTCCACGCTATTCCATTATTGACGGCATTGATATCGATTGATTCTTCCACTTACGGTTAGAATATCTTCGAACCAGAATTGCGATTATAGCATTTTCAAAGTATTTTTTATTTAAAAATATATTAAAATAATATAAACTTAATTTAAAATTAAAAAAAAATCAAAATTTGCGGAAACTCGGTGCAAAACGCTGCGTTAAAACAACTCGTGACATACAATTATATTTTCATAGTAAAAGTGTTGCTATTGTAACTGCAGGAGTCTGTGTAACTGTTCAAGGAGAAAATCACTTTGGTGGACGGGCAAGCACTAGACCACCACGCACATGGTAAACCGCAGCCTTTATTTATTTATTTATTTATTTTCACTTTATACACGAAATATACAATAGTATTGTATGACAAGAGCATAGGTGGATGCGGTTTTTAGGGAGTATCCTCCATTGCTTGTCTTTCTAGGCGTGTTTGTTTAAGAATTACACCACATCTCGTGAAAAAACATGTATTACATGCTTTCCGCGGCGGCGCCGCTCACAAACAAACAAACACAGGCTCTTAATCTTATTATTAATTGATTTACTCATGTAATCTTTTTAATAATGGACGTCTTAAGAGAGTCTTGTGCGTTTTTATCTGTGACAGCCGTTGCCTGGATTTTGTACAGAAAGTGTACCAATGGGTTGTTTGTCGTGCTATTTACTTACCAAAATATATAGAAATCTCTTTGATTTTCCCTTTGTTTGTTTGGCTTGTGCTCTGAGCTTCATCCTTCCATGCATAATGATGATGGTAAATGTTAGTTCTACCATGAACTATAAACTATATACAACAGAGAGAGTATTCTTAAATTACATTTTAAACAAATAAATTAAAATTGTTGATACTCGTATCTATTTAACCAAAATAAAAAACGTAGAGGATATACAATAATATTGTGTTTTTTATTTGAAAATATATTAAAATAATATATATTTTTATTTTTTAAAGTTTATTGTTTTAAAACGATTTGAATACATTAAAAAAAATTAATCTAAAGTGAAAAAAAAAATGTTTTTAAAATGTAAAAGCAGCAGGACAAATAATAGACTATGCGCGCTCTTAGCATCCACACTCTGGTCCCAAAAGCTTCAAGGAGCTACAGGTCAGTTATTTCACCTTTTATTCATTTTATTCCCTCTTTACAAGTAGCCAGGTGATGGGAATCAATGGTAATGATGAAATGTTCCCCATCGAGTACGTACTATGTAGTCTTGAGCTGGCTCTTTCATCAGATTTGGTGGGTGTGGGTCCGTTCACTTCATAACTGCTTGATGACCTCTTGAATACTTGGAAATCGAATGATCATCAAGTTAAACAGTTCAAGTCAGTTGGATGTGTTTGACTTGCTATTATGCCACGTGATTTTCACACTAAGAGCGTGTTTGAAATTTGGTATTGCGGTAGCTATTATGGTTGTGATTTGAAAACTTTTAGTTGAGGTTGGTTTGAAAAAATAGATGTTTGGTTAAAACTGTGGTTGAAATTGAGGTTGAAGAAAAAGTAGTTTAATGTGTTTGGTTAAGAATGCTTTTTAAATTGAAGTTATAAAATAATTTTAAAAAATATATATTAATATTGATGGTTTTAAATTTAAATATTGTAGAATTAACTACTCCTATTATATCATGAAATAAATAATACTTGATATAAAATATTTTTTATTATTCTATTAAACTATTTATAATTTCATTACGTACAAAATTCAGCCGATAAGAACTACAGTTTTTATAATTTTGTGAGCGTGTAATAAAATTAGATAAAATATTATCAGGTATAAAATTGATATTACAGTGCGATGTTCATGTGAACAGTGACTGTTAAAAAAATTAACACACTAAAAGAAAAAAAAAATTGTTCACGTGAACAGTGCAATTCACTCGTGAACAGTGTGTGTTTCACAGGTTGAAACTTGTAAAAAAACAGTATTTTATTGCTTTCAAAAAATCATGGTCCTGTCATATATAAATGGTGGGATCCATGTGTTTTGATTGTTTAACAATCTATAACCAAACAGCCATTTCGTGCGTTTTTGAAGAAATGCAAACACTAACACGTAGCCAAACGGGCTCTAAGCATGTGTTTACGAGTTTTTTGAAAGATTTTTTCAATTTTATATATATATCACTACCATGGAAAAACACTTATAAAAGTATTAAGAAAAACAATTTAAAAAAGACTTTGAAAAGCAGGTTGAATCATAATATTAAATAAACATGTGTTTGATATTATGATAATTTTTATGGTTTAAATATTATGTAGTTTTTGTAGTTATGATTTAAAAAAAATAGCTCTTAAAAAATATATGTTTGATTAAGTCTAAGATATATTTTTTATATATATAATAAATAAGAAGTATGTTTTCATGAATAAAAAAAATGTTATTTTTCTTATATAAAATCTTAAGATTTAGTGTAAAAAATAAAGGTATTTCACTAACTAAATAATTTATTTATTTATTGTAAAAACTCAGAAGTTACCAAAATACCAAACTGCGGAACCTGAATTTGGGATGTGATTATATAACAATTGTTGTCATTCTTAAGGGTCTGTTTGGCATTGCGTTTGTAACTGCGTTTCATCAAATTTTGAATTTTTTTTTTTGCTAAAATTGAGTGCGGTTTGTACTTTTTAGATCATTTTGATATGCTGATGTCAAAAATGATTTTTAAAAAATGAAAAAACATCATTGGCATATATTTCGACACGAAAAGCTATTTAAAAAGCACCTGCAACCACACTGCCAAACACGCTCTAAGTCAGGGCCTTTTCATGGTCGTAGCTCATATGATTGTGAAACAGCATTTGATAATATTTGTTGTTAAAATATTTTCATCACAACAAATTCTATCATAGTTTATTTTATTTTTTAAAAACAACTTTTGGAATGTTATCAAACAATTTTATCTTAAAAAAGTTCCGAAAGCTTAAAAAAAAAAAAAAAAAAAAAAAAATAAAAAAAACCCAAAAAACGGGCGAATACTA
>Ga0307517_10013115_pt1 | contig 11294 bp, 4 predicted proteins | sample 23_EM_MG_FD_194515 | JGI IMG/M metagenome (GOLD analysis project Ga0307517, IMG submission 194515) | Populus trichocarpa ectomycorrhiza microbial communities from riparian zone in the Pacific Northwest, United States - 23_EM | ecosystem: Host-associated > Plants > Roots > Unclassified | place... | reverse complement strand
TTATATCATCATTTTGCACTTAAAGTATCAATATCTTCTTAACTAGAGCATGTTTTATAATAACATGTCTAATAATATAAGATACCTTTAATTTATGGTAAATGTTCATCTTAAATGCAGGCCTATAACATAAATTAAAGGATTGATTGATGAGTTTAACTACTGAAATTGAGAAGACAAAGAGAGGGTTAAGCTTAGAAAAAAGATGTTGGTTCAGTCCAAACTGGAACACCATTTGGTTATTAGATCATAACTGGAGCTGTAGAACTTGGATTTAGGTTTGGTTTATATGTATGGAAAGCTAAGAAATAGTCCTAAAACTTTCATGAGAGTCCAAGATTCAAAAGGACCGTTTTCAAGTTCAAATTGTAGCAACAACAGAGAAGTCAGAATCTGTCCTGCAGCCAGACACTATTCAGTGTCCATCCCATATCTTGAGTTCTAGAAGTCCAAATGCACCAATTCTTATTTTGTTGAAAAGCTGAGACAATTTTCCAGAACTTTCATGAAGACTATCTACTCAAATTCTGATGTTAGCAATGACGTTTTCTGTATACAAGAAGATAAGGATTGTTACCAAGTCAAGAGGTGGCCACCCACTCAACAATTAGTCATCAAATCAAAAGTTTCGAATTTTGGCCTATAAAAGGAGGCATTTGCCATGCATTTAGGCATCTTGGTTTTCAGATCAAGATCATATTTTTGCTTTCTTTCTTTGTTTATGTTTTTCATTTCATTTACTATACTTATATAATTATGTTCTTATCTTGTTTATCTATGTTTCTCTTATTCATAATGTTCAGTTAAGTTTATTATGTCAAGGTGAAAAGGTTACACTAATGGGGTAAGAATAAGTACAGTATAAACTCAACTTGGACTTTAATGTTTGATACTAACATGTTTTGTATTTCTTATCTTATTCACTCTTAATATCTTGCTTGTTAAAATGGTTAATCTAGATTTGTATTGAACAACCCTTGGCACAATAAATACTTGGCACTTTCATAGCCCAACTATATGGTATGACCGACACCTGAGCTATGAAAGGAACTTGATTTGTTGTTAATATAAGTTATCACCATGAATACTTGACCACATTTACAAGTGTTGACATTACTCGAATAAGATAATTAATATAATCATATTAACAATTTATCATCTGATTGGAACCTCCTTTGTGTGTGGTTTTCAGTTGAGTAATAACAAGAGTTTATATTATACTTATTTGAAATACTATTAGTGGATCCTCTAACATTGACAACTGTTTTTATCATTATTTAATCTTCACATTAATCTTACATCTCTAAATTCTCTTTAACTTATTATTATTATTATTATTATTATTATTATTAATTTATATAGTTAACCTCCCTGTGGTTCAACCCCGGTCTTGCCGGGTTATTTATTACTTCGACACTCTTGCACTTGGGAGAAGACATCAATCTTTTGGTCGTGTCATATCACATCATTATTCTACTTTCCATATTGACACACTCAATAAATAAAATCATTCCAATTATCCTTTCATTTGCCAAAATAAAATTATAGAGAAACATGAAAATTCCCTTCTTTCTTTTGTAAATTTCCTTCCTATTCTTCCAATTTCTACATTGTAACACAATTCATTTCATCATTCAAATATATATATATATATATACACACACACACACCGAAATTTAAATTAAAGGAAAACATATAAAAAAAATTGCATGATCTATTTACTCTTTAACATTAATATCATCTCTTTCCTATACAATCTCATTATCTTATCAAAATTCTTAAATTTTATTTTTGTTATTATTATTTTTCCAAAAATCCCTTATTCAAGAATAACTAAAATTTTGCTTCAATAACCATAATTTCTTACTTTCTCTACTCACTTCAATAATCTTAACACAATTTCACAATCAATTGTAATTTTTTCTAAAATTTATCATGAACCCTAATTTCTCATTTTGACAAAGTTCAATTTAAAGTATAAATTCTTCAAGAATCTTATTTAAAAGTGTGAGGGCACCTTACCAAGCAATAGTCAAAGCTTTAACACTTTTAAATTGAGAAATTTTCCTTGCTTGGACTTTTTTCCCTCACCTAGCCGAATGCTTCCTTCTCTTTGAAAAAGTAAGTTTATTCTTTTTTTTTTGTTTCCTTCCAGCACACACTCACTTGCTATATATATATATAAAATTAACTTTTTAAAAAAATACCTTCCATGCCCCTCAATTTTTTTCCCCGCACACACACATACTTGCACACATATAACTACTTAACTTTTTAAAAATACCTTCAATATCCCTTAATAGTAACTTTTATGATTTTTGGGTAAAATTTCTAGAATCCTGACGCCTGTTTATAAGAAATCTTACCCAGGTTTTTTTGAATTTCACTAAGTTACTCGTTGGTACTTTCAGTTTCATGAAATTCACTTCCATAAAAATTTTATTCACATTTCTGTGTTTATTTATTTATTTATATTTATTTTTTATATATTTTAACACATGAACAAAACATTTCAATTCAGATTCTCGAATATTTCATCATTCTTATAATTTAATTTATCATTTTCCCTCATTTTTCGTAATCCTGACTTTTATTAACATCAATAATATTACCCGAGGTTTTACAGGTAGGGAAATCTCTTCTAGGCTTGCGTGACCTCTAAGAATATTGGAACCCTTCCCCAATCCAGTCTTAGTTGTTGGGTGATGCAGGAGTTTAGGAAACATAGATGTTCTGGGAAGAGCTTGTCTCACCTACTAGAGTTTGTAGAGTTTGTTTAATGGAAATTTACTGGGTAGCCATTTCTTTCATCATGGCTTTAAGTTGAGCAAGGTCATCCAATTAAGCATTCAGTTTAACCTCTATCCCATTGACTCTTTGGTTAGCAGGTTCCAAAGAATCATCCAACCTTCTTATATTTTGGGACCTGGTTTTTTATGGCATTTTGCTAGGGTCCAAAGATGTTATGCTCTAATACCACTTTGCTCCAGGTTAAAACTGTAAGCCTTAAGGTATAACAATGGAGGAAAGATGGAGGGGGAAGAATAGAAATAAACAGAAAGATTTACACACTCAGCGTGTGTTGAGAAGAGGACAAAAAGAGAGAGATGAGAGGAATATGGAGCAAATCTTTCAATACTGTTATATTTCTTCTCAATTCCGTTTCAATCATTAGCGAATTTAAAGATAAAGCCTTCCTTATTTCTATTGCTAGTGTGGCACCACACACATGGCCATTATAGCTTAACTCATGCTTATTTAAATGAGATTGCACAAAACACAATCATAATGTTACAATGGGTTTAAAATCGAATCCCGTTTGCCTCCTTGTTTGTTTTTTACATCTTCATTTCCAGCTGTGACGCTCTAGTGGCGGTGACAGCGGTGATGAGACCTGTTAGACCGGTCTGGAGAGCGAGAACAAGAGCACATGTGTCGGGAACACGTGTAGTCTGGAGCGCGTGTGCAAGCGGATATTTCGGGTATGATCTTCTTTATCGCGACGTCTTTCTCGGTCGCGGTCTCTCGTGGCTAGGGTTCGGGTGTTTGGGAATTGATTTTATAGAGAGTGTGAGGTTCAATAATTGAAGTTGGAGATTGGAGTTAGCACCCCCTGGTTATTAAACTCACATGGGGTTTACGAGGTCAAGGTAATAGATTTCGGGTCAGATAGATTAATTCGGGTTAACTTGAAAAAATAAAATATATATATATGTTTAAAGTTTTTGTCACAGGGGGCGAGCGACACGACGTCGTTTGGCAACGGCGGAGGCTCTTGTCGTGCCTCTTGTATGAGGTGTTGTGTGTTGGGAAGGGTTTTTGGATTTAATAATAAAATTATGATTAATGTTTAGGAGTCGCCACCTAGTATTATGGTCACTAGGAATCTATGGTCTACGAGAGTCTGGGTAAGGAGCAAGGGGAAGACGCATCACCCCAGTGTACCCTACCTAAGGTAAGCTGCATTGTTGTTTGATTGTTTTTCTAGGTCGGGTTTATATTCGCTGGTTTTTTCTAAGGTTAAAGGTAGATTTCTCTTCATGAGAAAGTCTCTACCTTATTGGGTTAAATCCTAACCGTTCTAACGTTTGAATTTAGCATTGCATTTTCTACACCTTGTATCTTTAATACCTAAGAGTGTATTTTATCATGTAATTTTACACTCCACAAATATTAAAGTCTACATCTAGACCATAAAAAAAAAGATTGGAAAACGATTTTTGATATTTTGGCCAAACCCTAATGGATGATCATAAACTGGTTATGATAACCATTTTTTTTTCAAAACATGAGAAAGATGCAATTTTTTAATGAAAATATGCTTGGAAAGTTTTTAGGATTTGGCTGTATGCATGAAAATATTTTTTTCTTTTTGAAAATGATTAGAATTTTTAAAAAAAAAACTTTCAAAGAAAACCAGGTATTTTAATACCAGATTTGTATTTTACAGTGTAAATATACAATCCAATATTATGCAAAATTGATAGAAAAACAGGTGAGAAAGTCACAATTTTTTTCAAAGGATTTTTGATTTTTTTTTAAAAAAGAAATATATGATATAATATAATATATTAATTAAATATTATTAAAACATGTGGGTCGGGCCGACCTAGATAACTGGGCCAGGCACAAACCTAGAAAACAATGGACCGATATCGGCCCAAAACAGTTGGGCCGATCTTGGCCCAACATATTTTCTTTCTTTTTTTTATGGGCAGGGCCGGACCCGGCCCAAACATTTGGGCTAGGCCAGAACTAGCCCGGCCCAAGTGAGAAATTAATTATTTGCAGAACGTGAACAGTAAGTTCACATTCTGCATGCGGCTTTGCAGTTGTAGACGGCGGAGTGAAGTGGGAGGCAACCTTGCGGAGGAGAAGAAGCTATTGTCACTGGCCTGGAGTGAGGTTCAAGGTGGTCTGGTTGTGGAAGACGAGAGGCTTATGGCGGCGTTGGTGGAGAGTTTTGGCCGCTGGAGTCACTGTGGGAGAAAGAAGAAACTGGTTTGCAAAGGAGAGAGAAAGGTTCACGGTGGCTTTTGGTGGTCGGTTGGTGGTTTTGTTGTCTTCCTATGGTGGAGTTGGTGGTGGAGAAGCTGGTGGTGGCTGGAACGGCAGGAAGAGAGAAGGAGAAAAAAAACTGCAAAAATAGGGGAAGAGGGGCTGGTTTTTGGCCGACTTTGGACCTGATTTTCTTCTTGCTCAGGCCATGAAATGCACCCCTATTTATAGGAGGTGGAAAAGGGACATTTTTTCTTTAATGGTGCCAAATCATGGCCTTTGGTTTGGTTGGGAAGCATCCCAACCGTTGGTTCAAAGTGTCCATCGTGATTTGTCAAATCTGCAGGAAAAAGGCTGCCTGAGTTGGCCTCTTTAGGCCAGCGCCGGGGCCAGTTTCATGTTAATAGGCCTGAACGACCCATACTAGGGGATAAAGGGATGTCAGGTGACCATTTGGGTGCATGTTTTTGTCAATTTTGGTGGACATATGAGGCATTAAATGCACCTTAAAAGTAGCTCCCTAAGCTGTCATTTTCGGGAAAAATCGGGAAAGACAATGAACAGTGATCAGACGACACATCGTCTAGTCCTCTTTAAAAAAAAAAAGAAATTCAAAATGGCGCCGTTTTGGGCTGAATTAGGGATGTTTTGCTGATCTTCAATTTAGCCCTACCACTTACACTTTTGTGCAATGGTATCCCTAATTGACTCTAAACTTTCGATTTAATGCGATTAAGCCCCTGATGAACTTCAATTGGAACCTTGAAGTTACGCGCCTATTGCGATTTGGTCCTTAATCTCGGATTTATGCAATTTAACCCCTAATTGACCATTAAACTTTCAATTTCTTCAATTTCATCCCTGGATTTTGTCAATTAAGCCCCTATGGTTTGGCGCCTTTTGCCAATTGATCATTGGCTGTGAATTTTATCAATTTAACCCCTAATTGACCCAAAAACTTCAAATTTCTTGCAATTTGGCCCCTGATTTCAATTAATTAACTTGGTAAAAAATAAATTTGGTCTCTTAAAATTCCAATCTTCTCAATTAAGCCCAAATTAGTCTCTCAAACTTAATTTTTCACCAATTAAGCCCCAAAATAAAACTAATTTGACTCATTTAAAGTATAATTAAGTCCTTGCATTTAATTAAATTCTTCAATTTGACCCAAATTAATTCTAAACATAATTAAAATTCAATTTGGCCCATGATTAAATCAAATTGGCCTATTAAAAATTTAATTATGTCCTTGGACTTAATGTTTATGCAAATTCGTCCAATAATAATTTAATTTGACCTTGAATTTGTGTTTTTCTTCATTTTTGGGCATAATGGGGTACAATTAGGCTTTAAAATTTCCTCCAAAATTGTTGCTTAATTCCCCGGCTTGCTTTCTCCATATTGCCAGCCTTTATTTTATTTTTTATTTTTTATTAAAAAAAGAGTGATTTTGAGAGAATAACCCAGGATTGGGTTATGACAGTTTTAATATCTTGTATGGAAAAGTTTTAAAACAATACATGTTAATGTAGACAATAAAAAAAAATGAAGTGTAATGTAGTTATTTCACGTTGAAAAGTTAAGAAATAATTATTATGGATATAGCAATTTATAGTTATCCAACATAAAAAATTTAAGAAACAATATATGTGGATTACATAGCAATGAATGTTAATATAAGCTATAAAAAAATAATAATTGTGAAGTGTACTATAGTTATCTCACTTTGAAAAGTGTAGTATATATATCTAACATTGAAAAACTAAGAAATAATCTGTAGATATAGACTATATATAGTTATTCCACATTGAAAAATTTAAAAATAATCCATATAGATATAGGCTATGAAAAAAATGTGAAGTGTAGTTTAATATAATTATCTCACTTCAAAAAATTACGAAACAATACATGTGGATGTAGATATTATAATTATGCTACGCTGAAAAAATCAAGAAACAATTCATGTGGATATAACTATATATAGTTATTCCACATAAAAAAAAAACAATACATGTGGATACAGTCAATATAGTTATCTCACGTTAAAAAATTAAAAAAAAAAAACAATCTACATTGAAAAACTAAGAAACAATTATGTGAAAATAAGTTATATGCAATTATCTCACATTAAAAGGTTAAGAAATAATCAATGTAAATATTATTTATAAAAAAAATATGCGAGGCTAAGTATTCATCAATTAATTTTATATATTTTTAGATTTATTAAAAATTATAAAAAAAACAAGTCTCGTTCAAGTTAAGTTAGATCACCTGACTTTCAAGTTGACCTGACGAGTCTCTCAAGTTTGACTTGATAAATTACAAACTTGAGTTCTTATAATTTAAAACTTGGTCGAGATAAGTCATCCAAATCTTGAATTAGTGCACAAGACAAAGCCAAGTTTCATAACCATGCACTTGACTCTATTTAGCCCAAGAGATGTCATAAATAGATCAAAATAGTTCACAATTCATCTTAATTAACAATTAATAATTAAATGCAAAAACACCCTGTCTCACATGCTATCGGGGTTAACTTTCTGGGGGTGAACGTGGCTTGTTGATAATAATATTCAACACGTCTACAATGGTCTCAATGGTAAATGGAAGTCAAAATAAAATAATGTATTAACATGTGTTATCTCTAAGCAAGATCAGGGTCGTGATGTTTTTGCTCGCAAGAGCTCTAGTAATCTATAGATTAGTCTTTGGTTTTATAAAACAAATTAATAGCCCCTTTAATTTAAAAAATAATTTTGAAATTTAATATTATATTATTTTAAAAATATATTCTTTTACCATCAGGATTCTCACGTCATCTACTAATTTGTTTTTGTTCTTTTCCATTTCATAAAAAATATTAATTAAAAATCAGCTTGATACTTGATAGTTTCCATGCTTCTTTGGTGAAATGTCATTTACAATTTTGGCTAACCAAACGCGGCAAAGAAGCTCTGTGTTTTCACTTTTCAGGGGCCTAAAAACCATCCCGCTTAAGAATTTCCACTTCCAAAGTACCCACGATCCCGCTCTACCCAATTCCACCAATCAGATTCAAGGATACACAATCCAATGGTCAATAACCTAAATCTCAATCCTCACGCGGATCGCCATCTGATCCAACGACCACCACACCGCCTTGCCTTCTATAAAACTAACTCTCCAAACTCTACCTCATCGAATCAAATCACATTAAATCAAAAAACAAAACTCAAAGTCTGTAAAAAAATGTCAGGGAGAGGAAAGGGAGGCAAGGGATTGGGAAAGGGAGGGGCCAAGAGGCATCGTAAGGTTCTTCGTGATAACATCCAGGGTATCACCAAGCCTGCGATCCGTCGTCTAGCAAGGCGTGGTGGTGTCAAGCGTATCAGTGGTCTTATCTACGAGGAGACCAGAGGCGTGCTCAAGATCTTCCTGGAGAATGTGATTCGTGACGCTGTAACCTACACAGAGCACGCACGCCGCAAGACAGTGACTGCTATGGATGTCGTGTATGCTTTGAAGAGGCAAGGCCGTACTCTTTATGGTTTTGGTGGTTAAAGGAATTTGGGGATTTTCTGGGCTTGTGGTCGATTTAGGGTGTTTTGTTTGTTCTTGTTAGGTACGTGGGTTGATAGGCTTTAGGTAGACGTCTAATTCTTGTATTTTCAAAGCTGCAAGTGTCTCTCTCTTGATGCTTGATCTAAATGAAATGCTCCTTTTCCTTTTTATTCCGTGTCCTGTTTTGACCGGTTTTAATTTCTGATTCGATCTCCCAAGTTGGATTCTGTTTGCATACTGGGTTTTGCCTTGGCATTGCATAGGTATTTCACCAACAATTCCAGGATCTTAGGTGTGACAAATTAAGAATCCGAGAGCGCTGCTGTTTCTGTTTGGATTTATTACCATTAGTTGAACCAGAACTGGGTTGAACTGTTTGATATCCTATACTTGTATGACGCAGCTCGTTAGTTTAACGAAGAAATGCTTAAAAAGAGTAATCTTGTGTAAAGTTAGTTTTGAGTGCTGTTGCCTGTTGCCGTTTTTAATTTATTGGACACTTTGTTGAGCCTTGAGAGTTATGAACTTGAGATCCTCAAGGAGCAAAGGGGCAAGGACAGTCTTTGCCTTCTAAATGGGAATGCTAAGACTGTAGGATACCAATGATTGATTTGAGATTGTTCCTCAGAATTGTCTGTCGTGAGTTATGCTTGAAGGGTATTATTTACGAGTCTGTTGAAAGACAAAAAATCTAATGGCGTAAATTATTTTAAATAAAATAAATAATAAAGATTAAATATGATAAAAAAATTGTAAAATAAAAAAATTGTAAAATATATAATTTTATAAATTATTTTAAGTAAAATAAATACAATTAAAATAATAAGAATCGTGATAAATGAAAAAAATTTAATTAAAAAAATAATAAGAGAAAAATAAATAATAATTAAAATTAATATAAAAATTAAATTAAATCAAATTTTAAAATAAAAAATAATTAAAAATAAAATATATAATAATTAAAAGATTAAAAATTAAATTTAATAAAATCAATAAATAATAATATTTTTTGTAATTTTTAAAAGATATTTTCTATTTAAAATAGAAAATAATTTTTTAGAAACCAATAACAAATTTTTTCTACTGAAAAGTATTTTTCATTCGGTAACCCTGATAGTAAATAAATATAAAAATGTTTAGACACTTTCCATGAAACATGAAACAAACGGGCCTTGGATTCATTGCTATGTATGTATTCAATTACCTAAGTGGAATTTTGTTTGGATGACGAGAAAATACAACCAGTTTTTTATTTTGTTCTTAATTTTCCTACCAACCAAGCAGATGATAATGTCTAAATCTAATCCGGTACCTCGGTCAATGCTTAATGTCAAAGAATGAATTTGGAATAGTTGTTTAATTCCCTTAAATCTTTCAAACAAATTGTGATGATATTCGTAAATCAAGAATCTTGGACATGAAAATGCTGGAAGCAAAATCAGTTTAAGTGTAGTAATGTGACTCTAGGATTTGACTATGTTTGTTTCTTGAAAAATAATTTTTTAAATTTTTTTGTGTTTGTTTGTCATTAGAAAAGTTGGTCAACGGAAAATACTTTCCAGTCAAAGAAAAAATTAGCTTGGTTTCCAGAAAAATGTTTTCCTGAAAAATTTACACGGAAAACACTTTCCGAAAGTTGTGAAAAATTTAGAAATGTCATATTATTTGTTGATTATATCAAATTTGGTCCTCAAACTTTTGATTGCTATATATATTTTGTTTTGAATATTTATTTTTCAATTTCATCCCTTACAATTTATTTTTCATATTAATTTTGGTCCTCATTTTTATAATTGTTATTTGCTTTACCCTTATCATTTTTTAATTGAAATTTTTTATCTATCAAATTTGGTCATCGTTCTTTTGATTGTTACTTATTTTATTTGAAATAATTTATGAAATGTTAATTATTATTATTTTAATTTCTTTATCTTTTTATCTTTTTATTTTTTAGATTTGATTTCTATTATTTTGATTATTATTTATTTTATTTGAGATAATTTATAAAATTATATATTTTTTTAATTTCATTCTTATTCAACTTTTTAATTTGTAAGATTTGTTCCTCATTATTTTAATAAACTTGAGAAAAATAAAACATTAATAAGTTATTTTCCAGCTCATTTTCCATGACATAACCAAATACTAGAAAATATTTTCCAACTTATTTTTTTATTACACTACCAAATATTAAAAAATAATTTATTTTTTTAAAATTTATTTTCAAAAAAAAATTATTTTCCTACAAAAAAACACGTTTTTATCTAAAAGGTCCGGAGTTGGGCTTAAATAGTTACTTACTTTAAGCGGGCAGGCCCATAAGACATCTTCGTCACTCTGAGTCCTAACTCCTAATCACCTCCTCGCATCTCTCTTCCTCTCACCGATCGCCATTTCCTTTCTCCAACAACCGCTACCAGTCAATCATTTGCCCTTTGGTCTTCAAGGTAAGGGCTCTCCTTCTCAGGGATTTCCCAAGATCTAATACCAAAAAATATATATAGAAAAACTTTGTTTTCTTTTAGTTTTGATGTAAAGGATAAAAAATTGCTTCCAATTTACTTTCTATTGTAAACCAATCGAACCAGGATAGCTCATAACAAGCAGATCTAAATCAATTTTTTGTTTGTTTTTTAAAAAAACTACCATGTCCTGTTTAGCCCTTTCTTTGCAACCCTCAAATGGATCCGATATCCTCCTCCAAACCCGTGAGTGGTTCCCACCCGCTCGCGCACTCATCGCCACCTCCGCCTTCC
>Ga0307517_10013114_pt1 | contig 11294 bp, 14 predicted proteins | sample 23_EM_MG_FD_194515 | JGI IMG/M metagenome (GOLD analysis project Ga0307517, IMG submission 194515) | Populus trichocarpa ectomycorrhiza microbial communities from riparian zone in the Pacific Northwest, United States - 23_EM | ecosystem: Host-associated > Plants > Roots > Unclassified | place... | reverse complement strand
CCATCGTGCCCAACAGCGAGCGCACCCACCCGCCTGCCACATCTGGCATTGTTGTCATCTATTTACTGGTGCCCCCTACCCCTGCTCAACACCCCACACCTACCACACGCCCCCGCCCTCCCATCCGGCACCCTTGGCATTCCAACCACCCTACCTGCTCACCCAAAGGATGAAATTAGTAATCCTACCCCACCCCGGCATCCCGGCGAGCACCCTATTTTACTGGTTTTTTTGGCTGGTTGGCAACTAAGGTAGGTGACATCCAGAAGCAACACCTTTATGTAAGCAAATTGATCGCAAAACGACGAGCTCAATAACATTCTGTGGTGAGTATAAATGACTAATTTAAGCCCAACAACTGAAAGGTATACATCCTGTGAAGAGTTCTGCGAGCTCAAATTTTTTTTAAATGTCATGGTGACAAAATTATTGAGTGAAAGTTTTATTGAAAAATTAAAGACTCAAGTCTCCATTTTGAGTCCAGAAAAGCTGCAAGAAAAGCGGTGGATTTTTGGGCGACGATTTTTGCCACTCATGTAATCGAACACCTGATGCATCTGGCAACGGCAAAGATAAGGAAAGATAACACTCCAGGCAGGGAAAACAAGGCTCATTCTCACAGAACGTCGCATTCGACATGGGAAGAAGATCAAAGGCAACCCAATCTCGGCTCCAGAACCTTGGGGAAGCATCGAAAAGCCAAAGAGCACGAGTTGATGATGTCACATCGGATGAGGATGAAGATTCAAGTGGAGATGCGGCGATCGTGGATATTGGAACAGGCGCTGAGCACGGATTTATAGTTTTTGAGGACTACGAAACTGACTCTGATGATGATGATCACATCCCAGGATCTAATGACTCAGACTCTGAGGATGGAGATTCTGACTTTGAGGATGAAGAAATCAATGAAATCAGGATTGAAGCAGACTTGCTTCGCTTTTCGGCCATTCTTGCAGAGGCTCAAAGGGTTGCAGTGAAGTTAGAACAGGAAAGTGAGGCCCCGAAACGTCCCAAGCGATACACAGGCAATGCACCACGCACGAAGCGTTTGCACGCGCAGAAGCGACGCACGCTTGCCGCCGAGGGCCAAAAGTTTATCAGTCAGTTCTTTACTGCAAAGGGAAAGATGCCACTGCAGCAATCTGTCAATCAGCCACCCATCCCTGGCTCGGATTCTGATTCTAGCGATGAGGAATCTATCGTTGACGTTGATGAACACCTGGATCGGATATTTGGGAGAGGAGAGGAGACTAGGCCCAGTGAAAATTCAGAGCCAGAACCCGGTATCGTGAGTTCACCATCTGCAAAATCTTGATCGAGGTTCTAATTTAAAAAATAGGCCAACACCACTCCTCCTGCAGCCAGATTCTATTCGGTGAGTTTAACCCTTATTCAAGAAAGCTCAAGTCCAACTTAAAAATACCCTGGGGCGAAGGGTGATTCCACTGCGAGTCCCACCCCGATAGCCATTCCTGAAGACAGAAATAATGATTCCAGCAGATCTGAGAGAAATGAAGAAAGATCTGCACAGGACCGCGTGCGCGAGCTACTCGATGACATGAAACGCAAGAAATCTCTACCTGATACAGTTCCCGAAGACCAAGCTGATGCCTTATTAAATGCCCTCTCTTTCCAAGATTTTCCAGAACTGCGACGCGCTCGAGCGAAATTGACAGTCAAAAGCAAGGACAAATTGCTTGATGTCTTTTTCCGCAGTCGAATTACTGGAATGGTTGGGACGCTGAACTTGTATCTCGATCCTGAGTTGTCTTACTCATGGCGGGAAGCATCTCTCTTGGTATCAAAGGCTGCAGGGCATGGCATGAATCATGCTCGCAACCTTCGCCACTGGATACTTAGGTTTTTAAACTCGGGAAAATTCCCTCTTCATCGCTATGGAAATTTCAATTCATCTATCCTTCAGGATGAAGATATTGCACAAGCAATTCAACTTCACTTGCTTGAAATTGGGAAGACAGGATATATTCGGGCCCAGGATATTGTTGATTACATCGCAAAACCTGAGGTTCAAGAGAAACTGGCTGGAAAGGCTCGTACAACCATTCATCATCGCACTGCTTGTTGTTGGTTGAAAAAATTGAACTGGCGGTACACTCGGAAGAAGAATGGCATGTATGTTGATGGACATGAGCGCACGGATGTCATACAGTATCGAAACGAGTTTATTGGCCGATGGAAGGAATATGAGAAGAGGTTCTTAAAATTTGACAATGACGGAAATCAAACAAACCAACTCGTTGGCTTCCCTGTCGCTCAAATTGGCCGTTTCCGAATCATCTTGGTTACACATGATGAGTCAACATTCTATGCCAATGATCGTAGGAAAACAAAATGGATTCATACATCACAAACAGCAGTTGCAGAGGCCAAGGGTGAAGGACAATCAATAATGACATCGGAATTTTGTGTGCCAGAATGGGGAAGATTGTGTGATGGAGACGAGTGAGCAAACTATTTATTAATACTTTTTAAAATGAAACTCACGGTCAAAAAATCCAGAAATGCTCGAGTGATGTTTAGAGCTGGAAAAAATCGAGATGGATGGTTTGCATCTGAAGATTTACTTTTACAAGTCGACGAGGCGATCAATGTTTTCGAAGGACGTGCACCATTTGCGACTGGTCTATTTCTTTTCGACAATGCTCCTAGCCACCAAAAGCGAGCCCCAGATGCCCTTTCAGCACGTAAATTACCAAAAGGCCCTCATGCAACATGGCGCCAACACAAAGGTGGTCCAAGAATGCGAAACACAACATTCAAACTTGGAGATCAAACCATCGCTCAAGAATTGTATTTCCCAGATGACCACCCAACGATGCCAGGATGGTTCAAGGGCATGGAGATCATCATCCAAGAGTGGGGATTGTGGCCAGAAAAGGGGCTCAATGCTCAATGCGAGGGATTTAAATGCGTCGCCGGGAAGACCAATTGCTGTTGCCGCCGCCTCCTTTTCACGCAACCCGATTTTGTCGCACAGAAATCACACCTTGAAGAACTGATCACATCGCGTGGTCACATTTGCGATTTCTACCCAAAGTACCACTGCAAATTAAATTTCATCGAGCAGTACTGGGGTGCAGCAAAATTCCGTTACCGAAGCACCCCAAAAACTTCTGATATCGACGAGATGGAGCAAAATGTTATTGCTTGCCTGGAGGACATCCCACAGCTGCAGATTCTTAGGTATGTCGTACTATTCTTGGCTCAGAAATGTTCCTTTAAACATGCTTATACACATAATTAAGATATGCAAACCGTGCTGCGAGATTTATTGATTCTTATGTGCAGGGACTTTCAGGTCCCGAGGCGGCGTGGGCAAACAAGAAGTACCATGGGCATCGCACTCTTCCTCCTGATATGGCTGCGTCACTAAAGAAATCATATGGGGAGCACATGAAAAAGCTGGGGGCACTATCATAATATTTTAATACAATGTTTTCGAGCCCATTCCTTCACTAAATTTTTTGAAAATTTTCGAACGCAACATTTTGCCGCTCTTGGCACTTATATAAGTGGCTTACATAAGGGTGTTGCTTCTGGATGTCACCTACCTTACCACTATAGATGTATCAACTAGTTTGGTAGCTACCAAGTACTGATACATGAAAGTGGCATATACAGGTGAACTCATTACTACCTGGCCTCTCCCCTCCAATGAGGGATGTAGGCCATTCAATCTCGACATCGATGGATTTCGCGTGAGCGTATGAGCTGTGGGCTGGTAGGAAACAAGAAGGGAGACTCACAGTATGGGAGACCCGCAAGGTATGCCAGGGGATGAGCCTTTACTCTTCTGCCTACTAACCACAAAAACACACCAGGACACCAGCTGCCTACTTCACGTACCCCCGCGAGAAATGCCACGCACTCCAGCATCAACATTTCAACACTCGTGCTGGTACCTCCCACCTAACCCCTCCCACCCATTTGTGTGCATACCAGCACGGACATTCACAGCTGCCCGAGTTCGGCTGGCGTGTTCTGTGACGAGGTGATGCCACATTACCAGCTCCCCTTTACCCTCGCAAGTCTGCATAGCCGTGTCAATTGGCACGCGCACTGCACTTGCGAGGCTTTTGGGTGTTTTTGTGCACCTAAGCCGTGGCTCAAGCCCAAGCTGAGCCCAAGCCCTGATGGCCTAGGGCCCAAGGCTCGGGCTTCGATTTCTGTGAGCCTGAGCCCTCCAAAGCCAGGCCTAAGCCGCGGCTTTCAGGCCAAGCTGGGCCCACACATCACTAACTGTAAGGATTCTAAGGACATATGCGAACCACTCATTGCTATTTACGCCCGGGAATAAAAGTTCCTTCAGCGAACCCTATTTAGCTTGTCGTATGACCGGCTGAATTTACACAACATATGTTCAGTAAGAATATAATTGATGAACAGTGTAGCGTGCTTTTCAGTGGGGATGAGACTGAGGATCATTTCATGGACGCTCTTGAATGCCTGTTGATAGGCATCTTTAATTGCCGTATCGTTATCGTCTTTCAGGGGTATTAACCGCATCTTGCGTAATGCATTGGCTGCACCCTTGTTCAGGCTGCGGATCATGTCACAGATTTCTTCCAAAGTGGGTGGTTCCATGATGCCAGAATATGAAAGGTCAGCCGTTAGAAGATAAGCAGTAAGAGATCCTAACTGCGGGAACAAATTGGGACCCTTTGGACATAAAAAGAAATTGTAGCAGTTCTTGAAGCCAATTTTGCTTTTTGCTTGTCCCGACGAAGGCTTCCCACTTGCCGTCTCGAAGAGACTCCCAGTATATGCTAGCATTTTCCATGCCTCTCTTAGGATTGCATGAGCCGTACGCGGACATGTCGCAGAAATATGATTTGTCCCTCTTGCCCATTGCCTTTCATCGCTGATCAAAATCTTCGCATGAAGTAAAAATGGTGGGTCCTTCCATCGCGAATTGGGTCCCAAACGTAATTGCTCACCATACAATCGTGCTGAAAATGCCTGCCGTCGTTCTTACATGTTCTTCAGAATACGGACCCCCGGGGCTCTTCAAGCGCGACCTTGATGGCGCTAGTTCGCGGAATGGATTGAATTTATCAGGTTTCTTCTGTATGGTCTGTATTAGTTTAGGATTGGCTGCGTTGACATGATGTTGAAGCTGGAGGTCGATAACATCAGTTGCAAAGGAGATGAAGGTTTCAATCTCCTTGCGTGCCAGTCTACTCAAATGTGGCAAAAGACGTTTGAAGAACAAAGCAGGTTGATCGTCGTTTGAGTTATCACTCGGATCTTCTATCGAGTGTGACTTGTTCCATAATCCACTCAAGAGATCTGCGAGATCCTGTAATGTCGTGCGCTCGAGTGAATTTGGGTCAGATAGTGGATGCACCTCGATGATGTGTTCGTCCCAACATAGGCTCTTGAAGGATGTTGAAACCCTCCATGGTCCTATGTACTTTGCACGACCATTCAGCGCTCGGTATGTGTCCCATACGCCATCAAGAAAAAGAACATCTGTGCCATACTCTGTTGTTACCGCATGGATGAAGCAGGCGCGCTGCTTTGCAATGGCATCCATAGGATATTCAAGCCAACATTGAAGAATCGACTTCACGGATGTGATTATAAGGTCATCATGCTTCGTGCTTTCGACAGGGAGCCTTGACCGCGGAGCGATCATGTATGTAGCCGTTGTCAGTTCTGGATAGTAAACAGTCGACTTGAACTCTCCAGGATCTTTTGGTCGAAAATAGAAATAAGATTTAACGTCCAGCAAAAGTCTGGTAAGCCAATCGTGACTGACCAGGCGGTCTGCCGCGAGTATGTCAGCACAGACACTTGTGATATACACTTCCAGCCAACGCCATGCGGTGTAGTCCATATACATGATACTCGCCCATTGAGTTTGGGAGGTCAGGCTCTTTGTGAGTATGACGGATGTCAATGAACGCATTCCTTCCCATCCTCGTGTGATGAGAGGAAGGACTGTGGCTGATCGAGGTGTATCAAGGATGTGCAGCGCCATTTCGTTTACGAGGCTGCCTGCTTCTCTTGGCTGTAGTTCGTCATCACCCGATAGGAGGTGAATGATGGTGTCGTCGACTTCATGAAGCTCCTTCGTTATTGTACCGATGGTTACATTAGTAGGGAAGATTTGCCCTATATTTACACATTAGATAACATTCCAGCGCTCAGCCGAGAAAATCACCTTGAGTGCGATCTTGTTTCTCCTCCTCGTCAATCTCGTCTTTGCTGGACATAGGGTCTTCTTCGGTCTCGAGTTTGTTCACAAACAGTGCGTGGTCGGTGGAAATCATCGGGACTCGGGAGCCATTCAGCGTCCTCTATTTGAAGCCCTCCTTTATGATATGCTTTGTCAATTACAAGTGTACATAGTAACAAAATATTTTTTATATACCATTAAGACGAATATCAGTATCTGTGTTTGTGATCCGACAACGTTTTGGGTGAGGTCCTTCTCCATTGCAAATGGGTTGTGGGGGTTTCTTGGAGTTTTGTGGCTTCTTCCTGGGGTTCGAACTTTGTCCTCCTCCATCGCAGTCAGGGTTCAAGCCTTTAGTGTTTTTTAGTTTTTTCTTGGGGTTTGATTTTGTCTTCATTGCTCCTGCACATGGTTTGGTTTAATACAGGAACCAACTCTTATTATTAACACATCACCGTTCTGCGTGTTGACAGGGGTAACCTCCATTGCAACATCTCTAATAGATCTGTTCACTATGGAGACCATTCAATCTAAGTAGGTATGCTCAACAAAATGGATAAGCGCACCATTTTCAATGTTTCCTGCTCTGGAAGAAAATCCGGCCAACGGATTATATTTGCCTGTGTGTACCACCCAAGGTATGTGGCCCGCAGTGTACAATTCATATTTGACCCAGTGTTTGTTGATATCTTTTCTAATCCCTTCTTGATCAATGTATTCCGCGTTGTTGAGAACTTCTGGGTCTGATGGATTTTCTACCGTGTCTTTCTTTCGATGACCAGGTCCGTAGGTCCACGGCACTATTTTAACGCGTTTTTGGTCCATGACCATGGAAAAGGACGAGAAGAAACGGTCGAGATCGACCCATACTGCATAGAATGACGGCAGTTGGGCTATAAAAAAAAAGAACCATGCAGTACAACACACGAACGACAAAGTTGACGTGTCCTTGCGAATCGGAGATGGCGCCCCCATCGTGAGTGTAAACCGCATGTGTACATCGCTCTGTTTCTTGCGTCAAGGGGCTATCAGAAATAAGTCAACATTTTGTTTGTATTGTGAGTTTATGTATTGAATTTCTACATATCTATTCGAACGCGACACTTACGAAGAGAAAGTCATTTCAGGTGGAATTGTGAAAATCTGTTTCATAGGCATAGTCCCCAACGTGTAGCGTTGGTTCCCATTCGTCTGCCATTTGGGGGGGTAATTGATGACAGCAAACCTGATGACCAAGGACGCGTCAGTTCCCATTCATCGCTGGAGGATAACCGATGGTGGCGAACCTGATGGCCGATTCGAACTCGGCTGCATCGGTTCCTGTGGGCGATAAGGTGCAGTGCTGCCGTGTCGTCGCAATCCAGAGAAGCTGACTGTGGCGAAGTTGTCAAGGGTGACGTAAATACCCAGATAGAGGATAAAAAAACATCCAGGATCGTAGCTTTCGGGGAGTCGCGATAGCGAGATCATGGTGGTGAAGTGCCCTGCGCTGTCACCATAATCATGATGCTCTCCTCCGAATTCTCCCATTGCATCTCCAAGGGTACCATCTATTCCAAAGCATCAGCGCTTATACCATACCAGTTCCAAAAATAAATACATACCAGAACCAACTCGCTGAGCAGGGGCAAAGTTCACCTGGGTGGCAGTCTGTCCATAGTTCTCCGACACCCCCAGAGTTGGAGCGTTAATCAGAGCAGCATTCTCTCTGATGTTCTGCAGTGCTTCGGGCGGACCACACTCCAAGGCCTTTGAGGCCAGAGCGGTCGTGGACTGTAAAATTGTCAGTGGTTTACTTGCTCCAATCGCCAGAGTAGACGTACCAGTTTGAGGCTCTTCCTCATTTCCAGAGATACATCATCATCGGCCCCTGTAATTTTAGCCCCCTTATTGGGCACCATGATGAGAGTGGGTCCCTCTGCCGAGTTTCCGATAGTATAACATCTGGTGCCCTTTTTTACCGGCTTAGCAAGGTCGTTCCTTTCGAATGCAATACCACTGGTATAGCCATCTCTGGTTTTCTGTGGCATGCTGCGACTGACCTCCTCCGCGGGCCCAATGTATTGATCCAGACATTCGATGATGGCCTCTTTCAAATCAGCTGAACACAATTGACTGCGGGATTGGGAATTAAACATTTACATGACTATGAAGGATCAAGGATTGAACGTACCCTCCTGTTTTCCACGCCACCGCGACGTCTTTTTCACCACTAGAAGGTGCGATCGAAGCACGGACAAATATGATTTCATCATTCTTTATCTCGAAGAAACCTGTGGTGGATTTAATTTAATAATGGTTGTGTGAGGATCTAGGTAATACTCACCGAGCTTGCGGGCAAGTTCAGCTGGGCCATGAGGGATTTGCATTCTTTCCTCGATCTCGAAGGCCAGTTTCATTCCCTCAGGTGAAACGTCTTGGACGTAGTAGAAGACGTTGCCGCTTCCCCTCTGAGGATGGTTTTTGGCCTTGTAAATTCTCGGGAGGAAGTCAGGACGGCCCCTGATGCTGAGAACAACATCTTTGAGACCTATCGGTTCGGCTATCAGTTCGGCCATGGTTCTGCGGTCGCCAGATTAGCATAATAGAATGATATAAAGCAATATTTCCATACTTTGGCAGATAAATTTATCGATAGGGCAATGTGGATTGAGCGCCTGAATGGGTACAGATGCAGGAGTAAAATTTTCTCTATGGTCTATGTAGATACAATGACTTGGTGCACCACAGTTCCAGATTGTCTCTCTTCTGTTTATCAATGTCTAAGAGACAATACTAAAATTTGAATTGGATGACATTGCTATTGCAGCAATTGGACCAGAAGGAGCGCCGACTGTCGATTTAGCGACGTCATTTAAGCCTATTTGACCAAAGGTCCCCTTGGTAGGTCAGACTGTCCATTTAGCGACGTCACTTGCATCCATTTATTCTGAGCCAAAAGATGCATATGGGGTTCTGCTCATCAAACAGCTCATGTCACTCACAAACAACAATGAGACTGCACCCTGCTTTCACCTTTCCACCTTATTCCGTAATATTTCGTACCCTTCCTTCACCCTCGCATTTTCTTAGTATCTTCATTGGATTTGCTGTTTTCAACCAATAGCTAACGAGGTCGCTACAGTTACCTATGTAACGTAGTTAGCTAATACATCGTTCCAGTCTAATGCTCGGTGGTTGAAGTCGTAAGGTGGGCATACTACTTAAAATATGGGAATATCTGTACAAGATCTGAGGTCAGAATGACAGAATCCGTTTCGTGTTTCCTGAGCACCTTTCCAGGTTGTCGCACCACACATTCTTCTGATCGATACTTTCTGACTTTTAGAGCCATTCCAATCAGGGAACCAGTCACGACGGTGACAAGGTCGCCTTTGGCCGTTGGACGAACTCCAAACAGGTCTTCCAGTGGTACAAGTTTGGTTTTGTGACCGTCTCTGACCTTCGCGTTGTCACCATGCACACCCTTGAATTCGAGAACATTGCTTGGTCTTTCCAGGACATACAATTACAATCGGGTGATTTGAAGCCTCTCATGATCCAGCCAATGAATCGAACGTTGAGCCCTCAGCGTTGCGGAACTTGGATTCCATGAGTCATCGATACCAGTTACATCGACAGTCTCGGGCATTGGTGTCACACCTCCAGAGTTCACAGACCCAGATGCCACCACCGACCTGGGCGCCAAAGGTACAACATTTCTTCTGCTGTTTTCGGGTATCATCATGATCTCATCCTTGGATTTTAAATTGAACATCAGTGTTATCCGTATGCTCATAGGTGGAGGACTTACAGTAAAGCGAGGTAATTGAGAGAAATCTTTACATGTTGCTGTAGTCGAGCTTCTAATTCAACCCATGCATATCCTTTGACATTGGTATTCTTGACGATGCCTTTGTATGACTTGTAGCTGTTTCCGCCGACAACAACTACTCGCTTTCCATGATAGATCTTGTTAAGGTCATCTCCACCAAACTTCATATGATTCGCAGGAGTACGTTTTCAAAGGGTTGTGACGAATGGACTGATGTAAAATTCAACGTCCGCCTTGTTGAGGGATACCTATATTTATTTGTTAGCGATACAAGGGTTAGAGGAAATTATATGTACCTCGAGAGCCTGCTCTACATTGATGACAGAGACCATAAGATACTGAACATCCACAATCCAAGCTGTACATCCTCTGTGTGGACCTTGTTTGATTCGCACTTGATCTCCTAACCTAAAGGCCATCCTGACAAACGATATGTTCACCCGTTCTACGTGATCCTGGGATTCAACGTCCACTGCAACCTTGTTATCGCCTACTTCCATGACCCTTCCAACCAACCCCCGAAAATCACCTTCTACAACGATGACGCGCATGCCCAATATGACTTGGAGTCGTGACAAGCGCGATACCATCTCCGCAAGTAACTTGTCGTCCATCAGCGAGCATTCTTTGAACATTTCGAGCTCTTCAAAGGTTGGGAGGTCATCCGCAGGCCTGAACATGTTGACCTCGGATATACTGTGGTATAAAAGACCTTCTTTTGTGTATCTTCTCCCTTTGAAGCTGAACGATCCATTGGGCGAAATCGAGAGAATACATTCGTTGCCAAAGACATTTCAGAGGAAGTGCGCAGGAAATAAGGATTGTGGGGGCCTTTGAACATCCCTCGACTGTGATGTCAGGATTCGAGGGATAGCAACCAGATATTTTATTCCTCCGTGGTGGACAACCATTGCTACATCGCCTTTGTATGTGCTCCATCTGGCGCCTCCAGCCATTGCTGTTACATTTATGTATGAATATCCAGGTATTCCCCAAGTCACTTCATAAATCCACACCGGGTATTCCCCACCACCCAAAAAAAAGGGCCTTTGCCGTGGTGCCGGAGCTGGTTAGGATTAGTAATAGGGTCCTTTGGGTGAGCGGGTGGATTGGTTGATATGCCGAGGGTGCCGGATGGGAGGGCGGGGGTGTATAATAGGGCGGGGCTGTTGGGTAAGGGTTGGGGGCACTAGTAAATACATGTAAACAATGCCAGAAGCGGTGGTCGGGTGGGTGCGCTCGCTGTTTGGCACGTTGGGGGGGATTTGGGGCGGG
>Ga0307517_10013113_pt1 | contig 11294 bp, 8 predicted proteins | sample 23_EM_MG_FD_194515 | JGI IMG/M metagenome (GOLD analysis project Ga0307517, IMG submission 194515) | Populus trichocarpa ectomycorrhiza microbial communities from riparian zone in the Pacific Northwest, United States - 23_EM | ecosystem: Host-associated > Plants > Roots > Unclassified | place... | reverse complement strand
AATACAAACTTCTTGATTGAGGGGTTGACATGCATTTCCTCTTCCATCAAGGATGCTCTTGGGCAGGAAGCTCCCGTCGAAAAATAATACAACGGAAATTCATCATCCATGGAGCCAGATTGTTGGTGGCTTTTAGCTTATCATTTGTAATGCCTGAGTTGCAGTAAACATTCTAAACATAAAAATCATCCACCCCTATATATAATATGTCCTTCCCAAACAAAAACTTTGAAAACATGCTGTTAAAAACTGAGAACCAACCTCATCTAGCGTGTGGCTACTACATTCCCGATTAGGCCTCCACTAATCTCATAGTGTTTGGTAGTACAAAATCCTATTTCCAGAGCAAGTTCTTCCGCCTACAGTTATCAATCATCATAGATAAAAGGACAATTATTAATGCAAAAGCATTCGTTGCTAAGGATCGGATTTCATTCCTCTGAGTCCAAGCACATTATATCGACAAACATGGAGAGAAAAAAAAAAGACAGAAAAGCACTCTTCATTTTGCAATTAAAATCAAGGACTGATGCTTTAGAACTTGTATATCAACACAAGGGTGAGAAATGTCACGATTTGTTAATTCAAATAAGAGGGAAGAAGATAGGACCTGGTCTCAGTACTCTAAACATCTCCTGCAAGGCCTTCCGCTTATCCACCGCATTTTCGAAACCCATAACGTATGGGAATAGCATCAAAGTAACAATCTGGGAAGGGCACATCAGTTGCCTCGCCCTCAACCCACCTGTGATCAATCAATGCAATGAAAATCAGGTTATCCAAAATGTTAAAATCACTAGATGCGAAAAAAATCTTTTACCAATGCTCACTCGATGCTCTTGCAGTAAGCCTTTGCAAGCAAATGTTGCCGGGACGAAGCCATAAACAGCTGCTCCTTTGAGAAATCAAGATTACTCACCTGCAAATCTTGACAAGAGATTACTTTCCATTGCTACACTCACGCAATGTGATGATTCAAGCACAAATTCAAAAAGGAACCTTGCCGCCATTGGAGCCAACTTTTTCAGACAAGAGAAATGCTAAATCCCCACTTCGACAACACAGGTCCAGCACACAGTCTCCCATTTTCGGTGTCCCAATATCATTCTCTTTTTTTTCTTACAAGAAAAAAACGAAAGAAAGAAAAAACGTTAATTACCCAGTCGAAGATACGGCCATAAGTTTCCGGATACGATGCTGACCCAAACTCAACAAATCATTCAACTGTGCAAAACAAAAAAAAACGGGAAGGGGCAATGCTGTTGAAGAGCAGCTGGCGTTTGTTAGCGCAACGATTGGATGGGTATGGGAAGGTGTAGTCGACAGGATGAAGATTTGTAACCAAAACTTAGCTGCAGCTGAAGCGATACTAAGACACCCAAGCTCTGTTTTTATCTTCTCAAACTTTGTATTTGATAAAGAGACCAAAGACGAAAAAGTAATTGACTTATGTCAAGAAGCTCAAAACTGACATGGCAATTTTCCAACCATTGATGAAATCTTGCGGTTCAGAATTGATGAGGTAATTTATTATCCATGTATTGCATTAACACCAAATGTTTATGCATGAATAAATACTATCCATTCAAGATTTATCAAACTAGTATCACGACCGTTCATCAAAATTGACTTGTTTCATTTTCTGATTCACCTCACTTGCATTATGTCTCCCAAATTGTAATGGATAAACTCAGCTAAACTGTTGCTTTCCTTGAAAGTGGCTTTGTGGAGGATACACATATATTAATTTAACTATTATTAACACTTTAATGTGTTTAATCTTCCTGTATAGATACTTGAAAAAAATATTTTTCATTTAAAAATATATTAAAATAATATTTTTTTTATATCAACAAATCAAAATAATAATAAAAATTCTAAGAAAAATATTAATTTGAATTTCAGGAGCTCACTCCAGACGGAATGTGTCAAGTGATTTTGAGTGGCAGAACAGTGTCTCCAAATGAGAGGCTGGAGGTTTTTTCTCCTAGCACAAGAGATCAGTGGCAAGATGTTAATTCTGTCAGACTTTGATTTATACGAGCAAATCTGAATCTCACTAGTCTAAACAACCAAGATAGACCTCGAAGATTACACATCTTCTACAGAAAGAGCATAACGCCAAGAATAAGGAGTAGATTATTCATTCAAACTATGTAAGCATTAATTGCGAATATACATGATGCAAAATACAGTTAATCTTCCTTTCTTTTTTATTTCTAAAGATGAACTTTTCAATGCCAGCAATGTTGCGTTGCATAATGTACATGAAGCCAACAGGAATATCAGTCGTCTTCTGTAAAGAACTGCCCAGAAAGATTATCCATAACAGCAAATTGCAGGTTCTCAGATGGTTTCCAGTGGCGCTTACGTTGATTTATAAACCAATTATTAATTTGCTTCTGATCTAGTCCCGTCGATTCCGCCAATGCTATCTTATCAGCTTCCTGGAAAGATGATTAAGCAAGCAAATTATCGTCTTACCAGCGTTGAACTTTGGAAAACAATTAAAATCCTGCCTGCACAAATTCATAGCATTTACATATATATATATAGCTACCAGCATCAAATGAAACATCTACATCCGGCCCATCTGTAACTCGTTTATAAGAATCAAAAGACATAATGCTACCCTTCTCAGTTTCACACCTGAAAATAATTTCGTGCGTTCTATGATATCCTATGCATCGGAAATCAGGACTTGCATATTTTTAAAAAAACTAAAATAGATGCAGCCTCAAGGAGAGAGAGAGATACACACAGTTGGATATGGCCATTTATAGTGAGCATCCCACCATCCAAGTAGGGTTTGCCTAGCTTCCTTCGGTAGCTTTCCTTTCTTTTTTTTCTTTGAGAACTCCAGCTTCAGCGTACCAATATGACTTCCAAACCTGCGGAGAAGTTTATCTTTAAGCTCTCGGTCTTCACCACTTGGTTGAGCTTCATGCATATCCAACTCCCCTCCACTTAACTCCTCATCTGATGATGGCGCACCTTCATCTACACAAGTGAATTGAAAAATCCTTAAATGGTTTATGCATGCACAAAATACATAGAATCAACAATATACATTCATTCATTTATCCTACAACTGACACTTAATTGAATCGAGCTGGTGAAATTTCAATTTAACGTTACTAACCCTGACCCAGCCCTTTAGAGCCTGTGAAAAACTACCGAAAACTTTCTTCCATTCCTATAGCCAAGATGAGCCTCCTAGTCCTAGTGAAGGATAACCGAAGTGATTGGTTATCATTTTTATTGACCATCCCATTACACCATCCAAGCACAATAATAATTTAGGTTTCAGTATAGTACTTCTTTAACAAACGCCGTTGCTGATCAAGAGGAACGTAGGAAAGATAATACTCGCACACTCTAATTAATGGGTAGAAATTAAGGATATGTTTGTTATTGATTAATAGCAAAAATAATGTTAACAAAGTGAGATTCTGAAGGAGCACCATCAGATAAGACAGATAAGAACGGTTACCATCAGATTCATGCCATTAATCTTGATTCAAAAATTAATTCATCTATGACCTTGAGTTATATGACATTGTTTAATCTTTGAAACATTAGGTCATTATTGTGTGCAGAAAGAGTTCATTCTCGTCATTAATCATGAGGTCTTAAAATACATCAATGAGCAACATAAGCTGAACAAAATACATGTCCTGTTTCTAGAGTTTACTTTCTCCTCGAGGCACCAATCTGACAGGCTCAACAATGTGATCGATACACTAGCTGGTGGGTTACTCTTCTCGACACCATACGCCTCACTTTGTAAGGTTTGACACTTGTTTATTCCAAAGCAGCTATTAGCAATGAGTGAAGTGATTAAGCTATTTTTCATAGTTACTTGTTTAGTGGCTTGCAAATGTGTATTCTAGACTGTTTTTTGAAGAATATATTATTTGTGAGCTGCAAAGCAAGGGTTACTTCGAACGTGATAAGGCTCTGTTTTGCTCACCTCTAATTATGATTGGCCTAAGTTTTCAAGTCCATTGGCACGGTTTGTTGTGGTGTCTCATCTGTCAGCGGTCTAAGCACACCTATTCCAGCTCTTTGGATGGATGTTAAGATTGATTTGCCTCGTCTCAAGAGTTGTGGATTCTATATTTTTGTGGTAGTGGATAGGTCCTCCAACATGGGCCATTTCAATGCTTGCAAGAAAACTACTACAATGTCCAACTCTACTTCAAGAAGGTAAGGTGGCTCACTTACATGGGATTCTTAGGTCCATCAAATCTGATTAGGATACCAAGTTTATGAGCCATTGTCTATAGGGGAAGTTGGGCATATCTGAATTTGAATAAAGCCTCCTACTACTTTCAAACAATTGGTAATCGATGTTTAGGGATTCTTTTAAAGAGATTGGTAGGGAGAAAATTAAAGAAATGGAATCTTGCCTTATCACAAACTGAGTTTGTATATAATAGTCAAGAAATCACAGCAGTCAACTTTGTCTTTTTGAGGTTTTAACGTATGGCTAGAATACAAACATCAAACGTACTTGACTTGGCGCCTTTTCCCTGTATTGGGTACTCGAGCGTCAAGGGAGAAAACATGATAGGGTATCTTTGGGGGGTTCATGATTAGGTTGAACAGGCAATCACTGATAGTAATCCAAAATATAAGTCACTGCAATTAGGTCGCTTTTGAGGTTGAAAATTCAATACAAGCTATGCTTACCCATGACTGGTTTCCAATGAGAGAGTGCAGCAAGCTTTGAAAAACAAAGATGGGGCCTTGTGAGGTGCTGTAAGAACGACAATTCCTAGAGACTTTGTCTTCCTAGTTATTTAAAGAACTCTAACGTCTTCAATGTGCGTTACTCAACTTAGTAGTTCTTTCTAGCCTAGGGAGAAGCAGGAGATTTTGAAGGAGCTACCTTGACAGAGCACACCAACTCAAGGATGGCAAGAAACATTAGTTGAGGTCGATTTGGGGATTTTTATTTACCCTTTATTATTTTGACCATAACTTTTTCTATGAGTGTCAGAACGAATGCAAATCACCTCTATCCAGAGAGCTTGTTTCGTGAGCACATGAAGACAATCAATCGTGCTCGTTAGGGTTTTGTGTTTTTTACTATTCTTGTTAACTTTTCGAGATTATTTTATGCTGCTTTTTATTTCGGTTTCGGCTTAAGTTCTATCTACTTGTTTTAGATAGTATTTTTATTTTATTGAATAATTAAGATTTACCTTTTTTTTAATAAAGTTTTTAACCCTAGCTATTTAAGCGTGACTTGTGAGCTATTTTTCAGCATTCAGGATTTCATTTCCTGTTGGGATACCTTATAAAATGTTTTAGGGTTTTTCTCTTTCAATCCCCTCCGAGTTTTCTTTTTCAATCTCAATTTTTAAAACTCAAGTACTTGTGTCTAAAGCCAATTAGATTATTACATAAACTAACTTAACATTAAGTGTCCTAATTAAGAAGAGAAATATATAGAAAATAAACAATTAAGAGACATATTTTTAATTACGATATGAAGCAGCAACGACACTAGGCTGGGAACTGTAATGTTAAATAAACAATAAATATTATGGAAGAAATAAATCAACTACGAACAATTAAGAGACATTTTTTTAATCACGATAAGAAGAGGTTTGTTTCTAAGAGAATAATTTCATATGACCTATAATTATTTCGGAGGTGACCCCCAAAAATCACTTTGACAACTCAAGCATGCGAGGAGATCTGACCGTTGGAAGAAGGAAAAGGAAGCAGAAGATGGAAGTTATTAAAATAATATTTTTTTTTATTTTTTAAAAATTAATTTTAAAATAAGTATATCAAAATATCTAAAAACATTAAAAAAAATATTAATTTAAAACAAAGAAAAAAGTAATTTTTTTTAATTTTTTCAAAAACACTTTTGAAAGCAAAAACAAACAGGCAAGTCTACAATTTAGATCCGTTATTTTTAAAGTATCTTTTATTTAAATATATATTAAAATAATATTTTTTATTTTTAATATCAGTATATTAAAATAATCTAAAAATACCTAAAAAAAATTAAATTTAAATAAAAAAATTAAATTTTTGATAAACACACAACAAAACAACATTGCCAAACAGGTTATTAAAAAAAAAAAAAAAAAGTAGAGTAATGCAAAGCTAAAAAAAAGCCTAAAACCATTGCACTGAAATGTAATAATCACTATTTCTTTCCTGAGAGCATATATAATCATTACTATTTTCTTAGCTTATGTTTCTTATGGTACATGGATTAGTACTCCTTTATGTTTTTACTCAGTTGTAATATTCATGGTGGTTTCACCGGAGGTGCCCTTAAAAGTTGTTACTTTTCCCATGTTAAAAAAGTTGAAGGTCAGGCAGCGCTTCGTTTGGTTATATCGTTTGTCAGTGAGAGGCAGGCTCAGAGAGTTCCTGCGGACAAGATGGTAGCCTATCAAATCAAGCTTGCAGAAAAGACTGCAGAGAAGGTGAGGTATGGTTTTTGAACGACGATCTCAAATAATTGAGAACAGAAAATTGATGGCCCCGAACCAAAACCAAGGCAGCCCTAGTAATAGCTATAATCAAAGCTATTTATAACCCTAGTAATAGCTATAATCAAAGCCAAATAGCCTACTGATATAATTAATCCATACCTCAATCATCTCTGAACTTCCAGTTATGGAAATTGCTAGCGTGACATGGTATTGATTCTTCCCAAAGGAGTAAGATCTCTGCTGTTCATAAATCTAATAACAAGAATAAGATATGCTACGGTTTTGCTGGCAAGGTGTGCGTATGTTCTGCGATAGAGCTGTGGTTTATAGTTTTGTTTTAAACCAAAGTTCTAAGAGATTATTTAATGGGATCCTACGCTAACCATTTCTCTAACAGGGCCGTACTTGTGAGTGATTTAGAATTTAATGGAGCGAACAAATCCTCCCAATTATTGTTATTTTCCACCAGACCTTAAAATAATGCTAAACGTTACGGGAAATTGTGGACAGCGACGGGAAGCGGGATGGGAGAACACGCTGGAAAGAAGCCAAAATTGGGACCCGCAACAACCCAAGTTCAAAGCTGAAGGATAAGACACGTGTGAAGCACATCAAGAAGCACAAAGACCCACAAAGCCACAAAGAAACAAATGTCCATGGAAATGACAACCACTAAACTATACATTCCATATAGCAGACAGAAACAATAGCTAGCTAGAGCACGAACAGGTTCTGCTCAGTGCTAGTGTAGAGGCAAGACAAGTAGAGATGGCATTCAATGATGAACTCTCTCTCTCTCTAGTCTTTCTTTATACAGAAGGAAAAAAGGTAGTGGGATCACAGCGAAATCTGCGGGAGTCCCATGTGAACTCCGGCCACCCGCCCTAACCGGGCATAAAGACCCATAAAGTAGCCTTCATTAATTTAGCCTAACCCCACCTGTACCCACCGCCTACCCCACATGCATTGCATACCAGATAACACCAAACAATCACTCTCCTCTCCGAGCAAGTCAAGAACTACATGCATGCTATGCTATATGCTATAACAGCAGGTTTTTTTAGGGAGCACCACCTTGTGTATTCACCTATCCAACTATCAGACAAGTCTACATATATTTCATTTAGCACGGACAATAGATGGAGCACCAACTAGCTAGAGCATTGATGATTCATTAATAGACATATGCTGGACTTTAAAAAAAATTAATCATCATGTACTCTAGCAAGTATGTTTTGCCGAAGCGGGGAACCTTACGAAACAAACAATGGACATCCAGGGATCCTGTAGTAGCACCAACACTTTTGACACAGCTGCTATGCAAGGGCGTCAAGGCAAAGAACATGAATAATTAATGAAAGGAGGTTTCGACTTTTTTTTCTCCTCTCCACTAATGCATGTTGCAATTCTATTTAGTAGCAGAAAAAATGCTTATATATATCTTGAATCTTTATCGATTGCAAATTTCAACTCAATATTGACTGCGTCATATAGCCAAATAAATTTCGAGGAAAAGTAACCCTGGAAAGTTTAGCATGGATTATCAAATGTCTCAAGTTCCGAACATAATGGTAGACCAGTTTTTATCAGCAAAGCAATCTACCAAGTTGTATTAAACAAATTGCATTACAAAATGCATGGGGGACATATCCATCTAAGATCGACTGGGAAGTGCAATGAAGGCAGATAGCGGCATTATCAATTATCATGGTCGTCATCGTCATCATCATCATTAATAATAATAATAATAATAATAATAATAATAGATAATAGATAATAAATAAATAGCAGACCTGAAAGGATAACACAAAGTTATAGCAGCCTTGCAGATATGCACCTTAGCACAATCAGAGCACGTGTATGTATGCTAATATGTAGTAATGTCCAATTGACATCCGTTGTCATGTCTACAAGTCTTAGCAAACGTTGGTCTTCTGAAAAATTAAAAGATTTGAAAATCCACTAAAGCAGAAGAGAAAACAAGAAACGCGGGGAAGGGAAGATGAGATGAGAGATGATACGAACATCTTGCAAAAGGGCAGCTGGTACTTTCGAATGAAAACAATAATAGATCGAAGTTGCCAACTAATACCAACCAGATAAGTGTGATTTCACAAGCTTTATCATGTTTAAGTTGATAATCACCCTGAGAATCTGAGGCTGCCATGCCCATTTCACATGCAAGACCTCCACTCGTGCTTAAAAAAAGTGCTATTCCATCCTGTCTTAAGGGTTTTGACAAGCAAGCAAGGGAAGTCCTAATGCAGTCAGCAAGTGCAATTTGTTCTAAAACACTTCTACTTTTCTGCCATTTAAAAATTAGGATTCAGATTAAGTTACACGGCCTCGAAAGAGTTTTGAGGGTTAAAATATCAAAAAGCAACTTTATGTCATATAGGAGTAAAATGGCAGTTATCATCCAGCCTCGAGCTGATTTCTCGTAGAAAGTCATCATTTATACCCATGAGATTAGTTAGATTCCATATGTCACGCGACAATCTATTGTTGATGAGGATTATAATAACAAAATACTCTCTGTTTATAAAATTATCCATGCTTGAAATCTAAACAGCTACCCAAAAGATAATAGCTGCGGCAAGAGCACTTTAGAAACAGAAGCCTGCCAGTTCTTAAACAATTTTTAATGTTCAATTTTTCACACTCCACCATCCTTATCCATGCTCTATTGGAACTTGAATTTCTTTAAAGTGACCATACTGGGTATCATTACAGGTCAATGACATTCCCATTGGAACTAGGCAAGCCCAATTTATTTTACAACCATGTGAAGGTCCAAAGCATACAACATATACAGGCAGTCTGAAACATAGATTTTTGCGTTTTCTTGGAACCATGCGCACCAAAGAAAGGAAAGGCTAAATGCAAGGGAACTCAACCACTCAAATGACGAATTCCCATTCACCAAAAAGAAAACTAATTCATAAGATGAAAGGAATGAAAATTAGCCTTTAATCAAAACTTCTATAACTCATTTGTTGCTCTCGGGAATAAAATTAGAGCAGTGCTTGGAATAGGCTTTGAATGAGAGATAATTTGACTAGCAAAATACTATCAAACAAACACAATGCAACAATATTGTACCATCTAAAGGTTTAAAAATTATTTTGAGAATATTCTCATCAATTTAGAGGAGCATTAACTATGGTATATGCACAAGCCAGCACACAAGCTACACTGAATGATTTCTTATCTTTCCACAAGACTGCATCATTCATGATCATATTCATAGGCAAGTTCAGCTAAATTATTACTTGAGAATGTTCTGTCTGCACAGGAATATCCATGTCAAAGAAAACTCAAGCAGGTTCAAGCTAGTTAGGACTTTAGGGTGTGACACTAGAAAATGCTCTAATCTTTTAACTATCACCATTTTATTATATATATAAAAGCATGCTTGGGAAAAGCAGTGATCGACAAGTGCAACAAAGAAACAAGGCCACATCAAAACAATTTCTAACAGCAAAAATCCCTTGACTCTTTTCTTGATCTAATTAGCTATGCACACATTTTTCCATGTTCGAGTTTCTCAGGTAAGCAACGACACCATACTAGTTAAACTAAACTATATTAAACTAATCACATCAAGTCATCAAATAATGTTTTAAAAAAAAAATCAACGGCATGCCACATACATTAAGAGTGGAAGAGATGTAGAATGGCACCTTTCATTTACTTTGATAAAATCTCAAACGGTGAATTGGCTGGTCAAATTAGGACTTGTGCTTCTACCAAGAAGCATTAACTAATTGGTTCTCCATAATCAATGGTCTTTTAGTTGGAAAGGCACCCGCCACTGTACAAATACTATCGGACTACTATTTATTCCATCAGTTAACTGAGCTCTGAAATGTCAAATCCAGAATCTCTAAAACAAAAGGTTCTACTTTGAAGCCTCATTTTTCCTGACACCGACAAGGGAGGGAAAGAAGAAGAAAGCGAGAAAAAGAAATTAAAAGGAAGGACTCGCAACAGAAAGGATGAGTGGGAAAATGCAAGTAAATTCAAGCTCATGCAACGATGAACTGAAAAGGGAAAAGGTTCGAAGACTGTTGCTAAGTCCATCACTGCAGAACCATTAACCTTCTTACTCCATCATTTACAAAACAAGGACGAGAAATATGACATAAGATCATAACAAACCCAAATTACCACAAAGAGATTAAGTATTTCAGGTTATTAATTCAAGAAGGGAGTGTGTACTATATTTACTTAAATGAGCACCAGTTGTTGCTAATGTAAACAAGTCACAAGTGTCTAGCTAGCTAGGGTTTTTGTTGTTTGTTTTGTTTGTTTGTGATGTTATCGCTGTACCCGTATTCTTCGATTGTTCTCTTATCGATAAAGGAGTTTTTGCAGATAATAAAGAAAAAGGAAAAGGAAAAATGTCAGTAACTAGCTAGGACTAGGAAAGCATGGCCAAATTAACTCATGTGAGTTTCATGTATTATTAACACCACGAGTAAAAACACACGAATCTGCCCTTGAGACGCATTGATAATGATGAGAAGATTGTAATTTGCACGAATAATGCAATAACAGAGAAGACTACACAAGTATAGCACAAAAATCAAAGGATCTTCCATAGAAGGAGAAAGAGACTGACCAGAGATGCTTCTGATGGAGGCACCAGTGCAGAGATTACGAAGCTGCATTTCAATCTTGTTCAAGAAGGTTGTTGCTTCATCAAAAGGCCTTTCAAGATCAGATTTATACTTCACCAACAAATCACAGTAGGTTTCCTACAAAGAAACACAAGGCAGATGAGAAAAACCCAAACCCCATAAAAAAATATATAAGTACATATAT
>Ga0307517_10013112_pt1 | contig 11295 bp, 3 predicted proteins | sample 23_EM_MG_FD_194515 | JGI IMG/M metagenome (GOLD analysis project Ga0307517, IMG submission 194515) | Populus trichocarpa ectomycorrhiza microbial communities from riparian zone in the Pacific Northwest, United States - 23_EM | ecosystem: Host-associated > Plants > Roots > Unclassified | place... | reverse complement strand
TGGGTAAAATAATTATTTTAAAGAAAACATTTTTGTAAATTTGGGTTGAACATATTTATAAAAAGAAAATATAAGAGAATTTCAAATAAATTAATGTATGATTTTACACGTAAATAACGTTAATTATCGATATAAGTCTATCGTGTAATCGCGCAGTTTTTAACTGAAAAGGAAGGAATCCTCCATGGAATTTCTTTATTGTGAATAAGAATGAAAGTCTCCGATAAATTAGTTTGAAAATATTGATTATTTAAGTAAACAAAATAGTACAAAAATTCAAATTTTGCATTTAATATTATCCAGTTTTGCAATATCAAAGCATAACTCTTATTTTGTTGTAAAGTTTAATATTGTCCAATTTAAATTAGTTCTATCTTAGATTAAAATTTTAGCTCGATCGCAGTTTGATAATTGACTTCAATGAAAAAAACCATTATTTACATATGTTCGTCTACAATGACAGAAACTAATGTGTGTATGTGTGTGTGTGATTGTAAACAATCTCAACGGCTAGTAACCGCTTATAAATTGTAAACAATCGTAATAATATTGCTAGTAACCGCTTATAAATTGCAAACAATCATAAGATTATCGTGCAATGTGCAAATTTTAGATAGATCCTAACTGTGAATTTGATAAAGATAGATAGTTAGTCCTAATGGCTGAGACTATGAACTTAGTTGGTCAGGGATGTCAATTAAAAGATTATTAATTACATAGTTAGCCCTTGTGACGGTGTCTATGGACTTAGTTGGTTGAGGATGACAACTAAAAGATAATTGATTACTTAGTTGATTGTATTGACGACACTAAGGTTATATATTTGATATTTAGTCGACTATATTGACGCGACTAAGGTTATGGAATTGATACTTAGTTGACCATGTTGACGGCAATTAAGGTGAATGATATGTTACTTATACGGTTGTTTGGACAAAAATGAAATTGACAACATGAATATTTAAGTTAGTTGTTAGTTGAGGATAAATATAATGGTTGAGGTGTATTTTTACGTTGCAATTTTGAAAGTAAATATAAGGATATTATACATTTATATGAGATCATCTAAGTTAAATATCGTTAACATAAAATATAAAAGACATGTTAATTCATTATTCATGGGATGTGTATGTGGATGCTGGTTAATTCCATAATTATTATATGTATTGTAGGCTTATTTTGATCTCTTGAATAACATTGTCGTTGTTATTGTATTTGCTAGATTTGAATTGATATAAATCTTCATTATTAGATGATTTAAAATTTCATTCGTGTATATGTATAAGTTCAATGTAATAATCTTTATAACCATTTTAATATCTATTGAGTAATTTGTAATATATAATATGTCATATATCAAATTAGAAAGATTAAACTCAACTGTAAAATAATAAACCACCAAATGATAAAATAAAAAAAGTTAAAGGAATGAGACCAAAAAGTAGCATCATATTAGATCGATCATGATCAACTTTGTTAACCTGCTAAATTTATGATCCGAGTTATGACATGACCACTATGAACTAATCTAGTATGACAATTCACCCCATCCATTTCTCTTCCCTTTTTTTTCTCCTTGGCTGGACCTTAATTGTGCTTGGTGGAATGAAATTTGTGACAAATTTAAAGAGTCATCTAAGAATAAGGGATTGAAATTAAAAAAAAAAAAAAGTTATCAAAGAATCAGGACACCAAGAAAAACAATTGTTCACAGCCTTCTTGGGCGATGCTGAAATCATCATGGGTGAGCCTTTCTTTTAGTGCAGCGGCGAGTCAATATAATGGCTTCAATTGCCCCCCCTTTTTTTTTCTAATCATTTCCCTCCATTTTCTCTACCCCCTGATACACAGACAACACCTAAAATAATATTGTTCCCTCGTGAAAAAATATATAGTGACCACTCGATGCCATTAAATCTTTTCTATGATTCTGTTGTTAAGAGATTAATTATTTCTAATTTTTAATAATGTTTTATGAGATGCCATTTTATGTGAAATTCTTGAAGTTTGGTTCATGATAAGACTTCATTTTTAATGGTTTCATCCGATATTTGTACCACCTATGATAACCTAGGAGCCGGTAGCACACTTTGTTTGAAACCCTCTGATGTTCATGCCTGCATGGCAACGTTATCAAATTTCCCAGACAAAAAACCACATTGTTTCTTGTACAAAATGTCATGTCAGCAAGGATATGCTCAAATTAATGTTAGAATATATTTTCAAAATAAAAGGCAAATTAAAAAACACTTGGAACACAATCTCAAATAAAATACGTACCTTGATATAAAAGTATTACTCTTATTGTTCAATCAAGATTCATCGGGCCTTCCAATAATACAAACAAACAAACAAACAAGCCAAGAGAATCTCAATAATTGGTTTGTACAGTCAGAAGAAACTTAGGTATGAATCCCTCTAATGGGATCTGTAGCATAGATACAACCGGATTCCTTCAAATATATAGGTAGAGGTTAATGGCTAAGAAACCCATTCTAAAGTTGATTTGGAATCATTTTTTCCTTTTTAAGTTTATTTGATGTAAAATTAGATACTTACATGTATATTATATATATTGCTCTATTAATTTATTAAATTAGTTCAAAATATATTTGAGATATTATTTTTTTAAAACACTATTAAAATGTTAGTTTAGTTTTGGATAAGATTATGGTTGTCTTTTTTAAAAAGAAAACCTAGCAAGCATTCTTTCTTATAAGCCATCATATTTTTTTCTGAAAAATATTTGGTTTCTTTCCCCCAACTACTTTTATTATTATATAATTATATAAAATACAGTTTTAAAAAAACAAAATGATTAAATTTAGGCTGATCTAGATCAATTTAATATATTATTGCTTTAATATTTAAATTAAAAAAGAATGAATTTTTATTTTTGTTTTGAATTTTTTTACTCCTAGAAAACATTTTAATAGCTCTTGAATATTTTTTTTTTTTTTTGGCGGTCAACGATGATCTTGATTAAACCTGTTTTGCACGTCAAAAGTTGTAGCTGGTGTCGTGGTTCAGGTATCCTCTAAGGAGTGTAATCCCTTTTATAAAATATTTAAATTGCATTGCGACACATTTCTTCCCCCCCATTGCTCCTCTAGCAACGTTTCAACCAATATTTTACTTACCAAGCCCTTCCATTTTTAATGTTTCAGAATTCAGAAGGACTTTTATTATTATTATTATTATTATTATTATAGTAATAAATAAAAACTGCTTGTAATCTAAACCACACATAAAGACCTCCCCAACACCACTCATTTTTTCTGATTTCTCGTTATCCTTGAGGGGGAAAAAGACGAGTGGTGGTTTAGCAGCGACATAGAACTCTATGATTGGGCCAACTGGGCAAAGAAAAAGTGAGGTTTTTACCCAATGACACGACATCATCATGCCTTGATTCGTTGGAGCTTACGTGGACATGTTAAAAAAAATCCATATGTGGGACATTGCTGTGCAAATAATTTATTTGGTCAGATTCTTACGTGTTCAGTTCTCCTAGACTGTCCCGGAAAAAAGACTTTATTTCCAATCATAATCATTTTACGGCCAATCAACCACTAACCATAATGTAATTAAACGAGACCTGGGATCCACAATATTCATGAAGTTTATAATTAAACATGGAAAATTAGTGGCATGATTTGGCTTCGGCATCTGTATTGTTGTTGTCCACGTAGGTAGCGTTATTGCAATCTTCTTTTTTTTTTTTAATTTGAAATTCTTCTTAAAAAATTAATTTTTATATGTTTTTTATCGGCTTTTATCTCCAATATCAAAAATACACTTCGTAGAAATATTCTACATTATATGTCCAGGTGCATTGATGATCCAAATATGTTAATCTCAATCAAAATGCTACGAACAGTTCTCTAGTAATTGATAAATTAACAAATCTCTGTATTTTTGTTCATTTGTGTGTTCTTGGAGGCAAACGCATATGGGCAGTGTTGAAATCATATGGGTTTTGCATGTGGAAGCCGGGTTCCTTGAAGAACAGACATGGGATCGAGCGAGATTTTCGTTTCTTTCTTTCTTTATTTTTTATCTTTTTTTTGTTTTGTTTATTCCTCGAGCGTTTTTTAAATATATAATGTCTTGTATGTTCTGTTTTTCCTCAATAATGAGATCGTGGGGTAGAGAGAGGATGACAGATCACATCATGAAAGCACCCACTTAATCCAGAATGGTATTAATAAGCCTAGTCATTATTTGCATGTGGCTAATGACGTTTCGAGTCCGATAATATATTAAAGTGGACAAATGGGCCCACACCCTCTTTCATGGCCCGCAGAGGTTTTTGTTCTTATGGTCATTAACTTGCGGCCATGGAAGAGCAATCAATCAGCATTTGGTCAATTATTATCTCCATTATTTGAGGGAAATAGTATCCCGTCGGTTCTTCTATTATTTTTTAGTTGAATATTATTTTATTTAAAAATATATTAAAATTATATTTTTAAAAATACAAAAACAAGATCAATGTCTTTTTCAAATGATACAATTACAATACTTCCTCTTATCTCATTTTAATTTTGAGTTTCATCTCGAGAGATCTGTCCGGGGAAAGTTCTTCCTCTAGAGTTTTCTGATTGATTCGTAGAGCATCACGAAATTGACTACCGTTGTAATTTCGTTCAAGCTTTCTCATGACTATTGTAAGCAATGATGTTCAACTCTCCACATTATTTTATAGAATCGTTCCAATTGTTTTGAAGTGTCTTGCACGTTTTTTTGAAGTCAACCCAATTTTTTTTCCCACAGAATTGTTCCGGGGATTAAAAGCTTAATTGGGAAGGATGTTACCCATCCTTTTGGATTTACCACTCCATAATTTAACAAATTTCTCACTGCTCCGGATCTTATTTACCTACGGTGAGATTCGTTATGAACAAATGTGAAATCTTTATGAACGATCACTTTTGTTTGCAAATGTGAAATCCTTATGAACGATGATTCGAAGCCAACAATTAAAACATAAATGACAGATTTGAAGTGGAGTAAGGTTTTCACACAAGAAAAAATGTTGGAGGGTTTCTAGAGAAACAAAAATTTTCTTAGTTATTATTATTTTCTATTTAGTTTAGGAAAATGTTTCTTTTTTATGATGTTTTATTTTTTTATTTTTAGTTTAGAAGTCCGATAATAACTCTATAATTATTGTCTGAGATTCATTTTCTCTTCAATGTAGATGTAGGACCAGTATAAATAAGATTATTTAGTTTGTATTTCAACAAACCATATCATAATTATAACTCAACTATAACATATGAATTAGGGTTCCTAACGCATACAAAAACAACACACTAGTTCATGGACATCTCTTTTCTGATGTGGAACCTTTCTATTCAACCGCGTTTTGTTCTGCAACCTTTCTTAAACCATGGTTATTCAATAACATGTAAAAATTAACCACCAGAAATCATTGAACTCTGATACACATCCTCTACGACCTCTAACCAAAATCACTAATAATCGTTTGGTTTTTATACCAAATAACGCAGACATGAGTAGAGGATAATGAATTTTGTTACAAGTCAAAACTCTCAAGGAACAAGAACACCATAACTACAAGGAGACTCTCAAAATATTTAATTTTTATTCATAAAATATCTATTTTTTATTTTTAATCTCTAAAATATCTATGTAAAAAACTCTTAATTCAAATCTTGTCCAACTAAAACATATAAAGATAAAAGTGGTTATTATCATAGTTTTAAAACTCATCACTAGGATTGGCTCGATATAAAGCCCGTGTCATGGGTCTGGAGGTTCAATCCTATTTTTTTTATAAAAAAAAAGAATCAAAATGATGTTGTTTTAACCAAATAATTTTTTTGAAAAAAAAATGAACGAATTTTTTACTCAAGTTTTGACCGTGTTTTACCCTGAGTTGACCGAGTCACAAGTCGACCTAGGTTTTTGACCGAGTAAATCATTTTTATATTTTTTCTTAAACTTGGACCATTCGAAGCCCTGGGTTGACTAAGTCCTGAGTCAACCCGCCGGGCCAATCAAGGTTTTATAACTAGAGTTATTATACTATTATGAATTTCAACACTCAATATAAACTAAAGTAAAAAAATAATATATCTAATTATTTTTTAAAATATATAAGTTCTTCAGTAAAACATATTAAGATTAAAATAGACTTATTTATATTTTATTATCTCTTATCAACACTCTACCAAGCAGGTTACTGAGACAATCAATTTGTCTTGTATATCACTGCCAAACATAATTTTATCCTCGTCGCTTATTCTTTCTTGTTTTTATTGTCTTCACCGTCTTCATCATTTCTATTTTAGAATAGCCATCAAACGCCATCAAACGCTATCTAATTTGCTTTTCTGAGTAAGATATCATTATTTGAATGATTGATTTTGATTATCATTATGATTATGGTTTTCATGATAACTACACTAAAAAAAATATTTATGTTTTTAATATTTTTTTTATTGATTATTGAAAAATTATAATTATATTGATTCTAAATAATTAGCAATTTATTTCATGCTTTAATAATACTTATTTTTTAGTTTTATTATGTCATGGAAACCTATTTAGTGTATTTGATATTGTGGTAGCTGTTATGGTTTGAAAAAAGTTGTTTTTATAAAAAATACTTTTAGTTGAGGTTAGTTTGGAAAAATATATGTTTGGTTAAAACTGTGGTTGAAATTGAGGTTGAACACAAAGTAGTTTAATGTGTTTGGTTAAGAATGCTTTTAAAATTGAGGTTATAAAATAATTTTAAAAAATATATATTAATATTGATGGTTTTTAATTTAAATATTGTAGATTTAACTATCGTTATTATATCATGAAATAAATAATACTTTATATAAAATATTTTTTTATTGTTCCATTAAACTATATACAATTCCATCACGTATGAAATACATCCGACAAGAACTACTGTTTTCACAAATTTCTTAAAAGTACAACAACATCAGGTAAAATATAATCAAGAATAAAATTGGGATTGCGATCAAATTCTGTAAATGCTAAGTCATCAAGCGATCTCTGTCTAATTTATATATTGTCATTGAATAATGTTTAACACTAGTTTTTCGAATAAAAACACAATAAAAAATAATAAAATATATTTTTATTTTGCTGGGTCGGACCCGATTTAATGTATTTTTAGCTTTGAACCGAACCCGGTCCAGCTGGAATAGTGGAGAATGTCTCCATTGTTCACATGAACAGTAGAGCCATGCTCCACTGTTCATGTGAACAGCATGGTTCACTATTCATGGGTTTTTTCCGCACAAGAAGCAGCAAAGAGCTGCTTCTTGTAAACCTGTGGCACAACCACAGTTGATGGTGGACCCTACCAGTAAAAAAATGATTTTGTTGCAATACCAAACAATAATTTTTGTTCATCTGCAGCTACAATACCAAACGACACCTTAATATAAAAACAACTTAATATAAAATTAAACAAATTATTCAATTTTTATTATTCTAAATGAATATTTTTTTATGGCTGAAGAATATTTCAACTAGTAAAATCAATTCATTTGTTTTTATTATTATAATTTTTCTATAATTAATATCCACATATATAGATACATTATTACTACTAAAATTACTACATTTATCATGTTTCTCTAAAAAATAAAATGAATAATTAAGAATTAACCGAATATATAACCAATAATAACTAATGGTTATGGTTATGGTCATGTAAAATCCACAATCGATGTTCATAATTATGGTTATTAGTTTTTTTAAAAAAAATTTGGTATATCTAAAATTAACCGTAACCATGATTAATCGTTTTCATTCCTATAAACAAATAACAGACTCTTTCTTGTTTTTGTATTGTAAATAATATCGCTTGATTAAATGTCAAATTCAAGTACAGGCAACAAGAAAAACGTTTGTTAATATTTTTGTGATCGCAGTTGAATGGTCGTCTTCCAACCAGGAACCGAACCATGACTTCGCTGTTATTTATCACGACAAAGTAGTATCCTCGGTTTCTGGCCCTAATTCAACTGGATTGATAGAAAATAATTGATACACACAACAAATATGAATTGTGACACTAAAATCCAAGCTAGCCTTTGATTACCATTTCTAGACAAGAAACATAGTGCAGAAAATAAGACGAAATAAGAAACAGATAAAGCTATGTTGGGTGGGGACTGGGGGTATATAAGACATTGTGAATGCTAATATATATATATATTCCTTAATTGGTTAATAAATGACAAGAAATAATAAATTATCACTACCAATCTTGCAATATTTAAAATAATAAATAGAAATAATTATTTTAATTGTAGTTTATAATAAGTATTGTTTTTTTAAACTAACACAATAAGGTAATTTCTCCACTCATTAAAATCATATTAATAAAGAATTTCTATTTTAGCTATCTCCGTTTATATTTTCATCTCCGTCTCCATCCCTTTGTGTTCACCGTAAGGAGATAAAATACTGAATAAAAATTATGCTGACAAAAAAAAAAAAAAATTATAACCAAAATATAATTTCTATTTTAGCTATCTCTATCTATTTTAAAAAAACGCAGGATAATGAAATGGGAGGCAGAATCATTACCATACAATTGGATAACGCCAGCGTACAATATTTATGTCCAAAATCCAAAGCAGGCAAGTGACATGAGGATAAACTCATAAATCGTAGGCAGACACGATAACGCTGTTGGGCCTCTCCATCCACGAAACTCACATGAAATGCCGGGTCCCTTATACTTCTCTGTCTACTTAACAACAGCTCATGTAAACAATTATTCACTCATTTCTTCGATTGGTCTGACGAATTCTCTTTCTCCTCCAGAGGTCGTTTTTACAGCACAAAAACCAACCCTCCATTGAGAAACACCTCTATATATAGATAGCACTCCTTCATAATACATTACTCTCACACAGACACCACTAGTTCTCTGGTGTCTCCCCCTGCCCTCTCTCTCTGCATAAATTTCGTTCCCGAAAACATCTCTCTCTTTTTCTCCCGTTTACGCCTACCATGGCGGACCCAAGTCCATTGCTTCCAGTTTCCAATTCCTTAGAACCCAGCTATAGTCCTGCCCCAGAAGGGGCCGTCTCAGCCGGATGTCCGGCGACCCATCTCCGACGATCCAAGAAAGTACTCATCGCGGTCTTCTCTGGGTTGCTTGTTGTTTCTTTGATTTTAGCTACAATTAATAATAACAATGGAGGTCGACATGTCCAATATCATTCACAAGAAGACGAAGATGCGTCCTTGGCTACGCCAAAAGAAATGGCGAAACCCGAGACTTTGTTGCCAGCAGGATATTCACGTGGGGTATCTGCCGGTGTGTCAGAGAAGGCCAACGTGAATTTGAAGGGAGCTCAGGTGAAAGATTATCCGTGGAACAATAGCATGTTATCATGGCAAAGAACTGCTTTCCATTTTCAACCTGAAGAGAATTGGATGAACGGTATGGTTCGCACTTCTCGTTATTTCAATTTTTTTTTATTTTTTTTTTACAAAAAAAATGGTTTACTTGTCCAAAAAAGTGGAATGCCTTTTGGATGACTTGGAGAGAAAATTTCTAAGCACGTTTTAGCAATTTAAAAAATTCTTAAAAACCCTAACAGCCGTGGCCCTCCTGCTGCGAGACACAATGAACTTTTGGACCGTCCTATCTTGGATTCAACCACAAATTTGAGGCCATGTGGGCCACTGCGTAGGTGGCTATTCTTACACAGTTCCAACGGTCAATGTTGTGATACGTTTTCTACTTGGTTCTGTTTTTTTGCCTGTAATCACTCAATTAACAATTTTGTTTTTGCTAGGCGTGTCTAGTGCGGTAGAGTTATAATATTTTTTTATTTTTTAATAATTATTTTTATATTAATAAATTAAAACATTTCAAAAACATGTAAAAAGAATATTTTTTTATAAAAAAATTGAATTTTTATTAAACGTTCCAAACCATGCCTTAAACTAGTATCGCCAAAGTACAATAATAGTGTCATTGAAAGATTATTTTCAAAGTTAAAGCGTAAGGACTTTTTAAAAAAGTGATTTAGAAGGAAGAATAATCAGTAGAGTTTGAATTATTTAAAATTTATTTAATATTCTGATAAAATAATTAACGTTTGAGTATAACAAGTAGGATTTAATTGCTCAACTCTAATTTAAGCATGAAGCTTTTTGATTGACATGTGTTGATGTACTTTATTTTAAAGTAAAAATTAAAGCTCTCTCTTTATTTCTACCTACCAATACTGAAAGTTGACCATGTCAGGTCAAATATCTGTAAATCAGGAATTTTCATAAACAGTACATTCTTTCTTCAAGATTAGGGAGCGGGAAATGGTGTATTGTGAAGAATTGAAATAACAGTTTTTTTAAAAAAAATATATAGAAATAATATTTTTTTATTTTTTTAAATTTATTTTTAATATAAACATGTTAAAACAATTAGAAAAATAAAAAAGTTAATTTAAATAAAAAAATAAAATAAATATTTTTAAAACATAAAAATAAATAAGTTTATAGTTGACTAAATTAAAATCAAACGGTTAAAACATATTTTAATTCAGGATTTCCCTTTAAACTACCGAAATTATTATTTGATCATGTACCTTTCATTTCCTGGTCACTAAAACAAAAAAATGATTTAAGTAGTGATCCTGACGTGTACTCCATGTTATTGCCAGATCTGTATATTTTGCTAACGTGTCCCCTTTGTTGTTGTGGAGTTGAGTTTTTATGTGATGCTGATTTTTTCCCCCTTTTCTAATGGTTTGGTGCACCGACTTTTCAATGCTTTGATTTTGATGGGGGAATCTTGCGCGTTCTGCTTCAGATCCCAACGGTATGACCTCTTTGCCCTCTTCTTTGACAGAGATAAAAACTGAGTTCTTAACTCTAATAAAATTACGGTTCTAAATCGAAGAGAAATACATTGAAAAAACTTTGATTTTTTTTTTAAATTTCTAAAATTCAATTATCCGATAAAAAACAATACATCAATTGTTTTTATAAGGGTTAAAATTGACTTGACCATAAGAATTTAAAGCTAAGTATGAAAATTAATTAAAATTAACTATAATAATCATTAAAATAAGAAAACAATATTTTCTAGATTTAGTTCGAGGATGTTTCAAATTTGGACTAGTCACAATAAGCTGACAAAACTGGTCTTATAGAACCATCTAGCAAAATTTAAATTTGATACAATGATATAAATTCATAAACATATCCAACACGTTTCATGTTAGAATGCAATTATTATTTTTTTTTTTTTTTGAAAAGGTGGCAGTATGTTTTAGA
>Ga0307517_10013111_pt1 | contig 11295 bp, 5 predicted proteins | sample 23_EM_MG_FD_194515 | JGI IMG/M metagenome (GOLD analysis project Ga0307517, IMG submission 194515) | Populus trichocarpa ectomycorrhiza microbial communities from riparian zone in the Pacific Northwest, United States - 23_EM | ecosystem: Host-associated > Plants > Roots > Unclassified | place... | reverse complement strand
GGGGTGCGAAGGACATGCTCTGCCGGATCTGCATTGTTTCTGCCATTTCAAGTGCTCTGTTCACTAATGACACCGCATGTTTCTTTCTCACTGAGTTCATATTAAAGATTGCTAGACAAAACAATATTCGACCCGAACCTTTCTTGCTTGGGTTGGCTTCAAGTTCGAATATTGGATCCTCTGCAACTCCAATCGGCAACCCTCAAAACTTGATAATTGCTATTCATAGTCGCATCTCTTTTGGGGAATTCGTATTGGGACTTCTTCCCGCGGTGCTTGTGGGTGTCTTTGTGAATGCTTTAATTCTTATATGCATGTTTCGGAGGTTGTTATCTGATGTTAAGGAAGAAGAAGATGCTTTGTATGAAATGATTGTTCAGGAAGATTCAGCTGTCCATCAGATTTCGCTTGCTACCATGTCATCTCCCAATTCTTTGGAATATCACGAATATGATCCCATTGCAGAACATGTGAACGCCCAGAGGATGTGTGAATTGGATATGTGCAGTGATTCCTGTGGTGAAATTGAGCTGATGAAAGCAGTCCTTTCAAAGAAGGAGGCAACTGATAATATGTTTTCTGAAATAGGAGAGCCAATGGAGGAAAGATTTGCAAGGGGTGGAGTACAAGGGACCATGGACATGATGACTGATTTAGAGCCCGGGCCGCAACAGTCCGCTGAAGAAAGTAAAGGCCAGCTGAATAGATGGAAGAGATTGTGTATTTACCTTGGTACTGTTGGAATGCTGGTTGCTTTTCTAATGGGTTTGGACATGTCTTGGACTGCACTCACAGCAGCCCTCATTTTTGTGATTCTTGATTTCAAAGATGCAGGGCCTTGCCTAGAGAAGGTAAATCAACAGGTCTTTCACAAAGATTCTATCTCCTCTCCTAAATATATTTTCATCAACTGTAATACTTACATGCAGTATTCGATTGAGTAAAAATCTACTTACCCGTAGTTGCTTGGATCAGGTTTCATACTCTCTTCTGGTATTCTTTTGTGGAATGTTTATCACGGTTGATGGCTTCAGTAAAACAGGAATTCCTACCAGTTTCTGGACCTTGATGGAGCCTCATGCACAGATCGATCATGCTAGTGGGATTGCTGTGCTGGCCATTGTAATACTTGTTCTCTCAAATGTTGTTTCGAATGTACCAACTGGTAAGTTGATGCCCTGATTCTCTTCCTTCGATTTAACTACAGCACTACGGCTTTAGAGTCTTATAGAAGGGCAATAGTAATTTCCAGTTCCAATATCACTTCATGGTAGACAATCCAGGGAGAAATCTTGATCAAGGGAGCAAGTTTAAGTTACGTTTGGTAACTGTCTCGAAAATAAAAAATCACAGAGATAACAAGGACAAGAGGAACATGTCTCCTTTTCCTTTCTATTTTAAAAAGATAAAAATTCATTTCAAAATTATTTTAGAGATATATTTATTTTATATTTTTGTTTTTATCTCTTCATCCAAACACATATCTATCATTTTTATATTTACTTTTTTTTATCTTGAAATACTAACCAACCACATTTTAAAACAATTTTTATTCAACCTAAACATGCACTCTTTTTCGAGGAGATATCATTTATTGAAATATGGTTAAAAAATTTTGGGTGTGGGGTTTTAGATTCAAGAGAAAAAACAAATAAACTAGTTACCATTAAAAGACTTTAGAGTGAAAAGTATGTTTTTTGTTTTTTTATCCCTTAAGCAGCTCAAATTTTGAAGAAAACATTCCAATGAAAATGTTTGAAAGTAAAGTAAACTATTTTTTAACACATATTATAACGTAGATCATTGCTTCAAACATGCTGGTTCAATGTTAGTTGTGTTGGAATTGAAAACATGGTTAATGAATCAGTTAAAGACAAATGATAATATGTGTTTTCCTTTAAAAAAACATAAAAAAATAATTCATTTAAGAAAATAATTGAGGCTAGCTCGAGTAGTCATGATCAATCAAATTATTTAACTTTTTAACTTCAAAAATCAATTATAAATGAGGTGAAGAAAGAGTTCACGACAATGTTTTTTTTATTTTTAGATACGCTTCCTTTCCTCAAATCATAGTGGTTTTTCTCCTTATTTTTTAAACTTCTATATTCCTTTCAAATCTAGAGCTTAGGTTCATTTTAATAAGAGATTATTGAGTTCATCTACTTTGTTTCAAAAATTTCGTTTAGAAGTGCATGTAAACTAAGATGGTGTTGAATTATAGGAGGCTTATTGCAAATAACTTTTGCACCAAGAAAGAAGCAATAAAGTCTAAAGAATAAATGATTCATTATTGACAATAACAAAAGCTTTATTATTTAAAATGCTTCAACAAATAAGTATATTTTTATTTAAACATAGGTATATTGCATACATGTTATAGTCTTTATATATATATATATATATATATATATATATATATATATATATGTTTTAATAATGATAAACTAAACAATCTAATATGTACTTATTTTTGGCTTACAAGTTCTTTTGCTTGGAGCAAAGGTAGCTGCTTGTGCCGCTGCAATATCTCCTAGTAAAGAGAAGAAAGCTTGGCTCATCCTGGCATGGGTTAGCACAGTTGCTGGAAACCTCTCGCTATTGGGTTCTGCTGCAAACATAATTGTGTGTGAACAAGCTTTTCGTGCCCAGCCTAGTTACAATATCACCTTTTGGAGCCATTTGAAGTTTGGTGTTCCATCCACGCTTATTGTCACTACTATTGGCTTAGCTCTTGTATTGGCTTAGCTCTTGTATATTGCTATGATGATTGAGAGGCCAATTTAAATTGGGCTCTTCTTTAGGTTGTAGACCTTTATAGGGTTCTAGGCCCTTCTACTTGTAATTGGGTTTTTTAAGCACATGTCACTTTAACTCAGATTTCCAAAGATGGAATTATGTTTTCCTTTTTTCCTGCCTAGGAAGAAGCAAACTTCTCTTTAGAACAGATGGTGTCAAAGAAATGATCTTCCATTTGTATACCATGTTCCACTGCAATTATGTGCAGGAATCCTAGGCAAGGTATACCAAGCAATAAGAGCCCAAAAAAGTTGTCACAATTTGATATTGTTAGTGCTCATATCCTATAATGTAAACAGTGTCATACCAAGAAATCATCAGCAATTAATAGTCTTTAATAATTTATATGTAAACAGATATGACCTTCGTATTCTATATAGTGGCAGTTGCATCCCTCATCTGAAATGTGGGTGGCAAAAACATTGAAAGTACAATTTCATACCTGGGTAGGAATTCAATATGAGTTAATAACACCCTAATAAAACTTGGCTTGGTCCAACAGCTCAACTCAATAACCCGTCATCTAGAGCTTAGCTTGAACTAGGTTTTACTTTGAATTAGTTTCTTTTTTTTTACCAAAACAATATTATTTTAAATTATTATATATAAGAAAACCATAACTTGTGTTAACCCACCAACTTATAAATTAACTCACCCAAACTGTTAACAGGATTTAAACTAAGTTAACTACTAGGTTAGATTTTGTAACTACATATCATGTTAAATTGTTAGAATAGCATCTGCTAGCGTCTATTGTTAGCAATGTTTCAACATTCTCAAATCCATAGGTCATCCAACCATAGACATGATAGTTGTCAGCTTTATTAAAAGAAACTAATTTGCATTGGAAAAAATTATTCACCTAGATTTAGAATCATTGTTCACCAGAAAGTTTAATTGTGGTTTTGCCCTTCCCGTAAAAAACTATTGAATTGTCTATTAGGGACAGTATAGTATTTCCATAAGGTTCAATGGTTATTATCATATTATTCGGGGACAAGTAAATCCTTTTACATTTTAGAAGCATAATGAAACAACTAAAATATCATTTGTAGCAGAAATTTTAAAGCTGGTGTACATGGGCTCTTTCTTTTTTTCATATTGATTTTTTTTTGTGATAATTAAGTTGGATAAGATGTAATTTGGTATTTTAATAAATATAAAATATAACTAAAAAAAAAATGGTTGGCGCACGTAAAGCACACACTAGTGTATGTGAGGCGCTCACACTATTCGAGATGTGTAGGTGGTGCCTCTAAGTGGCCAAAAATACCTTTTATCCATGTCATTAGAATCTCTGTGTCATCATCTTCCTTCTAGGATGGCGCGTGGTGTCAGTGATGGCACAATTTATTATCGGTAGCATTTTCTTTCTTTTCTTCTCTTTTCTCTCTTTCCCCTTAAAATTTGTGATGGCAATACAAAAATTAAGAAAGGTCTTATTTGTTAAGAGCTTGTCAATTCCTAATAGTTACTTGATGTGTGTTGTTGAATAATCATAACTGGAAAAGGTCATATAACAGGATGTGTTTGTGTCAAATGTATAGTGTTAAGGATCTATGATGAGATGACCCACTCAAAAGTATTGGGAAACCATAATAGGGTGAACCACACATAAAAAGATATATGTGGTGTTTGACAGTTTCTAACTGAAATCTAAACAGTTCTTTCTAGCCTGAAAATATTGATGCAAGAACTTTTATAAAAAAAATAGATATTTTTCATTGTTAATTTTATAATTTTTTATTTGATATTATTATGCTTTTTTAATTTTTTTCTATTTAAAAAGAATATTTTTCCTAGTTTTTTTTTCATATTCTGTAATAGGGTTTTTTAGTTTTTCTATATAAAGGGTTATAATATTTTTTTTGGAAAATGAAGACTTGAATGAGTAAAAATTGAATATTTTAGGTGTCTCCCCTATAATTATGGAGAGTTTTGACTTGTAATAAATTTGGTTATCCTTAGAGCCCTGTCTGTCTGTGTCAAAAACACACAAATATCATAATAAAACTTGAAAAAAAATATTTATCAAAACATTACATAGTTTTTTTTAGTAAATAGAACTTCTAAATAATTTATTTATGATCTATAATGTCATAACCCAATTTTTTATTCTTTTTAAAAAGAAAAAAAATAAATGAATAAAAATATATTTGATAAATGGGTTAAGACAACATAAATATGAAGTTCGATGATGGAATTATTAAATTTGAGAGTCAATTGGTCAGAAATTGAAGAATTAATACGTTTGGGGACTTAATTAAACTCTGAATTAGTTTAATTAATGAAATTAGGAGCTTAATTGAAGAAATACCAAAGTTTTGGGCTGATTAGAGACAAAATTTTAGGAAATTAAAGTCCAATGACCATAGTGAAATGGTGGGTGTACTTAAGGGATTGTAACTGATTTTTCCATGTGTAATTTTGAAAGAATTAAAAGTTGAAAAGTCAATTAATGACCAAATTGAATAATCCAGAAACCAAGGATTGTTTTGTAAATTTTGCCATGATCCAGGGGTTCAATTGTAATTAATCCAGGGGTAAAATTAAAAAAAAAAAGAATGAATTTACTGAAGAAAGGGCTTGATTACAAAAGTTCAAAACTTGAGTGACCAAACTGCAATTTGTCAGTTCCATCCCAAACAACGCCGTTTTGAACCACTATTCATCGCCTTCTTCGTCTCCAGACCAGAGACTGATTCAACAGGAAAACCGTTTTCAACCACGTCCCCCACGTCTCCTCAGCTGCATTATCCTCCAAGAGCCACGTTGAACAGTCCTGCAAAAGCAGGACTGTTATTCCCCTGTTTCTTCTCAAAGAAACAGAGGTGTTCGTGCCTCACGATCGTGAGGCACGAACACATTAACAGGAGGTGGCCATTCTCTGGTTTTATAAAAGCCAGAGAAGGTCACACAGGGGGGAGGGGACTAAAGAAAAACACACAGAGAGAAAGACATTGACGGGAAAAAAAAAGGAGAAGAAAACGGAAAAAGAACAAACCGAGAGCACAGAGACGGAGGTGCCCAGAAGAACACATGGAGAAAAAGGAACTAAATCCACAACCACAAAAAACTGTTAAAAGCTAGAGAGATACGGTGAGTGGATGACATGCGGAAATTTTTTTCATATTTGTTTTTGCTTTTTAAAAATATTTTTGAAAAAATTTAAAATTTTTTTATTTTTTTCTTTGCTTTAAAATAATATTTTTTTAGTGTTTTTAGATTATTTTGATGCGTTGATGTCAAAAATAATTTTTTAAAAATTAAAAAAAAATTATTTTATGTCTTAGTGGTTAAAATTTTTAGGTTCTAAGAAAAATAAGGAGACTCCAAAATATAGTAGAGTTTGGTAAATCAAGCATAACTTTTAATCAAATTATTGGATTGAGATGAAATTTTAACAAAGGATTTTGAAGGTCATGTTTCCTACTAAGTTGAAAATTCATAATGATTGAAAATTGAAAAAACCTTTAAATAAGACTCGAAAGTTATTGTGCATGGTATTTTTATTTACCTTGTTATATTTGGATTTTTTTTCTATTTATCTTAGTACTTTTAATTTAACTAGTATTTTATTATTTAGGAATCCTAGTGTTATATGGATTTCATTAGTTAGGTAAGTTTTAATCAGTAATCCTTTCTTATAAAGGATTTTAGGTTTATAACTAGTATAAATAGAGATGTCTAGTTTATTTTTTTCAAACCATAATTTGTAGCTTTTCTTAACCTATTTTTTCAAATCACAACAAAAAAAAGAAAACTATTACAATGCCAAAGACACACTAAAAGCTAGAGAGAAATGGTGAGTGGATGACATGGAGAAATTTCTTCGATATTCTTGGCATAATAATGTTTATTGCATTATTTTATTAGTAGTTAAAATTTTTAGGTTTTGAGAAGATTAAGGAAACTCCAAGATAGAGTTTGGTAAATCAAGTATAACTTTTAATCTAACTGTTAGATTGAATTAGAATTTTGACAAAGGATTTTGAAGGTCATGTTTCTTGTTAAGTTAAAAATTCATGACGACTGGAAATTGAAAAGACCTTTAAATAAGACTTGAAAGTTTTTTTGCAGGATTGTTTTTATTTACCTTATTATATTTGGATTTTTTTTTCTATTTATCTTAGGACTTTTAATTTAAATAGTATTTTATTATTTAGGAATCCTAATGTTATATGGATTCTATTAGTTAGGTAAGTTTTAATTAGTAATCATTTCCTATAAAGGATTCTAGGTTCATAACTAGTATAAATAGAGATGTCTAGTTTATTTTTTTCACATTCAGACTATTATTCAAAATTTATAAAATACCATAGAGTTTTCTCTAAATTTCTCTACAGCTTAGGCTTGTAACCTTAGGGCTTAAGGACTCTAGCTTTTATCAACGTTATACACCGCGTCAATACATATCAGAGCAGGTTGGTCTTTTTGATGGATAGAGATGGTAGTAACCCACTCCGCAATGCAGGAGTGGAGACCCTTTTTTTTTTTTAGACCCTGGTATCTAGAAGTCCATTGTCCCTAACTAATCATGTCAAGCCAGGTCGGTCCACTAAGGGGTAAAGCTCTCCCGGTGATGGTGTACTCCATTCACAAGGCTCGAACTCTAGACCTTGCTTAAGGGGAACAAGCGTCGAACCACTTGAACCAATCATCATTGGTGGAGTGGAGGCCCTCTAATGCACTATACTGGCTTAAGAGCAAAAATTAGATCGTTGGGAACGGAAGTTTGATTACTCGGAGAAAACCATAACAAATCTAGCTCAGCTAATGGGTTTCACAAACAAGGATCGTGAAGAGGATAGGAACTTGCCTAAAAATTTACCTGGAGACAGGCCAAACCACATACCTATTCTTGAATTCAATGAGATTACATTCTATGATAGGAGATTTTCGAAGAAAGGATTTATTAAATGGTTAACAGAATTGAAAGTTTACTTTTATTTCAACAAGGTTCCTTATCATCAAAAGGTAGGACATGTCGCACACAAACTTTATTATGGTGCTAGAGAATGGTGATTTGAATTTCTGGACTTTAGATCTCGTATTGGTATGTCTTTAATTTCAGCTTGGTAAGATTTAAGACAATTATTAATTTTAGAGTTTATACAAGATGATTATAAAGAGATTTTATATTGAGTAAATAAGAAATTAGAATGTTATTATTTGTTTTTTATTCAACCTTCTAAAATAACAAGTAGAAAATTATAAAAAAAGATGTCATCTCTTCAAAGAAGATAGTTTCAACATCATAATAATGACACCAACAACACTTCTGCAAATACTACTCTATTTGTCGATGTTTCATCAATTAATGGTAAAGAAGAAATCAAGAAGGCTCTTAAATTAGTATCTTGTAGTGATTCTGAAGATCTTGCAAAAAAGAATATGGAGTACATGGTAATTTCTGACAATTCTTCTAAAGATATTATGAAAAATTATCTTGAAGTTTCTTTACATGCAATGGTTAAAGTATTGGAGATCATGGATGAATTCAAGTTTGAAGCAAAAGAATGTGGGAAGAAACTATAAGTGAATTTCATAGAAACATAAAGTATAATATTAATATGGATTATGTTTTAGTATGCACACATCATAAATTAATTTTGGAGTTCACATATAAAAGACATATTACTTCGTGAATATATCGGCTACAATGTTGTATTTTTGTTCCTTTAGAAAGGAAGAGTTCAGTTTTTAATAGATAGCTCGAGGACAAGTTTTTCAGAAGTAAAAGAAACTGGCATGGGGAAATTTCTTCATTATTCTTGATATAATAATATTTATTACATTATTTCATTAGTGGTTAAGATTTATAGGTTTTAAGGAATTTAAAAAGAGTTCAAGATATAGTTTGGTAAATCAAGTATAATTTTTAATTTAATTGTTGGATCGAGCCAAAATTTTAACAAAAAATTCTGAAAATCTTATTTTCTACTAGGTTAAAATTTCATAACAATCAAAGATCATGAAAGCCTTCAAATAAGGCTCAGAACTTATTGTGCCGAATTGTTTTTAATTACCTTGTTGTATTTAGATTTTTTTTTCTATTTTGCTTAGGTTTTTAATTTAAATAGTATTTTATTATTTAAAATTGTATTTAGATTTTTTTTATTTTGCTTTGGAATTTTAATGTAAATAATATTTTATTATTTAGAATTGTATTTGGATTCTTTTTTTCTATTTAGTTTTGAACTTTTAATTTAAATAGTATTATTTAAGAATTCTAATGCTAAATAGATTATATTAGATACTTAAGTTTTAATTAGGAATCCTTTCATTGAGGATTTTAGTTTTAATTAGAAATCCTTTCTTATAAAAAAGAATTCTAAGTCTATAATTAGTATAAATAGAAATATCTAGTTAATTTTATTCATATTTAAAATTTATAAAATATTATAAGTAGTCTCGAAATTTCTCTACCGCATAGATACGTAATTTTAGAGCTCGAAAAGCGTCAGTGGACATCTTGTAATTGAAATCCGCTATGTATCCAGGCCATTTACTAAATAGGTTAAAAGGGGAGAAAGCGAGGGGACGCTGCAAAATCCTAAGATCTTCATTGAGTTCTAATACAGAATAATAAACTTAAAAGAAGATGGACAAAATATGAACTCTACTCATTCAAGCCTCGAAGCCACCACTTGAGCCTGCTAAGCTATGAAAGTGTTAAAAAGCTTTTCATTGAGTGCAAAGAACCGTGAGACTAATGCTCTTGATATAATGCATCAGAAGCTGCAATATACATCTGACTGGTAAAGATGTATATTTCTTGATATATATTTTTTTATAACATGTTTTCCATGATATATATGTGTGTATTTTTATGATAAACTAAACAATCTAATCTAAACTTATTTTTGGCTTACAAGTTCTTTTGCTTCAAGCAAAGGTAGTTGCTTCTGCCACTGCAATATCTCCTTCCTAGGCATGAAAAAAGGAAAACACAATTCCATCTTTTGAAATCTGAGTTAGAGTGATATGGGCTTAAAAATCTAATTACAAGTAGAAGGGCCTAGAACCCTATAAAGATCCAAAGCCTAAAGAACAGCCCAATTTAAATAGATCCCTCAAACATCATGTCAATATACAAGAGCTAAGCCAATAGCAGTGACAATAAGCGTGGAGGGGACTCCAAACTTCAAATGGCTCCAAAAGGTGATAGTGTAACTGGGCTGGGCACGAAGAGCCTGTTCACACATAATTAGGTTTGCGGCAGAACCTATCAGCGAGAGGTTTCCAGCAACTGTGCTAACCCATGCCAGGATGAGCCAAGCTTTCTTATCTTCACTAGGAGGAAGGTAATTATATTTCATAGTGAACACTGTGATTGTCATGCAGGGGAAGAGAAGCAACTTACCTGGTTTGCTGGGGAAGAAGCTGACGATGGTGTGCTGGCGGGTCGATGCTACTCCCCTCTTCAGTTCTTTCTCTGTTCTTCCTTCTCCCTGTTTTTAGCTTTCTGTGTTTTTGTTTTTCTTCTGCCTCTCTCGTCTCTCCTATTCTTTCTGTTTCTCTCTAGGTCTGTCTCTCTCTTTTTTTCTTCTGTCTTTCGCTCTGTTTCCTGTGCTTCTTGTTCTTTTTCTTTTGTTCGGTGTTTGTCCTGTGTTCTTCGTTGCTCTCTCTGTATTTTGCTCGTGTCTCTGTGTTCTTCCTCCTTGAATGCCCTGTTTCTGGTGCAGTGACTGCTGAAGATGGAGCTCTGGAGCTGCTACTGAAGACGAAGTACAACGGTCTCACCCTTTGTTTCTCTCTTCTGTTCGTTCGTCCCCTGTCTTTGTGTGTCTCCCTGTGTAGTTTTTTTGTCTTCTCTCTCTACTGGTTTTCCCGTCCGCGTTCTCTCTGGTTTTTTTTGTCTTACTCCCTCCTTCGTTCATGGCCCTTCCATATAATGAGGCGACCGACCGTTGTTAATGCAGGAGCTGCATCGTGGGCAGCTGGCAGGGGCGTTTCTTTCCCCTGGCTTGGTGAGATGAGGAAGATAAATAGTCTTCAGTGAAACGGCGCCGTTTTCCCAATTCAAATGGCTTTGGTCATTGAATAAAGTTTTGAGATTTTGTGATCAATCACCTGCATAAATTCTAATTGGACCCAGTATTTTAGCGTCATTTACAAACTGGTTTTTAGACTTTAATTTCTTGCAATTTAACCCGGATCATCCCAAACTTAGGTATTTTCTCATTTAAGCTCTTGATTTTATTAACTAATTTTAAATTCAATTAATTCTTTAAACTTATTAATTCTTCAATTAAGCTATTGATTTCATTAATTAACCTAATTTAAAGTTTAATTATGTCCCAAAACTTTTAATTTATGTTGTTTTGACCTAAATTTCAATTTATTTTTTACTTTATTATTATTATTATTATTTTATATACAACTCAAAAATTGGATTATAACAGGTAGGAATTCATTATGAGTTAACAACATCCTTATAAAACTCGATCCGGCCTAACGACTCAATTCAATAATCTGTCATTCAAAGTTTAA
>Ga0307517_10013109_pt1 | contig 11296 bp, 10 predicted proteins | sample 23_EM_MG_FD_194515 | JGI IMG/M metagenome (GOLD analysis project Ga0307517, IMG submission 194515) | Populus trichocarpa ectomycorrhiza microbial communities from riparian zone in the Pacific Northwest, United States - 23_EM | ecosystem: Host-associated > Plants > Roots > Unclassified | place... | reverse complement strand
ATCACTATAATGGTTTCATTTCTCAGATAATTATTGTTTTCTGGATGCAAACTCTTTATCTTTCTCGGCCCCCCTGCCACGTACACTGTTAATATCGAAGCCGGGGACAGTCAAATCTAATTTGTTTTTTTGTTCAACCTTTCCTCGTGATCGCATCTTTCATGTTTAAGCTACGTTGTTTTTTAAAAAAAATTAAAAAATATTATTAATATCAACATATTAAAATAATTTAAAAATATTAATTTAAAATAAAAAAAATAAAAAAAAATTTAATATTTTAAAAAAATACTTTTAAAATATAAAATAAACAGATGCTAAAACATATTATATAATACAATGTTTGTTTTTTTTCTTTAAATTTTTTTCTGTGTTCTTGAATTAATTTATTACATTAATATTAAAAATAATTTTTAAAAAATATTATATATCATAAAAAAAATATTTTAAAAAATAATTACTTTCACAACACCAAACACTATCTTAACCTAGTTCAGTTGAAAGCCAGAAATCCTAGCATCAAACTACAAGAACAGCTCATTAAGCATGTCTTGATCTTTATGGTGATTAAAATTCAAAGCTAGCAATTAAACCGCTACAACAAGGGTTTTGCAACTATGTTTTGAAATCGAAAAGAGAGCAAGTAATATCGATTAAAAAATAGATATTATTTAAGAGTGTAATTGCGGTTTTTCACTTAAAAATATTTTAAATCAAAATGTCAACTACACTGTTTTTACAAACAAATATTAAATACAAATACCTGGGAAACCCTGGATAAAAATCCAGTCGATCACGAGATTTTCCTTTTGTTCATGTTTTTTCTTTTCTTTTCTGCGATTCCTTGCACGCAGTGAAAAATGCTCGGTGCCAAAATAATATTATCACATGGCGGGGACCGTGTGACAGTGACCTGGTTTTCCATTTGTTTGTTGAAAAATGCACCTGTAATTGTCTCTTTCCTTTGTAAGAGCATATGCTCCCATTGAAAATGCTATTTTAAAATAACCAAATTTATAAAATAATTTTTTAAATAATATAAGTATAGTTTTTTTTTTGTTTATTTACATTCCCATAATAAAAAAAACTAATTAGAAAAGCTAATTATATTTTAATATATTTATATTAAATTAATTTTAATATAATTATATAACATTGGCAAATGGATATAAAACAAATAAAAAAAATGTTGACCAACCAAAAAGGCATATTTTTATTTATTATTGTTTTATCTACGTAGAAACATAGAAATGACATTTTCTGTCTTGAATAATTATTTTAAATATTCATTTAACCGAATCGATTGAAATGCTTAAAAACAAACATAAAAGCTAAAAGTATAATTTTTTTATTTTATCTATTTTTTTAGCTGTTTCGTTGGAGATGCTCTAAACCAGTTATATTTGAAATTGAATGTAAATGTGTTTTTAGAAATGTTTTTTATTTTGAAATATATTAATTCTTTTAAAAATTTATTTTTAATACTAAAACAATTTTAAAATAGAAAAATGTATTAATTTAAATTTAAAAAAATTAATTTTTTTAAAAAACACGGTAAACGGCAATCTTAAACACCCTCTTTCCCCTTTCTACAGAAATGAATTGTTGGACTATAAGTTCTAAATTACTCGCACATCGGAGGCAGTCCGTCCATTCATCTCGTCGTGGGCCGGATAGCCTAGAACACAGATATGGAGTATAGACAAGGTTAGAAGTTGCTTAGCAATTTTTGATAAGGCGTGTCATCTGATTTTTAAAATCATGATGATTTTATTAGATTTAATGACTCGTTAGCTTTACAAGCTCAGCTGCCATTTCACTTGAAAATGTGGGGTGATTTTCTAACTCTGATAGTCTGATACAGTCGATTTTTTGTTTGCTGGTGTAGGAGCAGAGCGACTAGAAGCTTTACAAGCTTTATATATTGATTTCAGACCAGAAGAGGCCGAGCTGCATGGGAATTTGCGCTGGAGTCAATATTAATCAGCTGACAGTTTGGGATCGGTGATGGCGAATGGGTCGAAAACAAACAAACGGAGAAAAAAGGAGGTGAGCTTTGACTGGGTGACCACCGGGAAAGAGAAGACAAACACGTGATCGAGGGTGCAAGATGATGAAGGAGGTAATGAAAATGAGCAATGGTCTCAGCACTGGACTCCTTTTGCTAGGTCATGCTAATAAATTTATTAAAAAAATGCATGTAAAGAAAATAAAAATAATTGACAAATGAACCAATAATTGACATGAAAATAAAAAATAATATTGAGCGATATCAAAAGCAGAAGACATGGGAAATAATTGGAATAGAACCCTAAAAATGAGTGATTTAAGGTTGATAAATCTTGAAATTTCTAAGGGAGTGTTTTGTATTTTTCCAGTAAAGAGCTTCTTGCAAAGACTTGCATTTAATTTAATTCTTTTTTATTTATTGGGTCGTTGGATTCCATTGATAGCTGCAGTGTTACTTGAGGAACTGTAAGAAGAATCGCATATTTTATTATACAATTTAATGGTTTTGAAGAATGTAACTAACAGGGACAGAATTTTTTTAACTATTTACCCAGTTTCAAGAGAGTTGGTTATCCTCTCCTTTTCTACACCCTCCTCGGAATTGGTTTTATTCGAATTATTTTTCCGTCCATTTTGTTTTTAACAATGCCTAGTGTTTTTTTATTAATTATTTTGATTTTTTTATATGCTCCTGATTTTCACGTGTTTTTAATTGGTTTATTAACAAAAATTAATAGAGAGGTATCGATTCAGGTGTACTATATTTTTATTGAAAATAAAAAAATTCTTCACAGGTCTTGGAATGGATAGTCCTAGTCCCATATAAAATATAGTACGGGGGTGTTTAGTTGGGTGGTGTAATCAAATTTTATTAAAAAATTATTTTTTAAAATGATTTTTATTTTATATTGTTTTAATATACTGATATTAAAAATAAATTTTAAAAAATAAAAAATATATTATTTTAATCTATTTAAAAACAAAACACTTTAAAAATTAATTTTATTGAACTGTTACATGAAATTATGTAATAATATAAATTAACACGTTATAGCTGGGCTGTTTTTTTTTTTAAAGAAAAATAGTTGGGAATAATTCTTTTGGAAATGATATATAATAAAACTATAATTGTTTATTGATATGTCAACACTTATTGTTTTTTTGTTTGTTTGAAACTATTCTCCAAAGAGTCAAAAAGAGTTAACCATGAGAGGGTTAAGAACCCATCCCTTGGTTCAACAAAGTGCCGAGCTTAGATGTTTATGGATTTTTGATGAATTATCAGATCTATTATTTATAAATATAGTCAAGTGCTGAGCCCAAACATCTCTTGATAAATCAAAAATATTTTATTTTGATAAATAAAAAATATTTTATCTTAATAAAATTATAAGTTAGAAATATTTTATTATGGTAGGACAGGAAGAGAAGCATTCGATGTCTATTAAAAAAGGAAACAAACATGAGCGCTGGAAGGTTAAATTTTTTCTCTCTGGTTACAAGGATTGGTCCATCTAAAAGTTTTTTTTTAAAAAAAATATTAAATTAATTTATTTATGAAGCAACACTAATTTAATAATCAGAAAGTTTTCAAATAGATAAAAAAGAATCTTTTACAAAGTAAGAATAACTTGTGATTTTACTATGAAAGAATGAGTTGGATATTCAGAATCAAGATATAAATGACTTTATCTCCAATCCAGACTTGACTTTCAAGTCTATTAGATAAAACAAGATTTTATAATTTATAACAGAAAAAAACTATAGAAAATAAAAAAACAAAACAAGCTAATAAAAACTATAGGTAAAGCAATAAATAACATCAAAAGAAAGAATAAAGTAAACAATAAATTATATGCTAAACATAATGTTAATCTCCTTAGATTCTAAAATCAGCTGTCCGATAATAATGAGAGCGCGAGGACACATGATACCAAATATATTTATATATAAAAGCACGGGATGAGTGCTGTGTTTTTCGTTTAATATATTCTGGTACACGTGCCCAATGTCGCATAAAGTCGCATCTTGGGCCTTTTGAGTTTTCAGAGATGGAGATCCCAGATCCATGATGCGTGGATTGATTCATCTCTTTCTTTCTTTATTTGTAAGGGGAACGATTTCGATGGCAACCATAATTAGAAAATAAAGACAAGCAGTTGTCATTTTTTTAAATAATAATATATATTTTTTATTTTTTTTAAATAATTTTTAACGTCTTTGTTTTATTTTTTCATTAAGAAATTTTTTTTTTCGTTTTTTTTTAATTAAGAAAACACGAACTCATAAATATAGCTTTTATCAAAGAGATTAATAGTTAATTTTGCTACTTATTCATGGTGGATGGTGGATGAGATGACCTTTTAACCCAAAGGTTCAAGGAGTACTATGATACAAACGAGCTCCAAAAGATGCAGGTATATGCTCGCCCTTCAAAAAAGCAATGTTTGATGTGTAGTTGTAATTATTTTTTAAAGTAATTTTTATTTAAAAATATATTAAAATATTTTTTTAAAATTTATTTTTAACATCAACACATCAAAATAATCTAAAATTATCAAAAAAATATTAATAATAAAAAAAAACTATAAGGGACTACTAAGACTGGCAAGGAGGGCCACCAAGAGGTACTTAGACCCCATTTAGTATTATGGCATTCCCATGTTTTTTTTAAAAAAATATTTTTTTAGTGTTATTAAATTATTTTAATATGCTAATATAAAAAATTAAAAAATTATTTTAATATATTTTTAAATAAAAAATACTTCAAACCATTCAAGCGATACCTTAATTTAATTAAAGTCAAGATCCTCCCCCCTCTAACAGGAAACTAATTAGGAGCATCACAAACAAGAGCTGAGCTATGATGTCGTAACAAAGGAGGGTCAGATGAAATTTCAGTAGAAAGCAACTGATTGGATGGATTCTGATACAAGAAAGATACATAATTAATATTTAGCAGTTTACTGAATAGTGAATACAAATATAAATGAACATATAAATAGACTCGATCAAAATAGCCAGACACATGGATGCCTAGTCATTTACGGGGGCGTATATTGACATGCACATAAATTTATCCAAGGGATACTACTCCTAGTCCTGGTCATAATCTCCATGAGCTCAAAACATGCAAAGAAAAGAATCTCTCACCTATAATAAAATTGAAGAAATGTTCTAGAGGAAGGCAGCCTTGACTTCACAACAAAGTTGCTGCTCGCAAAATGCAGCGGGATTAGAAGAGGCACAACACGTAATCCACCATCAGCTCAACATATCCTTACTTTTCCTCTTTCTCCTTTTATTCTTCAACAATCCCTTCTCTGCTAGGGATTTCTGTTTCTGTTTTTTCCGTTCTTTTACTAGCTCATCAAAGCCGTCATCCATCATCTTCATTTTTGCGACGCGTCTAGCCTTGTAAACCTGCAAATTAATATAAAGATACATAAGCAAACTGGAAGACTACTGTTTAATGATTCTCATCAGGCTTCAAAGAAAAAAACCAATCAGATTTTTCTTTCTGCTCAATTTTCTCATTTTTTCCCCAGATGAAAGAAAAAGAAAAGGTCTTTAGTCATTAAGCTTTATTTAGAATACTTGTCAACCACCATTCAGCCAGCAAGGTGACTGTAGAATATCTTGTAAACCATAACAAAAATAACGGGGTCCAATGATATAAGAATAGTCAAGGTGAAATGAATCACTGCAAGACCAACCAAATGCATATGACTATGTTTGTATAACTATTCACTAACCTATACAAGCATTGGCATATGAATATACTGAAGCAGTGGAGTTGAAATGGTAAAATCTAATTGCATGGCATCCCTATAACTTCCTTGCTGCAGAAATATATCTAGGCGTCAGGCAAAATCAAATGGCTTGAAAAAAGACTTTCTAGTGGAGAATGGCTGGATACATTTGATAGTGATTGGCCATCACATCGACAAGAAAAGCTAGTTTCATCCAGAATGTTACAGCATGCATATAGACTTTGAGCTAAATGTGATTCCCACAAAAAGTTGTGGAAGAAAGCCCAGCACTAATAGGATATGAATGTCTCTTCAAACCAAGTAGCTGAACACCCTGCATATACTATTTCATCGTAATATCAGTTACTCAGAGTTAAAAAGAGATCTAACCTTTGTAATATCGGAAAGGACCTCATTCTCTTTACACTCAAATTTCTCGAACTGTTTTCCAACTTCAGCTTCTATAGCTTTCATGAGTTTTCCATCATGCTGCCAATCAAATGTAACAAAGTTGAGAAAAACTACATTCAAAGTACAGCACATTCCATAGACCTAAAGGTTCTACTCTGGCGGAGAATTGCAAAATGCTATTTATAGATCACCCTGTAACAAATACACACAAGCACAGACATGGGAGACCAGAGCACATGTACTCACACTCGTGAAAATGTCCAATTCAATTACTAAACAGCACTAATGTATCACAGCCTTCAGAGTCAATGTCCACATAAATAGAAGACATATATTATGGCGGAGAAAGCTACAGAAACTACAGCTTCATTTTGTGCAAACAACCTGTGCACTACAAAGAATCATGCCAAAGAGGCACCGTTGAAGAGCCTTTGACAGGTAAAACAATCCTTAACCATTTAAGCTGGTGATATAACCCATTGCATGTGTTGCAAAATGCACAAACTCTAAAACAGCATCCAAATGTTAACTTCAAAAAATCTAATATCAATTGGACAGGCATGAAAAAGAATGTCTACCAATATTATTTTTCTCACTTCTCATTTTCTAGAACAAAAGGCAAATTAAGCATCTTCAGTAAATGGCTACCTTGATGCTCTTTGGACAAGCAAGGACTAAAAAACAACAAAAAACATCGGGCAAACTTTCTCTTAAACATATACTAACGTGTAATCAGAACATAGGGAGACCCATGGACCTATGATTTGACATTAATCATGAAAAATTAGCACACACATTTAGGAACACTAATAACTTTCCACCCCAGATAATGTTCCCAGACATAGGGATACCCATAAAACTAGCCATTCAGAACATAATTGGAAGAATATTAAACTGTTGGAAAATTACAAGCATGGCTGCAGGGTTATGATGGCGCTCTAAAGAGAATATAAAATCTACAGGTACAAAAATATATTACAGCCTTCCACTATTTACCTGAGCAACTAAACTCACAGCCAGCCCTTCCCTGCCTGCTCTTGCAGTACGCCCTACACGATGAACATAATCTGTAGGATCCCTGCAATATCAGGCTGATAATTTAAGCACAATTTTTTAAAGATAAGTTAACAAAGAATAAAGATCATTGAGAAGTATAACCTTGGAAGATCATAATTGATAACAAGATCAACAGTAGGAATGTCCAAACCACGACTAGCAAGATCGGTAGCAATTAATATAGAAGCTTGTCCCGATTTGAACCGATGTAATGAAGCAAGCCTAGCCGACTGGGATTCAAGTGAGTACAATGTTGCAGGTTCATGATCAAGCTCTTTCAGTAATGAACTCAAAAGGCGACAAGTGCTGCATTTACATTACAAAGACGGGGGCATTAATGAGTGGGTTTTCCAGATCTCGAAATTGAGAAGTTTGCAAGAACATTTTATTCCAAAATGAATCTAATTTACACAAAACCCACAGGGAGACAAAGGATGATTGACTAATGAAGAAGGCTCAGGCAAGGATATACAGCTCACAGAATGTAGCATGAACCAGATATAATTTCCAGCGGTCATCTTAAAAGAGAAGTTGATGCAACTTATGAAACTATGCTTCCTAAAGGAATTAGTAATCCCCCGACTGATTTTTTTGCCATCGAACAGCTGATGCAACACACCTTCATGGTATAGGCACTTCCCTCTTCTGCCACAAGATTAACTAGGACAGATGGTACCTTTCTATTACAAGCACAATTCCAAACGAGTCCCTAGGTAACCAATAAAATTCTTCTGGAAAAAGTACTACCATCATATTCAATATCTTTAAGTCACAAGAGAAAAATTAGCCAGGGGCAAACACACGTGCCATGGAAAATCGCAACCCAGAGATGTCACCAGGTATGTCATCTGACAAGCAAGCCACTGATGGCATGATTATTACCACAAGAAAGAAGCAAATATCGCAAGCACAACAAAAACAGCAGGTAAAATAGAATATCAGGGAGCAGACAGAAGAAATTTGCATCGAAGCAATTTATACCTGCAGGCAGAGACAAATATTATGGCAGATCGAATTCCCATTTCTTCCATTTTGGACAAAATGTAAACAAGATAAACCTCCTTCACATTCTTGGGCATCTGAATATACTGCTGGTTAAGAGTGTCAACCGTCTTGAAACCCTCATATTCCTCATAAAAGTAAGCCTTATTTTCAGAAAGCTCAAGCAACGTTTGCAATTCACTTGTCATTGTGGCAGAAAAAAGCAAAGTTTGCCTACTTTTCGGCAAGCACTTGAACACCGCTCTTAATTCCTCTTGAAATCCAACATCAATCAACCTATCAGCTTCATCCAAAACTAGAAACTGAAACAAAATAAAACAAAAAATATACAAGCACACACTTTTATCAAACAAAGGAAGCATACAATGAGCAAAACAGAAATAAATAAAGCTCCAATCTTTAAACTTTAAAGAGCGAGATAAAAAGCAAAATCTATCTCCACATCCTTAATGAACACAAAAAACTACTCACGGTTAACAAATTGCATCAAACACTAATCACAGCTAAAAGGACTAAAACTACCAATTAAAAGATTTATTTCTAGAATTACACGAAAAGAAAAAAAAACCACAATCAAGAAGGTTCTTTTTTATTTGTTTATTTATTTATTTACCTTGGTTCGAGAGAAAACAGGAGAAATATCAGGATTCTCCAACAGAACCTTAATTCTCCCCGGCGTAGCAATAACAACATGGGGTCTCCCCATCAAGGTTTTAGCTTGAGTCAACAAATCCATACCCCCAACAACAACAGCACACCTCAAATGCAAACAAGAACCGAAAGCACGAAACTGCTCTGCCAATTGGTAAGCCAATTCTCTGGTTGGTGTTATCACAAGAGCAAAAACCCCAAATGGGTCTTCAGCTAAGCGGTGGAGGATCGGCAAAGCAAAAGCTGCCGTCTTGCCGCTCCCAGTTTGGGCCAGGCCTAAAACATCCCGGCCTGAGAGGATTTTGGGGATGCAGTGGGATTGTACTTGTGTTGGGTTCTTCATACCAAGTTCTTTGCAGGTTTGAAGTGCCCATTCGGAGAGGCCAAGGTCAGAAAACAAAGTGGTTTTGGCGGCGGCGGAGTCGGGGTTACTAGGGTTTGAGGAGGCTTCTTTTTCGAGTTTGGGGATTTCAGGGCTTTCATCAGGGTTTTGGGTTTTCTGGAGTTTGGGGCGTCTAGGGGTTTTAGAGAAGAGTGGGAAGTTGCTGTCAACTACATGTGTTTTTTCTTGTTGCTGCTCCTCCATCTTGGCTCTTGTCTTTGACAGGGCGCTGTTTCTTACAGCAAGCTGTTAATGATTAGAATGCACCCACCAGGGTTAACAACCAGCTTCAGCTTCTTTTTTTACTGGTCCTACAAATATAACCGCCTCGTTTTGCAACCCTGATTTTCTTCCCCGGTAAACAGCAACGAAACAGTCCTTCCCTTCTTTTCCAAGAGGACGAATACGAATAAAATACACACACACACACAATAGAAAAAGAAAAGAATTTCTATTTAATATTTTTTAATTAAAAATATATCAAAATATTTTTTTTAATTTTAAATATTATTTTCATGTTTTAAAAAAAAAACAATTTTATAAACATTTTAAAAATAAATTCAATCACAGGAACAAACACTCTTACATATATATATATATATATATATATATATATATATATTTTGGCTTGCTTCCCTGTATACGAAACTGGCGTACAAAATAGGGTTCGGAATCTGCGCACAGATTGACAATCTTCATAACCGATACAACAAAACATAGATTGACAATTTAAATTCAGTGCAAGGCGAAGAGGAATATAGATTTGTTTCGTCAAGATGAATTGTACGTAACAAAACATACATTCAAGAAAAACGCCATTTAGAAGAAACCGACAAGGAATTGGATGTGAATGATCAATAACACAGTCACTGGATGCATAACTATACAATATTGTTCTGCTATGGCAATACACTAACGTAAAATTCTAGACAGAGAACAAAAAAATTTGCATCTGTGTTTGGGTCACGCTGATGAAACCATAGGGCTGATTGCCATCTCTCTAGCGATCTGGAAAGAATACATTTTGTCGAAGGACAACCACCGAAATGCCTACCCTTCACTATAAACAATACCTAAATCTTTATCAAAGAGACTTCAGCAATTCCTAATTGCTACCTTTTTCCTCTTGTTACTTTTTAGTAATCAAATGGGAATATTGGGCAGGCGATTAGGCCCAGTCCATGGACATGCCCAAACGATGTTATACTCAAATTACCGCTTTTACCTTTGTTATTTTTTCAAGATCATCACTTCCTCCATCAGTAACGTCCTCACCATGCATGCACAAGACGTTCAGCACAACGTCCACCATGAGCTACCACCATTTGCATCTTCAAGTAGCCGAAGGTTGTGTATCCTTGGTCAATCATATCTTCTCGTGAGTAGAAAACAGATATTGCAGTTTCCTGCTCGTGTTTGACCAAAAAGATGAAAATTAAAGGAAAGGAGAAGTGATTAGAAGAAACTGCAGCAGTTGAGTAGCAGCAATCACAAATCCAGCTTGCAAAGAGAAATTTCACCTTGCCTCCAGGCAGGAGCTGAGAAAATGCATGCCAATCAAAGGAAGGAAACAAGTGAGCTAATACTGTATGACCAGCTTCATGTACAGCCAGGAGTCTCTCTTCTTTTCAAACGATACCTAGCAAGTAAGAATATCAATATGATGGTTAGTTTTAAACAGAATTATAGACTCTCCTTGTCACTTCACGAGGATGAATAATGACAGACATGTGTTTTGTTCACATTTCTGTTGTTCTTCCTCTGTAAGAAGTACACCCATGCCCTCGAGTATTGTTTATCTAACACATCAACTTTCTGATAGATCTTGGAATGCCCTTTCCTTACCTGCAATAAATGATTAGACATAATGTTCCACATTGCTGGAGAATTCAGTGAACCTTCCAACAGTTCAACTTGTATGACTTTATGAAATACGGGATCCACTAAAGTTAAGATTTCAACTGAACAGAAGCATTCAAAACCAGGCTAACTACAAGAATTAGCAATGGACCCTGCTCCCATTTAATGGACCTAG
>Ga0307517_10013106_pt1 | contig 11297 bp, 2 predicted proteins | sample 23_EM_MG_FD_194515 | JGI IMG/M metagenome (GOLD analysis project Ga0307517, IMG submission 194515) | Populus trichocarpa ectomycorrhiza microbial communities from riparian zone in the Pacific Northwest, United States - 23_EM | ecosystem: Host-associated > Plants > Roots > Unclassified | place... | reverse complement strand
GTCTTCTGCCGCGCGCCGGCCCTGCCGCCCGCCGCCCGCCCGCGGCCGGTGGTGACGGCGGCCTGGTGGCGGAACCTGCTGTGGAAGAAGTCCGACGTGCCCGACGACGCGCTCCTGGACGAGGCCCGCAAGCTGCGGTCCGCCCCCGCCCAGGCCGCCTCCCAGCCCGGGCCGTACTGGGCGCTCGACTCGGGCCCGTTGCGGATCATAGGCATAGACACCGGACTGCTCGGCGGCATCGACAAGGCGCAGGGCGAGTGGCTGCGGCGGGTCTCCCTCGGGCCCCGGCCCAAGATCCTGGTCACCGGTTCCCCGATATACGTCGACAACGAGCACCACCCGTGCGCCATCGAGGGCGGCGGCACGGTCGACGACATCGTCCGCGACCCGAAGCACAACTTCGTCGCCGCGATAGGCGGCGACATCCACAACTACCAGCACTATCCGGTCGATGTGGACGGCCGCCGGATCGAGTACGTCGTCTCCGGCGGCGGCGGGGCCTTCATGCACGCCACCCACACCATCCCCCAGGTCACCGTCGGCGGCGTCACCGAGGAGCAGTTCCGCTGCTACCCGCTGCGCTCCGACTCCCTCGCGTTCTACAGCGGGCTCTACGGGCGCCGGCTGCGCCTGCGCCGGCTGTTCGGCCTGACGCCCGACGAGGCGGGCGCGGTCCTCGCCCAGCGCCTGGACATGAAGCCCACCCGGGCCACCGGCGCCGCCGTGACCCTGCGCACGCGGTTTGTCGCGTCCGCGCTGGGCGCTCCGCCGCGCCCGCACAGCAGGGCCCGGATGCGGCTGCCGGTCCGCAAGGTGCTCACCCAGGTGATCTCACCGGGCGGGGCGACCTACAGCCCGCCGTTCTTCAAGAGCTTCCTGCGCCTGGACGTCAGCCCGGCCGGGGTCCGGGTGCGGTGCTTCGCCGCCACCGGCATGCGCGGGCAGGAACTCGACCCGCCGGTCGAGGACGAGTTCACCATCGCGCTGCCGCCGGCCGGCAACCTCTGACCGCCGTCAGGCGAAGCCGCCCTTGACGAACTCGGTGCTGGAGCCGGTCGAGGTGGCGGTGACGTTGTAGCGGTCGCCGCCGGCGTCGCGTTGGCCCTGGCTGTGGTTGTACTGGAACTGGAAGACGTAGGTGCCGGCGCCGATCGTGACACCGGACTTCAGGGTCACGACATACGCCAGCTGACTGCTGTCGGCGGCGGCGGAGACGCTGACCTTGTCCCCCAGCGAGGACCAGCTGCCGGTGCTGGCGACACTGCCCGTCTGGGCGATGCGCACGACCACCTTGAGCGCGGTGAGCGCCGTCGTGGTCCTGACGGTGATGGAGCTCTGGTCCCAGTAGTCGTTCGAGTCCGTGTCGACGTTGCCGTCGGCCCAGAGGTAGGCGGTGGCCGCCTTCGTGGTGGCCGGGGTCGAGGTCGAGACCGAGGAGGTGGTGCCGGTGTTGTTCCCGGTGCTGGTTCCGGTGCCGCCACCGGATGAGGTGGTCTGCGACGTGGAGCCCTGGCCGGAGTTCGCCGCCGGGCCGGTGCCCGCGCCGGGGGCGTACACGACGTCCGGGGAAGCGTCCTTCGTGCCGGGTGACGCGCCGGGGGACGGCGTGCCGCCCCGCTTTCTCTGCCCGGTGGCGGCGGGACCGGGCGCCGCCTTGGTGTCCTGCCCGGCGGCCACCGTGGTCACGTCGTCGGCGCCGCCGCCCCAGTCGATCGCCGTGACGAACGCTCCGGTCCCGGCGATCACCGCCACGGCGACGGCGGTGCCGCCGACCGCGGTCCAGACCCGGCGGCCCGGGAGGAAACCACGGAGCGGGGTGCGCGCCCGGCGGGCGAACAGGGCGGCGAACTCGCCTTCCTGGTGGCGGTCTGGCTGCATTGACTCGGGTCCTTAGGAGAGTTCGGGGGCAGGTACAAGGGGAGTTACGGAAGGTCTTCGGGCTTGAGGGTCATCAGGTCCGACTCCGTGGAGTCGGACAGCTCGGCGACGCGGTAGGCCTGACGCTCGGTCATGGCCTGGAAGAGCTGTCGTGCGGCGCGGCCGTTGCCGAAGCCGCGCGCCTTGGGTGTCGTGTCGAAGTGCGCGGAAAGCGCCTCGCGGGCGGGCGGGGTCAGCTCGTACTGGTGCTGTGCGGCCTGGTGTTCAAGGATGCTGACGAGTTCGGCGGTGCTGTAGTCCTCGAAGACCAGGGTTCGGTTGAAGCGCGACGCCAGTCCGGGGTTGGAGCGGACGAAGACCTCCATCTCCTTCGGGTATCCGGCGACGATCACCACCACGTCGTCGCGGTGGTCCTCCATCAGCTTCACCAGGGTGGCGATCGCCTCCTGGCCGAAGTCGTTGGTCCCGGCGTACTGGGTGAGCGAGTACGCCTCGTCGATGAAGAGCACGCCGCCACGGGCCTGCTGGAAGACCCGGCTGGTCTTGGGGCCGGTGTGGCCGACGTACTCGCCGACCAGCGCGGAGCGGTCGGCCTCCACCAGGTGGCCGCGCTCCAGCAGGCCGACGGCGGCCAGGATGCGGCCGTAGAGGCGGGCGACGGTGGTCTTGCCGGTGCCCGGGTTGCCGGCGAAGACCAGGTGGCGGCTGAGCGGCGGCGGGGCGAGGCCCATCTCCTCGCGGCGGCGCACGGTCCGCATCAGCTTCACCAGCGAGGAGACGTCGTGTTTCACGCGGTCCAGGCCCGCCAGCCCGCCGAGTTCGGCGAGCAGGTCGTCCAGGGTGTCCTCGGTGGGGGCCTCGGTCTCCCGGGCCGAGGTCCCGGTGTCCGCGCCGGGGCCCGCGGAGGCCGAGGGCAGCGCCTGGGCCGGGCCGGTCGGCAGCGCCGGGTTCTTGACGTCCCGCGCCAGGCAGTCGTCGAAGACCGCGCGGGCGCCCTTCTCCAGGGCCACGTCGTCCTCGGTGTCGCGGACCAGGCAGCCGCGCAGCACCGGGGCGGCGGCGGCCGACACATGCACCGCCGGGAACACCGCGCCCGCGCTGCCCGCCCCGGCGAAGACGCAGTCCTCGAAGGTGCCGCGGGCCTTCTCACCGACGAACAGGCTGTTCTTGCCGCTACGGGCCACGGTGACGGCCCGGACCCGGGGCTCGGCCTCCGGTCCCACGACCATCCCGGAACCGGCGGTGTCGCGCACCGTGCAGCCCTCGATGCTGGGGGTCGCGCGTTCACCGACCACCAGCCCCGCCGTGCCGGTGCCGGTGATCCGGCAGTCCCGCAGGACCGCGGCCGACTCCGTACCGCAGGAGATCCCGGCCCGCTCGGCGTCGGTGATGTCGCACTCCTCCAGGACGACGGTCCCGGTGGACTCGGCGTTGATCCCGGTCCGGCCGCGCACGACGGACAGTCCGCGCACCCGGGCCTCGGCCGCGGTGTCGATCTGGAGGCCGGACAGCCCGCAGTCGGTGATCCGGCCGCCCTCGACGGTGAGTTCGGCCCGGTCGGTGGCCCGGACCCCGTGTTCCGGGGTGTCGCCGATACGGCAGGAGGTGAGCGTCACCCGGGAGTCGTCGCAGGCGTGCACCGCGCTGAACGCGCAGTCCTTGACGTCGCTCGTGGCCAGCTTCACGCGGGAACCGCCGCCTGCCAGCAGTCCGTTGGCCCGGCTGCCGGTCACCGACGTGCCCTCCGCGGCCAGCCGGGCGCTGCCCCGCGCCACCAGGCCCGAGCCGCCGGGCCGGTCCACCTGGCAGTTCACCAGCTCGGCCCGGCTCTCGTCCTCGGCGGTCGCCCCGGGGCCGGAGCCGTCCCGCAGCCGGCAGTTGAGCAGCAGTACGTCGCCGGTGCCCGAGACGGCCACCGCGTCCGCGCCGGCCCGCAGCACCTCGCAGTCCTGGAGCACCACTCCTCCGACGGGCCGCTGCGAACTGCCCAGGACGCGTACGCCCTCGGTGCCCGTCTCCGTCAGCCGGCACTCCTGGAGGGTCACCGACGCTTCGTCCTCCACCAGCAGCCCGCTGCGGCCGGGGCCGCTTATCCGGCACTCCCGCAGGATGGCCCTGGCCCGGCCCCGTACGCGTACGCCGGAACCGGTGATCCTGCGTGCCGTGAGCGCGTCGGCCTCGGCGGCCGCCGTGGAGCCGATGACGACGCCGGTGCCGTCGATGTCCTCGACCACGACCCGGGTCAGCCGGGCCGTACCTGTGGTGTTGACGTGCACGGCGGCCAGTTCGGCCCCGGAGACCCGGCAGTCCGTCAGCGTGAGGCAGGCGTCGCCGCGCGCCTCGACCCGGCCGCCGGAGATCTCGCACAGCGACAGCTCCAGGCTGCCGGCGGCGGCCAGCACGGCCGGAAGGCCGGGGTCCTGACCGGTCAGGGCGATGCCGCCGACGTGGACGCCGGTGGCGGTGACCTCCAGCACGGGCCGCCCGGGGGCCGCCGCCAGGACGCGTACGGCGTGCGCCGCCGAGCCGTCCTCGGGGAGGAGGCGTACGGCACGGTCGAGGACCAGCAGCTCGACGTACTCGCCGGGGGCGATCCGGATCTCGTCGCCGTCGGAGGCGGCGCGCAGGGCGGCGGTGATGCTGCGGTGGGCGCCACGGCCCTTGGGGGCTACCCGGTGCACGGTGGGGGTCACGGGAGCTCCTGCTGGTCGGCGTCGGTAGTAGATGGAGTGGCCGGGGCCGGGGCCGGGAACGCCCGGCCGGGGCTGGGCAGGCCGGAGCCGCCCTGCTGGGTGATCCAGTAGTTGATGTACCGGGTCAGGAACGACTCGGACCAGGTCAGCCCCAGGTCGCCGACGCCGCCCTTGTGGAAGACGCGGGCGCCGGTGGTCGTGTGGAAGATGCTCCTCGCCATACCGGTGCCCACCCCGCTGAAGAGGGAGGAGGCCGCGCCCCAGCCGCCGGCCAGCAGCGCGTCGGCGCCCTTGACCTCGTTGCCGTTGACCCCGAAGACGGCGGCGCTGATGGCGTTGCTGACGAAGCCGCTGAGGGCTCCGGTGGCCAGGCCGACGGTGTTGGCGTAGGTGGCGTTGCGCCAGCGGGTGGGCTTCTCCTGGGCGGCCCAGTCGGTGGCCCAGTCGTCGGTGTTGCCGGCCATGGACTGCTTGGGGTGCGCGCCCCAGTCCCGGGCGCCCATGCTGGTCTTGAAGTAGCCCAGCGGGGTGCGGTTGTAGAGCAGGTTGAGCCCGCCGCTGAAGGTGCCTCCGACGGTGCCGTTCAGCAGCGCCTTGTAGACGTCGAGCGGGCTGACATCGCCGTTCTGGGTGATGGCGGTGACGACCAGGCCCGCGGTGAAGTCGGTCACGAAGCCGGTGGTGAACGTGGTCGCGAGGTTGCGCAGCTCGCGTGCCCACACCGGCATCTCGGTCGACTCGCCCGCCCTGACGCCGGTGAACACCGCGTGCCAGGGGTCCTGGACCTCGCGCAGCAGGCCCAGCGCCTCGATGTCGTGGCCGCGGAAGTCGGTCTCCCGGCCGGTCAGCTGCCAGGCCCGGTCGCCGGTCAGGCCGACCTCGCCGCGCACCGGGGGCAGGGCCCCGGCCAGGTACTCGGGAATCGAGGCCGGGCCCGAGGTGCCCCAGCGGCCGAACGGGTCGGTCTTCCAGACCCGTCCGGTGAAGGTGCGCTGCTCGACCAGGTGTCCGTCCTGGAACTCCCGCCACTGGCCCCACTGCTTGTCGGTCTCGCGGAACCGGCCGGGCATGCCGGGCACGGCGGTCCGCTCGCGGAAGACCTTGCCGAGGTCGTACTCCTTCCAGACCCGCGGGTCGACGCGGACGGTGGTGGGCGGCTCGAAGTGGCGGGCGGACTGCGCGAGCAGGTCGAACATGGTGACCCTGCCGCCGGCCTCGCCGGGGAGCGCCTCCGCCGGGGCCGGGGGCTCGTACGCGGTGACTTCGTACTGGTACTCGCGGACCCGGCCGCCGTCCCGCCGCCTGACCACCTGGTCGTTGGCCAGGTCGCGCCAGCGGCCCCGGGCGGGGTCGTCGTAGACCCGGACGCCCTCGGAGTGGACCGCGCCGTCGGCGGCGGTCCTCGTCCATGTCCAGCCGCCGTCGGGCTGCTTGACGGCGTCGACCCAGGAGCTCGCGGTGTCGGTGGCGTTGCGCTCGCGCACCGGATTGCCGAGCCGGTCGAGGTCGACGAACGAGTCGTCCCAGGTCGTGGAGTAGAAGGAGCCGCGGTTCTGCTTGCGCACGCCCTCGGCGACCACGGTGCCCGGCTCGGCCGGGTCGTACGCCTTCCAGTGCCAGCTGGTCCGGTAGGGGCTGCCGGAGGACTCGACGATCCGGCCGCCGATGAGGTCACGGCGGCCGGTGATGTGCAGCAGGGAGTTCTTGTCGACCCACAGGCCGGTGCTGTCGTGCAGGGCGAGGTCGGCGGTGGACGGCGCGTCGAGGACGTACTCGCGGGTTCCGGTGCCCTCGCTGCGCAGCCGGACCCGCTCGACGCCCTGGTCGTCGGTGAACAGGTCCCTCCAGCGTCCGTAGCCGTCGACATGCCGGGTGCCCTGGACGTCGCCCGTGGTGTCCCGCCAGGACAGCTCGTACGAGCCGCCCTTGCGGTACTCGGGGACGGGCGCCCAGCGCGTGGGGTCCTCCAGGCTGCGGCCGACCTCGATGACGTTGCCGTTGTCCAGCTTGCGGGTCTCGCGGACGACTCGGCCGAACCGGTCGACATCGACCCAGTTGGAGCCCGACGGGTTGAGCCGGACGCCGGTCATCTTGGTGCCGTCGGCGGCAATCTGCGTCCAGTGGCTGACGCGGTGCAGGGAATCGCCCGCGAACAGGTCGCGGAAGAAACCGTCGAAGGGGTTGCGGCCCGCCGCGCTCTTCCAGAGGAAGGCGGGGGGCCGCATGTCGGCGAACCGCTCGACGAGCAGGCTGCCGCCGTCAGACAGCGCCTCCAGGCTCTGGATCTGGGCGTTCGCCGGGCCGATGCCGGTGTGCGCGCCGGGGTCGATCCGTCCTCCGGCGGGGAACTCGCCCGGCACCACTGCATGTTCGGTGTACATCCGGGAGCCGTGCAGGCCGCCGAAGGGCCAGGTCTGGGCCCGGTGCTGGGCCACCGTCTCCAGACCGGTGACCGGGTCGGTGAAGGTGTCCTCGAAGGCGACGTGGTTCAGGCTCCAGTGGCGCGTGCCCGACAGCGCCTCGGCGCCGTCCTTGTCGAACCGCTGCCAGGTCCAGTGGCCGTCGGCGCCCTTCTCCGCGCGGACGAGACCACCGTCGGCGGCGCGGGTGTACGTCCTGACGTCGGTGGTGTTGAGGCGGAGCCAGGTGCCGCCCGGCACGTCGTGGAAGGTGCGCTGGTCCGCGTCCGCGATCCGCTCGCCCTGCCGGACGCGGCTGCCGGCACCGTCGAACTCGGTCCAGCGGGCGCGGCCGAAGCGGTCGAGGTCGATGTGGAGGGTGTTGCCGTTCCTGAGCACTTCGCGCTCGAAGACGGTCACCTTGCCCACGGTGGTCAGCCTGAACTGCCCGGTGCCGGACTTCCCCACCGTGACGCTGCCGAAGCGGCCGGGAAGCTCCGTGCCGGCGGAATCGCTGCGGACGGCGGTGCCGGCGACATGGTCGATCCGCCAGAACTCGCCTGCGGGCCTGCCGCCCGCGCCACGGATTGCGATGGTCTCGTCCAGCAGCGTGCCGGAAGGGTCGAACACCGTCCGCTCCAGCGGGTGGGCGCCGTTTCCGGTGGGGATGACGGCGATCCGGCCGCCGTCCAGGAACTCCGCGCGCACGGCGGGCAGCGGACTGCCCGCCGTGTCCAGGAGATGCGGTACGCCGCCGGGGGCGCCGACGTCGAAGCGGAGGACGCCCCGGCCGCCGGGGAGCCGCACATCCCGCAGGGCCAGCACGCCCTCGGTGCCGTAGTGCCAGCTCGCGCCGTGGACGTCGGTGACGGTGAACCCGCCGCGCGGGGCGATGTCGGCGGTGAAGAGGTGGTCGGCGGGGCGCGGGCCCACGAACTCGGCCGAGTGGCCGGTGAACCCGAGCTTCAGTCCGCCCAGGCCCTCCGGGCCGCCGCTGAGCCGCACCTCCTGGTAGAGCAGTTCGCGGTTCGGGCCGAACCCCGTGGTCAGGTCCGTCGGGTTGTGGAGGACTGTGTAGCGGCTGCCGCCGGGCCCGCCGTGCGGGGTGGGCGTGACGGTGAAGTCGCCGATCACGCGGCCCGGAGCCCCGCCCGCTACGGACTGGAGGTCGTCCAGGCGGGTGGGCAGGGGCAGGTCGAGGTAGTCGCGCAGGGTGGTGACGGCGTCCTGCCGCAGCGCCGTCCGGGCCTGGGCGGTCATCTGCCGCAGCTGGTCGTTGAGCAGATCCGGGCTCAGGCCCATCCTGTTCAGCGAGTCGGCGGCCTGCGCGGTGAGCTGCTGGACGCGGGGCAGGTCCAGCGTCTGGAAGGCGTGGGAGTCCGGCGCGACCCGCAGAAGGTCCATGGCCCCCGCGATGCCCGACAGGTCGGCCGCGGGGCCCTCGGGCAGGGTGCGCAGGCCTGCCGCCTCGTCGAGCGTACGGTCGAAGGTCTGCCCCATCTCTCCCAGGTCGGTGACGAGTTCGTCCGGGACGCCGTTCTCGGGGATGGAGTGGAGCGGGAAGGCCTCGTCCAGCGATTCGACGAGCCGGGTGGGGGCGGTGCCGGGCGCCGCGCCCTCGGTGAAGCGTACGAATCCGGAGCCGTCCCGCGCGGGAAGGTCGCGGAGGACCAGGTTGCCGCTGAGGTCGAAGTGGAATCGGCTGCCGGTGACCGTGTCGGTCACGGTGAAGCCGCCGGGCAGCCGCTCGGCGAGTGGGCCCTCCAGGGGGGTGAGCCGGACCGAGCCGAGCGCGCCGGGCGGACCGAGTAGATCGACCATGGTCCGCGGCGCCCCGTCCGTCTCGGCACCGACTGTCACGTGGAGCCGCAGCCCCTCCGGCAGTCCCTCTCCCGTGAGGGCGCTCTCGCGGCCGAGGAAACCGCCGTCATGAGCGAACGTGAACCGCGCGTGCCCGGCCGGATCGGTGACGGCGAACCGGCCGGTGTCGTCCAGCAACTCGACCGTGAGGTCCGGGCCGCGCACCGGTCCGGCCCCGCCCGGGGCACGCTCGGCCAGTTCCAGCCGGACCGTGCCCAGCGGCGTCGTCTCGGACGCTGGGACGTGCACCAGCCGCACATCCAGGCCCGCCAGCTCGTCCACTCCGGACAACGGCACGCGGTGCAGCGGCTCCAGGACCTGCCAGTGCTCGTCAAGGGTGGCCCTGACGGCGGCGAGGTCGATGTCCGACAGATCGCTGAGGCCGGAGAGGCGGGACAGCGGCAGATCGGCCGCGTCCGGCAGGGCCGCAGGCAGCGAGTCGGGTACGGAGTCCGGCACGGCGCGCATGCCCGCCGCCTCGTCGAGCGTGTGCGCGCCCTCGGTGAAGCGTACGAACCCCGTACCGTCCCGCGCCGGCAGGTCACGGAAGGCCGGGCGGCCGGTGCTGTCGAAGTGGAAGCGGCTGCCGGTGACCGTGTCGGTCACCGTGAAGCCGTTCGGCAGCCGCCCGGCGAGCGGGCCGTCCGTAGGAGCGAGCCGGAAGGAAGCGACGAGGTGCGGCGGACCGGTCAGTTCGACGAGGCGGGCCGTCGTCCCGCCGGTCCCCGGGGTGACCGTCACCCTCATCGCGAGGCCGGACGGGCCGTCGAGTCCGGGGAAGGTGAGGGGCAGCTCCTGCCGGCGCAGTACGCCGCCGGGGTCGAACCGCCAGACGGCCGGTAGGTCGTGCGTACCCGCCATGGGCACCCGCACGTCCAGCCCGGTAAGGGTGCCGGAGGCGTCCCGGAGCGGTGCGATGACCCCGCCCGTGACGGGGGCCCCGTCCGGGCCGACCACCCGCGGCATCGGGTGCAGCACGTCGTCGGTGAAGCGCAGGGCGAAGTCCGTGCCGGGGAGCGGCAGATCCCGGAATTCCAGCCGTCCCATGGGGTCGAACTGCGTGCGCACGCCGACCTGCGGACCGGTGATGCCGAATCCGCCGTCGATCCCCGACAGGGACACCTCGCCGACCGTGACGTCGGGGCTCTGCCGCAGATCGAACGCGTCGGGTCCCTGGAGCCGTCCCGTCCGCAGAGCGTCGGCGATGCCGGAATCCAGTACATCCGGTACGTCCAGGGAGCCCAGCGAATCCAGCCGGAGATCCTGGAGTGTCAGCGGCGGCTGACCGGCGGCGCGTGCCTCGGGTATCGGCATACCGGCGGCGTCCAGTCGCACAGGCAGGCCGTCCGTGCCCTCGGGGAACCGCCAGAAACCGGAGCCGTCGGTCTCCGCCACCCGGACATCGCGGAAGCGCAACTGTCCGGCACCGTCGAAGGTGTAGCGGGTGCCGGTGAGCGTGTCGGTCACCGTGAACCCGCGAGGCGCGAGCCCGGCCAGATCGCCGCTCACCGGCCTGACGGTGAACAGGCCGTCGCCCACTCCCGGTCCGGTCAGCCGCACCGATGGAAGCGTCCCGCCACCGGGGACCTGGGCGAACGTCGTCGTCACCCGCGCCCCGGCCAGCGGTCCGGCCGGAGCTCCGGTCAACGCCACGTCCTCGGACAGCCGTGTCCCGTCCAGGTCGAACCGGGCCGTCCAGGCCCCGTCCAGCCTCCGCACGTCCACGCCGGTGACCACGCCCAGCGCACCCCGCACCGGATCGACCGCCACACCGGTGACGGCCGGCGGCACCCCGTCCGGGCCGACGACCCGGGGCAGCGAGCCCATCCCGGGGACCGCGTCGAACCGCAGGAAGCCGTCCACGCCGGGGATCCGCATGTCGCGGAACTCCAGGACATCGCGGGCGTCGAACTGCAGGCGCACATCCCCCATCACATCGGTAAGCGTCACCCCGCCTCCGGCACGCGGTGTGCTCTCCCACTCCACACGCAGCCCGGTGGACCGCCCCGGGTCCAGCAGCCGCAGCTCGCTCTGCGGAAGCGGCGCGCCCAGCCGGTCCAGGCGGACCGGGCCGGTGGGCATCGCGGGGATGTCGGTGCGGGCCATCATCACCGTGATGTCCTGGCGGACCGTGTCCAGGTTCATGCCGAGCCTGCCGAAAGCGCCTCGCGTCCGGTTGAACTCCAGCTGTGCGGCGCTCAGATCCAGCTCCGTCTCGGCCAGGCGCAGCGGTTCCACCTCGCCCAGTTCGCTGAGCCGGGTGAGTTTTCCGCCGGCCAGGTCCAGCCGGGACTGGGCGCTCTGGGTACGGATCCACGCCTGGAAGCGGTCCGTGGCGAGCTTGCCGGTCGCCCCGCCCGTGACGATCTCCCGCAGGGTCAGCGGCGGGAAGGAGGGTTTGACGGTGACGGGCGCGGCCGCCAGGTCGGTGCGGGCGGGTCCCAGGCCGAACAGCTCACGTGTGGTG
>Ga0307517_10013104_pt1 | contig 11298 bp, 8 predicted proteins | sample 23_EM_MG_FD_194515 | JGI IMG/M metagenome (GOLD analysis project Ga0307517, IMG submission 194515) | Populus trichocarpa ectomycorrhiza microbial communities from riparian zone in the Pacific Northwest, United States - 23_EM | ecosystem: Host-associated > Plants > Roots > Unclassified | place... | reverse complement strand
GGAAGCTCTTCAACAGCAGTCTCATTTAAATTTAAATATGTTAGTTTCCTTGCAGTCTCTGGGCACTTCTTGAGATTTGAACAACCAGAAAGGTTAAGACTCTTCAGACATCTTGAATTAATTCTACCGGGTAGATTGATAAGGCTTGTGCAGCATCTCAAATCTAAATCAATAAGCTTGTCCAGATGCTGTATAGATAAAGGAACCTTAACCAAACTTGTACAGAATTGAAGATTCAATCTCTCAAGGTTTCTGGCCTTTGAAAGGTCTGGCAGTAAAGTTATGTGCTCACAATTGCTGAGGTTGACATCTTTTAAATTGACGAGATTCTGAAGCAAAATGAAATCAACAGAAAGAAATTACACTTAATTTCAAAGAAAGAACTATGCATGCATAGATTTATTTTAGAATACCTGGTCTCCTCTCCACAGTTGCTTAACATTGCTAGATGATAGGTTAAGTTCAACAAGGTTCTGTGGACGAAAATTGCAAGGCAAAGATGTCAAAGGGTATCCATCCCAATGGAGATACCTCAACTCTTCAGAAAGAGACTCGAGGCCATGAGGAAGGTGCACTCTGCATTTAACTCCAGCTTCAGAATTATAAATTTTTAGCAGTCTAAGTTTATACATCCTTTCCAAGGCTGTAGAACTCAACTCAATTTCTCTTGTTTTTGAAACATCCAAGAATATCCCTTCAACTTTTCCAGTTCCCTGAAAACCGTGAAGGAGAAACAAAGTTTAAGCAAGATTTTAAACTTACTAGCACAACCATATTGCATTGCATATGAAAAGGAAAACTTTCGTGTATATGAATCTCACCAGATTATTGGTCAACACTTGATATACATCTTTAGGACTCCACAATCTGCTTTGTCTTCCTAGCTCGTCAACAGATTCTTTTCGAACAACTTCATGGGCCATTTCTTGCAAAAGATCATGCATTTCAACCTTGTCATCTGAAATTTTAATGAGACACCTGTCAATGAGAACACTAAATCCAGTATCTGTTTTGAAACCGCAGCCATCTAGTATCCGCTTTACAAAATCAACTCGATGCCCTCTAAAGAAACATGCAACATCGAGAAATATACTCTTCGTGTTATTATCACGCAGTGCATCAAAGCCTATTCTCAGCAAGTCATAAATATTCAGCTCAGGAAAGCTTTCAATCTCATTTAATTGAGATTCCCAAAATTGTCTTCCTTTGTCAAATAAGTAGGAACCCAAAACTTGAAGAGCTAATGGGTTCCCTTTGGCATAATTTATTGCCGTGATTGACAACTCCATATAAGCTTTTGGGGGGTGGTTTCCCTTAAAAGCATTCAAGCTAAAGAGTTGAAGAGCTTCGTGGGAGTTTAATTCCTCAACCTCGTATATTTCATCAACTACATTCTTAAGTACTTGCCTGTCTCTTGATGTTACAACAAGAACGCTTCCTGGACCAATCAAAGGCATTTCAATTAAATGCTGGAATTGTCGTACATCAATCACATCATCCAAAACAAGGAGAACTTTCTTTTGGCAGAGTCTATCCCTGATGAAAGTAGGTATATGTGGTGTGCCAACGCGAAGATTTTCTTCCTCCAGTAATTTAGAAAGAAGTTCATCTCGTAGATCATTTAATCGACCCTTTTCTGATTCCTGCCTTATGTTCGGAAGAAAGTGGCAGCCTTCATATTGGCTTGAGATGCTATAGAAGAAAGCTTCCGCGATAGTTGTCTTGCCTATAGCACCCATGCCCCAAATTCCTATACGGCGGACATCTGATGGCACAACAGATAGTAATTTGTTTATTTGCTCAATGCGTGAATCTACTCCAACCAGACCTCTTAATTTGCTTCGGGATGCACGATTTAACCTTTTCCAGATAGTTTGCACAACTTCTGTTACTAGTTTGGACTCCGGACTGCAAAAAATGAAAGAAGCATCTGTTACGTCGAATAATAAATCTATAAGAAACTGGTGAATGTACATTTTAATTGCTATAATTCCAGGAAAAAAAAGGTTGAAGATGAGAATCTATAGTTACCTAGTAACCTGTGAATCCCATCCAGATATACTGGCTGCGTATGTCATGTCAGCCCTCCACCTTGGCACCTTGTCCATCTTCCCCTTAAAAATATTTTCAAGCTCAGAAAATGCATTTCCAAAACTCCCAGTCTGTTCATCAACATCAGATGGGTCCACATGATAGAAGACCGGTAAAACAATCTGCCCACAAGTCTCTTTGCATTCAAGTATTTTCACCAGTTCATCCACACACCACGGAGAAGATGCATAGTTCTTGGAGAAAATTACTACAGAAATTCTTGATTCTTCAATCTTTTTCAGAAGGGCAGGGGTAATTTCTTCTCCTCTTTCAAGCCCGTCATCAATGAAGGTCTTGATTTTCTTACGACACAAAGCATCATAGAGATGGCTGGTAAAATTATTGCGCGTATCCTCGCCTCTAAAACTAAGGAACACATCATACTTCCTTTTATGAGCAACAGAAGATGAAGATGCCATATCAGACAGTTACAAGATCGTGTCTTCCTCAATCACTAAGAATCGAAATCAATAAGTGCTCTCCCTTTTCTCCTAAAGACATACAAAGAGCACCCACTTCAACAGCTGAACATTCATTAAGAGAAATTGAAGTTTAAGAGTACAAGAACCCACACAACATATATTTGTCAGAAAATTCCTCGAACTCTTAGCGATGGAAATGTACTAGCTTAATTTGATCACTCGTCACTTGCTACCAATGCTCGCTTGCTATTACTTTCATTGCAAGAACAGTCACTAGTTGAGCAAAAAGAATTACAGATGGGAGAATTAATATGTTCATGAAACAAATTTATCAAACTCGTATATATAATTTTAAATATAGAGCATTAACCAGAAAGACTTACCAACAGATCATTAGAGCAGTTGACTTGTGTTTTCCATCAGCAAACAAGACAAAGAAGAAGCTGCATATTGTTGATGATAAGAGACGATCTTTCTTGTCTATTGCCTTCTCCGACTCCTTCAAGTAAATTCTTACAGACAATCTGATCTCATCGTTATCTAAATGTGAGAAGACTTTGGGGTCAATACCAAATTTTTTTTTTTTGACCCAATACCAATTATTGGGTCAATACCAATTATTGATCAAGAAACAGGTGACTGTGCGAAGACTTTGGGGTCAATACCAAATACATTGGCCAATGGCAACGGTACCCTGTCATGGCCTATGATTGTTTTTCTTTTTTGTTTTTTAGTGCCCAATGGATGGGCTTCCTAAAGTAATTTGTTTGGGTCTTCCAAAACAAAAGGCCCTCCAAAATCCTAACCCATTTCAGCCTTTGTTTTGGGTTTTAGAAAGAAAATTCCATTTATTATTATTATTATTATTCATAAAAAATTCTCCATTTACCTGTTATTTCCATGGTATTATTGACACTTTATTTTCTTAAAGCTATTTATTGGATTGTAATTTAACATAATTTTGAAGATGTCTTTCATTTAAATAGGGACAAAAATATACTTATCATAACTAATTCTTATAAGATTTATAGAAAATATAGAAAATAAGAATTATGTTGGAAATATGTATTGAGTAGTCATTTGCTTTTAGCTTGCATTCATTCAAAAATAGGGTTTAGTCAGAAGCCTCGAGTAAAACAAGAGGTGTACAGCGCTTCATAGGATGAGGATTTGGGACTTGTCTTAAAAGGATCTTCCATTACACACCGGCCTATAGCAAGCAACTCATCACCCACTCCATCTATTTCAGCTAATCAACAAGTTTAGTTAGCATTTTTGCAATTAGAATCTTCCATGACATTTGCAGTATTTAGTACGCAGTCAGTCATATCATAGCCTCCGGTTGATATACAATGGCCTCCAAGGACATCTTCAACTGTTATTCCTTGAGTAGATGATGGGGGGAGAGGAGGGGGGATGATCCGGAGTTTTAGGTCTAGCATTACCTGAAGCTATTGCCAAAGCCTTGCTGGCTATTTATAAAAGAAGTAGTAATGCCCTCTTTTGATATTGTGCAAGTTCAATATTTCCCTTATGTAATTCTTCTCTGACATATGCTCTGTGGCAGCTACATTTGTAATCTATTTTGCTTTAATCTCTTGTAAATGGCTAATTAAATTTTGCTTCAAGCAGGTGCATAATAATTTTTGTTTTCGCTAAGACTAAAGCAACTGAAATGCATAAAAATACGCAAGAAGAAGGCAACCGAAATGCAACATTTCATTCATTCAACCTCTGACATGAAAAAATGTGAACATGTATGATCCATATCTTGCAACACCTTCCATCTACTTGACTACCCTTATATATTTATCCTGTGCACCTATAATCGTTCTACTAATCCTTCTCTCACTAGCCTTAGTGAAATTATTGACTAATTAGTGCATTCCTAACTTACATCTCTATTACTTCAAATTCGCCTTTTCAATATGTTCAAAAGTCATCATCTTATTAGACTGTTGAGCAATGACACTGCTTGTTGATGGATTTTGAGATAAAACTATCTCGTATCCATCATAGTATGAGTCCATACCTTCAGCCAAGATTTGCCAAACGAAGCCACCACCAATTGTCCCTCCATTTCTTGCGGAGTTGTAGATGCTTGTATGGACTGTATTCAAAAAAGAATCCCTCACACTTGTAGTGTATCCTGGATCTTTATTTGATTTCCCAAATTCAGCAAAAACCAATGGCTTCTTCAATATGGTTTTTGAGTCTGTCCAATGACTGGACATCCACCTTTGCATGAATTCCATTTGTGCATTATCATTCTGTCCAGATACCCTGTAAATTTGATAGAACAGTACCATGTTAATTATCTTTGCAACATGTCTTCTTAAGCTTGGTGAATAAAACAACATGATTGATTGATTATTATTTCATTTTGTGCTTACCATATGTCAGGGTATACATGTATTATAGCAAAACCAATCTCCCTGACGAGATGATTACTAATAAAATCTGTGTTTTCTGTTAGGAATTGAGTCCCCATAGAAGCCTTTCATGCCTACTGACAACAAATGCTTGGTATTAATAGATTTAACATAGGGTGCCATCTCTTGAACCCATCCCTGTTAGATTTAAAGACGATCATTAATTAGTGGATGATACTATAATTAAACTGACGACTACCTGTAAAAATAATCAATTATTCATAGTTGTTGTTTGTTACATTTACAGTCTTTCCTGAGTAGTCAACATGGCAGTGAGGTTCGTTTATCAATTCCCATGCCATGATGGTTGGTTCATCCATATATACAACTCAAGTGATCGTGTTAATCCTTGTTAATACTATTTGTGTTAAAAAAAAGAAGAAACATTATTCATTTCTAATCATATCATTACGGAAGGGAAATCTGTCACTATTTGATTTGGTGCTCAAAATATATACCTTGACATGGTTCTTGCAATAGCCCTTCACAACTGCATTTGTATAAAAATCATCATCTTTGTTTATTGGCACTCCTGCGGCTCTAGCCCAGTTCACGTACTGTGGTCTCCCTCCAAAGTCATGGTAGTTGTTGCTCAATGTCAAGATAAAGCAAATTATGTACTTTCTTGCCTCGAAAATCACGAAATCAAGTCCCTAAGAATTACAAACAGTATTTAGCATTGCTTAAATTTTTCTCAGTTAGGAAACAAGTTAAAACACAATTTTAGAGACAGAAATATACAAGGATACACCTGAAAGACATGCTCGTTATAAACCCCAGGAGAAATCTGCAGAGCTTGATAACCTTCATCACTAAATGCCCATATTCAACAGACAGTGAGACTTGCAGCAGTAGCCTCGTGAAACACATTAGATACTTTGTACCTTTGACTTGGCGGTGCTGCAACATTCATCATCTAGTAGGAGTTGAACCCACTGAAAAGGAATTGAGAGCCATTTAGGACAAGTTGGGCATTTCTAGTTTGAATGAATCCAGACGTAGAAAGCCCAGCTTCACAAGTAACTGAGGCTAAAAGCAATAGAACAACACTCAATAATATAAAGCTTACATTCCCAAAAAGCTTTCCATCTTGCTTGAAATTTATGTTTTAATTCACCTTTGGTTGATTGGTGCTTGAAAGGATGGATGTGAGGAGAAGTTGGGGAGGTGTGGTGCCTATTTATAGAAGTGAAGGGTGAGAAGCGTATAGATGTTCTTAATTTAATATATGTGGAAATGTTTTAAAGACTGAAAAAACTATTTATTTGCATTTTTGAAAAAGAAAAACATACAAAAAAAATCAATTTGGATATTGTTATTTAAAGGAAACATGGAATTGGTGAGGAATTTATGAGATATAACAGAAATTGTTTAGGATCATCCTTAAAATGACGGTGGCTAAACATGGCCATGTCCAAGAAGGAAACTATCAAATATAAATTATCACCAACCTAATTCATTGTAGTTCTCATAAAAAAATATTTTGGCTCTCTACAAGAACCTCTTTCACTCTATGAACGATAAAGCAGTTTGAATGATGTTAAGGAAAAAAAAACATTATTATTTTATATTAATAATTGATGTTGGGCTTACAATGTTTATGAAGTATTTAATTTAATAGTAATTATATTAATTAAATACATTAAAATCCCCTATTTAATAAATATTAATAGAGATGAGAATTTAATTTGGACTCGATGGATATTGACCCGATCTGACCTAAATATACAGGATTTTTTTTATCTGATGAATAACTCGTAGAGTATGAATATTGTCAAACATCACTCCAAACTCTAAAATTTATATTTATATTATATAAATATATTTATAGAATATTTATATTTTTTAATACAATATTATATATACATACTTTAATATCAATATAAAACACGTATATATGTATAATATTTATTAGTTTATGATTTAATATATATTATTTTATTTTTTATTAATTAATGTACAATCATCAAAGGGTCTTCTAAGAGATGAAGCTTTATTCTGTTAGTTTAGTCCATTGTTGCAAAAGCATTGCCAAAGCCTTTATGTAAGAATTAACCACCTTAACAACTTGGCTGCAAACGTCAATTTGAAAAAATAAAATGTATATCTGTTGTAGAAACAAAAAAAAAATTTTACCAATCAAAATTTATTGTTTTTCATTTTTTTTATTTTTACATGAAAATAAATGATAAAAAAAATGGATCTTTATATGTTTCTAGCCTAATAAAAAGTTGATACGTGAGATGAGATATTTAAAATATCTTGTTATATATACAAGATCCTATAAATAAAAATCAACCAATAAAATAATGTCATGTGACATTGGAAAAGAACTTAATAGCCCCTACAAAACTCTATAAATAAAGAGCCTCACCCAAAAAAAAAAAAAAAAAGCTCTCAACTACAAAGAATGAAACCATGGTGGATCAAACATAAATGTTCTATAAGAGTTCTTCAACAATATTTTGAAAACAAATCAAAAATATTTTTCAAAACATCAAATCATCAAATATCACTCTGCAATACATATTTAAATTAATGTTCTTGCAAAACACAAATCTTAACTTGATTTTACAAATAAATTAAGTCACTATATACCAAATTCAAATGAAGAATTAAAGGATTGTTTATTCTTTTGTAAAAATATTTTAAATAAAAATTATACCCAGTTATAATTTAATAAAATCAAATATTCGTCCAGCTTGTGAAATTTCATATATATAAAAGATTGTACCCAATCACTCAATTTTCTTTTCCTGAAAATAAAAGATTAAGGAATCATAATATTTTAATATATATACATATAGTCCGTGGAGAGATTGTTTTGGGCCTTACGAAAGAGTTGAAAAAATTATTGTAACTCAGTATAGTATTAGTAGCAGCTACTACTAATAACACGAGAGTTAATTATAATTTAGTTTTTTAATTTAACTAAACTAATTAATTAGTTGTCGTCATTGTAAAGATAATTATTTAATCTGTATAGTTTTAAATCTATCAATAAATTAATCTTCTTTTTTTAATTTCATATCTTTTTTTCTGATTTATTATGTTTTTATTTTAAAAAAATAGAAAAAATAAAAATTTAAGCACATAGGATGCAAAAAGTATGAGAAAAGAAGGTATGTTTCGTTAGCAAAAATGTCTCTCTCTGCTGAATAAGAAGGAACCCAAAACTCGAAGAGCTAATGGGTTCCCTTTGGCATAATTTATTGCCGTGATTGACAACTCCATATAACTTAGTTTTTTAACCTAACTAAACTAGATGTTTCTTCACCCATCCCAAATTCAACAATTCCATATCCAAAATCCTAAGATTCTAAAAAACACAACAAATTCAATCAAAATCTCAACTCTCTCAAAAGTTAGTAGGCATTACAAAAAAAAAAAAAAAAGAGGAGGAGAAAACAAGTCAATTACAAAGAGAATATTTTGTTTTTGTTTGTGCTCGTGCATGGAGATGGAGAGAAGAAATCATGGAGAGAAAATTGATTTTTTATGTATACTAGATTGATATATTGTTCCCTTTGTATGGGTTATAAAAGGATATATTTTTTTTTTTGTTTCAAAATTTAAATCTTGAAGTATAATTCCAAATTAGTTGTCTAACAAAACAACCAGGGATAGCCGGCAGGGGTGGCCGGCAAGGGCCCCTGTCCCGTGCATTTTTTTTTATTTGTATGATGATACATCATACACATATTATACTTAGATCTATCTTCTAAAATAATGATCTGAATAATCTTCAAACTTAATTTTCTCAACCTACTAAAATTTTTCGTACAGATAATGTAATGGAGTACAAGGATAGTGTTTTTCTAAGAAACATTTACTCAAAATAGTATAATTATGTAATGCTATCATGTCCACGTATAGGGGTGGAACTAGGAGGAGACGAGCAAGGGCCCGGGTCCCTGTGCCTGTAAATTATTTTAAATTTTTGTATTATTAATGTTTAAATATAAAATAATATAATATATTTTTATTTTAAATAGATAAGTTTCTTAATAATAAATTATTTCTTGGAACTAGGAGGAGACGAGCAAGGGCCCGGCCCCTGTGCCTGTAAAATATTTTAAATTTTTGTATTATTAATGTTTAAATATAAAATAATATAATATATTTTTATTTTAAATAGATAAGTTTCTTAATAATAAATTATTTCTTGAGTTGTGGCCCTCCTATTATATAATTCTAGCTCCGTCCATCCCTGCATGTCTTAGAAATCTCTAGTAATGCTTTATTTTTCGCTAAATATGCTTTACAGGAAACATTGAAATATTATTATAAGAATTTAAACTAGTTTTTAAGAGAATTCAAGACAATCTTAAACAATATACACTCATGAGTTTTAAATAGAGTTACAAACAAATGAATTATAATAACTTAACTCCAGGTGAGATAGAGATAGAAACCAAATAATTTCATCCTCACTGTAGAAAGAAACTGAGTGACTCTGACTACGTACAGAAAGCTTTTGTTGGGATACTTTCCATATAATTCTTTTGGCCAAATGAAACAATTTCATTTGATTTCTTTGAACCTTTTAGGTCTCCGACTGTAAACCTTCAAGTCATTTGTGGTAGATTCTGCACCATTCTTGAAGCCACTTCCACCGGGTTCCGCCTCATTGTCACGCTTGTTATCACGGCATCTCTAGGTTTTTCCGCCCACCAGCATTAGTGAATTTTTGTACAAACTGTCTAAATTCCATTGGAGTTGCTGCAAATACCTGACAGTATGGGTGTGTAGTTGGCGAACCCCACACTTTCTAACATGACAATAATGCAAGGGGTTGTTGTCCATATCTTCCACGGAGAATTCAACTGAGACTTCACTGAATTTACCATACCAAAAATCTTTTGTAGCATTCAAACAGGGATCATATCCAAAAAAAAGGTGATCTGACCGGATAGATTGTTTGTGCAATGAGCCATAGCAACCGGCAAAGTAGCAATGGAGAACGCAGGGATTGACATGGTCATTCTTGAAATGGCAAGTACATTTAACTTGGAATCCACCAGAGTCATCATAAGAGGGTTCAAATGCAACAACAGTGCATGAAACTCAGTAACTCACTACTTGCGCGATGTGAAGGCAGCTGAATTGTCACAGAAGCTGCTGAATTCTGCTGGACAAACCATGCTGGAACTTTACATCCAGGGAAGCAAAAACTAGATACCCCAGCTGCTACTGATAAAATCTGCATCATGAAAAACATGCTCAACTCTACATCCATTAAAACACGAGAGAAGAGATTATAATACGAACGTGTGTGTGTGTGTGTGTGTGTGAGAGAGAGAGAGAGAGAGAGAGAGAGAGAGAGAGAGAGAGGGAGGGAGGGAGAGGGGGAGAGAGAGACCTCACTGTAAAGTCTTTTGGCATGTTGCTGAATTTTCAAGAGAGCGTATGCCATGATATTGTTGTGTGCAGTCTCACAACATGAGACAATTAGTAAAGATGAATTAAAATTTTTTTCCATCAACTGTAGTTGATGAGCTTGAGACTGTTCTCAGAGATGTGCAGCTGTGTGCATCTAGTTTTGCAAGCCGAGGTGGAAGTTTTTGTAATGACCCAAGCCTCCAGCAATAGCGTAAGCCAAGATATTGCAGCTCATAGAGTTCACTGATATTTGTAGGCAGTCTAACAAAGTTGTTTCCACTCAGATCCAATACTTGGAAGCTTCTTGAGCCTTCCACTGTTGGACAGATCCAAAGAAGAGATTCTCGAGAGATGACCAACAGAAGATGGAAATTCTTCTACTGCAGTTCCACTCAAGTATAAATACCTTGTATTCCCTGGTATGCTCGGAAACTTGGTGACATTTGAGCAGCCAGAGACATCAACAATAACAATAGACTTCAACAAACAAATACTTTCTGGAAGATTCCCAAGTTGTTTACAGTCCCTCAAATTCAAAGCAACGAGTCTACTCAGATGTCCAATAGATTGGGGGAGTTCTTTGATTGCAGTCTCATTGAAATTTAAATACATCACATTCTCTGTAGTCTCTGGGTACATCTTGAGATTTGAGCAGCCAGAGAGGTTAAGAGTGAGATTTTTCGATTTAATGATTCTTGGAAGACTCGAAAGGCTTGTGCAGCATCTCAGATCCAAATCAACAAGCTTCTCTAGAAATTGAATAGATGAGAGAACCACTTTCAGAGTTGTACAAAATTGAAGATTCAATCTCTCAAGATTTTTAGCCTTTGATAGGTCTGGAATTGCAGTTAGATGCTCACAATTACTAAGGTTGACCTCTGTTAATTCACAAGATTCTGCACCATCATAGCATTGATAACAAAAAAAAATAGTATCTGTACATTTTAAAATTCACAAGATTCTGTGTAGTG
>Ga0307517_10013103_pt1 | contig 11299 bp, 11 predicted proteins | sample 23_EM_MG_FD_194515 | JGI IMG/M metagenome (GOLD analysis project Ga0307517, IMG submission 194515) | Populus trichocarpa ectomycorrhiza microbial communities from riparian zone in the Pacific Northwest, United States - 23_EM | ecosystem: Host-associated > Plants > Roots > Unclassified | place... | reverse complement strand
AGAAGATTAGGAAGGCTGTTGATGGCTCTGACGATGACACCGCAAGGTTGTTGAAGGCCCTGTCCGAGGTCTGCGCAAAGGACCACCGGGCGGTTAACACCGCTGCGTCTCGGTGCCCTCGACGAGAACGTGCTTCGCCTTACAAGTTCCCCACCACGGAGCGTATCCCTCAGGGGCCCGTTGGGGGATACAAGGCCCCTCAGCTCATTGCTGGTTCGCAACTCGGATCGCCGCCGATGTCTTTGCTCACCTTCGACTCTCCGTCACCATCTTCCGTCCAGTCACTCAGCCCGTTGCCCCTTCGTGCTCAACCACATGCCTTCGCTCAAGGGATGGCGCAGCAGCCTCTTCCGTATATGTTCCTTCCTCCGGGGCTCCCGAATCACTTCGAGCAGGCATATCAGCGGGAGGACGGGGTACGCCTCTTTGTTATTCCTCGTTCGGCGCGCGGTAAACTGACTGAATTCTTCCAGATGATTGTCTTTGCGGATAACTACGCCCCTGTTAACCCCTTCTCCCCGCCCCCCGGATATTACACCTTCGACCACACCAGGGCTGCCCCACCAGTGGTGGACACAAGCGGGATGATGACCGGTACCGCATCCAACACCGCTGCGGCGATGCTGGGCCTCTACGAGCTAAACCATCCATACGCCCACTTCAACCCTAACTTGGGCACCGGCGGGAACGGCTTCCCTGTTCACCAACCACCTACTCAGATCCCCCCGGTCCCTCCAGCAGCCAACGTACTCCCGACTCCTCTTTCCACCTCTTCGTTGACCCTACATGAACAGGAGGTGTTCAACGCTATCTTCGGAAACCCTCAGTCGTCGCTTACTTTGGAGGATCTGATCCCGTTACCGCTCTCGCTCCCTGAGGACGGGTTCATGGCCGCAGCGAATTCGATGGCTGATTCCCCCTCTCCCGCTTCCCCTGATTCACCATCCCCTCTCTCTACCTATCCCGTGCCCAAGGAGCTCTCCTTCAAGGCGCGAATCAATAAAACCGAAAGGCCGGTGCCTCAATCGCCAGCTACCAACCAGTGCGCTTAGATTTCAGGTGCCTTCTCTTACGGATGTCATTCCTTCTGTCTGCCCCAAAAAAATTTCGTTCCGCTGTTCCATGCTTCTCTCTCCTCTGTTCGGTACGGATGTTATGCATCTTCCCCGCGTTTGATACGCAAGTAGAATGCCATTCTCTTCGTCTCCATCATCAACTCTGTATTTCTATTCATTCTTCAACCGTGTCACCTTCGGCGTGGTTGGGTGTATCTTTAGTGTCTTCCTGTGCTTGGAATTAATCTTCGCATTTTCGAACCGGCGTTCGCTCTCTTGTCACCGTACCTCTCGTCTCTTAATCGATTTGGTTGTTTACAAGTTCCCGCGTGAACGGCTGGTTTGTTGTGGAAGGTAACGATAGGTTAAGCATTCGAACAGGTTAATGAGACCCCTCGGGTTCGTCCGTTAGAGGTTCGCTGTAACTGGTAGCCGAGCCAGACATCTCACTAAAATCGCTGCTATTGAAATCCGCCTCACTGCTCTCCTCGATTTCCATCTCCACTCTCTCAGCGTCCTTCACCACTTGGGTACATCTCAAACATTCCCAACCCGGTACCTCTCCATCCCCTTCTTCCGCAACTCGGAGCATGCGATCAGCTATGCAGTAATAACAGTAGACGTGTCCGCATGTGGTGATGTAAGGGGTGGCGATTGGGAATCGAGGAGGTTCGTTGCTGTCCGGATCGCGCTCTGGAGCTGAGTTCGGGACTACGGACGAAAGTGCCGTCAAGGCGTTGCTGGAATCGGCAAAGTTGAGGTTATATGACGCGTTCTCTGCGCAAATGGCACATTGATCTTCGGATAGACCCCAGTATGGTCCCTTTATCTCGGTGGGTGCCGGCTCGTGGTCATTGTGTGGTGGTATGGGTAAAAGCTTGGTGCGGGAAGGTAGAAGCGACGTGAGGGATATAGGCTTCACCTGCGCGGCAAGGCGAGCGAACCGACGGCGTAGAATGCGGGTGTTTATTAGTGGGAGGATGAAGATTAGGAATTCCTAGCCGCCGGTGGGGTAAGTAAGGGGGCATACATGTGCTAGGTGCACTCGGGGGTTACTTACGGTAAAGGCGTGCCAGACCATCTGGCGATTCATAAACTCATAGCTGACGTTCCTCCTGACCAACTTGCGAGCTGGTACAAGCCGCATGTTGAGCAGCCGATCGGTAAGCGTTCGGTACCTACACAACACAGAATCGTCGGCAGGCGTAGAACGATGCAAGGGAAGAGGGACGTACCTGCCGTTCCATAAGAAGACGACAAAAGAGAGCAAACTTAATACCGCGTGGGTAGATTCGATGCTAGACATCCAGTCCCAAAGTTTCCGCCGTCTGTCGGAAGAGGGTGCTTCGGGCCAAGCGTTTGACATGGCGTTATTTCTCAGTCGTGTGTGAATGTATGGGACGAAGATGGTGAGGAACACGTGGAGAAGAAGTCGATTGCGGGGCAGTCCGGACGCTGAGCTGGTGTTTAGATAAAAGTCTTCACGATGAATTGATAACGTACCGGTCAGAACGGCCCCTGGATCAGATGGGACGCGATACCGCAAGTCTTGGAGTTTCGCGCCATATGTTGCACTGGAGTCCCACACGGACAGCTTGTATAACGTCAACTGGATGATCAGAGCGAGCTCAGGGTCAAATCGCGACTTCAACGCGGACTAGAACCCCCAGTGTCAATGTCCCAGTTTTTTTTTTGGAAAATAAAGAGGAGAGGCGCACATTGACAACCGAGAATGCTTTCGTGATCGGCTCTTGAAGCAACTGAACGAGTTCTGCGTCTAGTGATTCTGCATCCAGCTGACTGACACGAAGAACCCTCTGTGTAGGAGAGGTGAGAGTCAAAACCGAGTTCCGGATGGCTTCAAGAGACGACTGGGATTTTTCCCATATTTCCTCCCAACTATCCGTCATGGACGTATTTCCGGCGGGTGTTGCTCCGCGTCACGTGGATCCAGCGGCACTTTTGCAAGCTTCACGTGCGAGTCATTCTAGAGATTGTCTTCAAACGTTAAACGGCGACGGCGACTATGGCCGAAGACATTCAGCGGCTCATTATCGATACCTTGGACAGCCAGGGCAAGATTCAGGATACCAGAACACTCGTGTTACCCGGAGGATCCGATGCAGCTGCTACTCAAGATGCTCAGATCGCGATCCTCGGTGCGCTCAACTCGTTACTGAGCCGAGAGGTGCGTAATCTGCACTTTGAAATCGAGGTGCCCTGGATGTACTAAAGGGTTTCTTTGTAGATGGTCACGATAGATTTTCACGATACACTGTCTTATGTGTTAACCCAAGAAGGCGGACAGATCGCTCTCGAGGGTTCTCATGAAGCTCGCGTCTGGAACGCTTTGCCGATGAAAGGAGAGGACACCCCTCTGACTGCGCAGCAGTTGCAGGGGGCTGTTGGCAAAGAATCCGCATCTGTGGGACAGGGTAGGGCCTTCAAAGCCAAGTGGATCGGGAAAGAAGGAGACGGGTTTGTCAAACTGGTACGTCTCGGTGTCAAGGCTTGAGAGAGGAAGTCTCACGTTAATCCGGTTTTCTTCGATTCGAGGATAGGTCACTTCGATCGAAGACAAGACACAGTTGGATCTACGGGAAGTCGATTCTACTGGAACTCTCCAAGCAGGAGAGAAGGCTTTGGCCGATCTGAGGAAACGAAAGTTGATCGCTCAAAAGTATATCCGTTTTGCCCTCAATGTTTTTGGGTTGGTGTGGCTAACCTGGACACAGAAAGGGGCAGTGGTTCACGGTGCATAAGGGATCGAACTTCAGCACATCCATTGCCAAGCCGGAAACCGATCTTACGGCGGATATGATTGCGTCGTCAGTACGAATTGTTGAGCTCACGGGGGTGCTTGCTGATTGCCAATGGGTAGGGGATCATGGAAAACCTCCACGTTCAAGAAGTATAACTTTGAAGCTGAAGGTATCCCACCAAACGGTGGAGCTTTCCACCCCCTACTGAAAGTGCGAGAAGAGTTCAGGAATATCTTCCTGGAAATGGGGTATGCACGGGAACCTTCTGATATCTCCACGAGTTGACTGATATTGTACAATAGGTTCTTTGAAATGCCAACCTCGTCTTTCGTTGAATCCGGTTTCTGGTGCTTCGACGCCTTGTTCGTACCTCAGCAACACCCCGCTCGCGAAGTACAAGATACCTTCTACCTCTCAGGTACCTTTCATTCACCTCGATCCCTCTCTCGCAAAGTCTAATCGCAGGGGGGACTAGATCCATCAACATCCCTCCCACCGCCCAAAAAGTACTACGACCGTGTATCCACCGTACACGAATCGGGCGGGTACGGTTCGCTAGGCTACCGCGCTCCCTGGTCAGACGCGGAATCCCGTAAACTCCTTCTCCGGACGCACACCACGGCCTCATCAGCCGCGATGCTGTGGAAACTCGCCGCCGAGTGCAGAGGAGAGGACTTTGACGAGGAGACAAAGGGTGTGATCGCGGGTGAGGTGACCGCTGCCAAGAAAAAGGATGGCTTCAGGCCGGCCAAGTTGTTCAGTATCGACAGGGTGTTTAGGAACGAGACGATGGACGCGACGCATTTGGCAGAGTTTCATCAGGTGGAGGGCGTCGTCGCTGATAGGAATCTGACGCTCGCAGATCTCATTGGTGGGGTTTTGGCGGGCCGTTTTACCTCCGTTCCCAAAACTAATCCTCTTTTTTTTTTTCACAGGATTCATGCGAGTCTTCTTCAAGAAGATGGGTATCGAGAACGTCAGGTTCAAACCCGCCTACAATCCATACACGGAGCCCTCGCTCGAGATCTTCGCTTTCCACCCTCAACTCAAAAGATGGGTCGAAGTCGGAAACAGTGGGATGTTCCGGGCCGAAATGTTGGAACCTATGGGATTCCCCAAAGACGTTCACGTCCACGGATGGGGTATCAGTCTCGAACGGCCCACAATGATCAGGTATGGGATCAGCAATATTAGGACCCTGGTCGGACACAAGGTGTCCATCGAGGGCGTGGAGAACTCGCCTGCTGTTAGGTTCTAGAGTTTAGGCTGGGTCGACCAGTGGGATTGGTACGATGTATTCGTGAAGAGCATGATACAAAACATAGAAGCATCAGTGTCCATTTATGGTCATGTCCGGTGGTGTGATAGCACACATGCCAAGAAGTTATGAGCATACGTCGAGCTTGTAGCGAAGATATATAAAAAAGTCGTTAAGAGTTGACGTGGATCCAGGTCTAGTGTTTGGCATTCGCTGCGTCGGGAGAGGTTGGTCCTTTGCTCCTGCTGCGTCGAACGAGTATGTAGGTAATGCCACCGAAGATGGCAAGACCAACGACAGTGGTGACGACGCCGATGGCGATTTTGGCGCCAGTGCTGAGGGATGATGCTGTGCAACTGTAAACGGGGTCGCATGGTTTGCCGTTCGGTTTTTTGGATGCATACGCGCCGGCTTTCAGCGAAGTGTAGAATGGGTCGGCGGTATCATTCAAGACGTGCATCGCGGCGATAGTGAGGAGAGGCGCGTTGTAGTCGATGGCGATCTATGGTGTGAAGTGTGAGTTGCTTGAGTAATGGATATCACAGAGGGATATCTTACCTCCGTCTGGGGCCAGTCGTCACGAATGTCGTAGTACCTATCCCGCTTGTCTGGTCCTCCCACTACCGCACCATAGAGCGTGTAAGCCATTGCCGGAGGCGAAGTGTTGATTTTTGAGATATCGTCTCCGCCGCTCGCCATAGCCGAATGCGGGTTTAGTGGAGAGTTCGGGTTCATCCCGACGACATACGGCACTGAAACGGTATTGAGAAAATTGGAGTGGGGGGCTCGGGGAAATGGGACACACCAGACATTGGGTTATTGCCGAGGAGGTAGTCAACTTGACCTCTTGCGAATTGCTAAACCTCTAAATGAGCGCCATTCACCTGAACAGGGGGAGAAGGTTTGAATTACCAGGTATGTATCCTTCTTATTGGAAGTTGTCGCAATCGCAGCATATCTCCTCAACAACATGGCGGCGTTGAGGGCCGGGTTCAAGCTCGCCAATGGCGATGATAGGTCGTAGAAAAGCAATTTACCTAGAATGTTCCGTCAGCACTTTCTCTGTACGCAATAGGGGATTTTTACCTTTGGTCAATTTCCCATCACCGTCCCCTGATACAATTCCATCGAGATACGATTCAGCACGTGATTGCCAACTACCTGCATCTCCACCCAGCTGAGGATAGCTCTGGTGAATCTGTGCGGCAAGGATCGGTATGCCTGGGAGGACGGAATCCCAGTTGAATACAGAATCCTGGAGCTGGCTATTCAACTGGAACTGGTCGTAGTAGCCCTGGGCTTGTGAGACCAAGGTTGAATCGTTCTGAGCTAGACCTAACCACAAAGCAGCTATGGCGAGATCGTCTCCGTAGCCAGAAGAGGCGTAGCTGTTCAGGACGACCGGGGCGGAGGTTTGATAAGTCATCTGTCCTCCTCGGGCGTTCACAGCAAAGGAGTAGAGTTGTTGAGCATGTTGGAGCAGTGTCGAGGCGTAGGAATTATTTTGTAGGGAGGCAGGAGAGGAGTATGATGTGAACGAGCGGCCGGCATACAGCGAGGAGCAGGAGGCAAAGGCCGCAGCAGCCAGAGCAGCGGCGTCAGTTCCTGGGCTGGGGTGATGTCAGAAAATGAAGATTGGTACAAGTATTTTGGGATTACTTGGTGTCGTTGATTTGATATGAAGGTCTATCTTGGGGAATGTCTCGGTCGCCTCCCCAGTAAGCATTGTTGGTATCGCCTATCTCGAGGTTAGAACGCATAACGCTGTTGGGGTGGGTCCACACACCTGCATCAACTTGAACAAACAGGGTATTGGGAGACGGATGCGCCTAAGAGAGTGGTGTCGGTGTCGGGGCAGGGGGTAAAAGTGCGTCAGAAGCCCACCTTCATTAACCACCCAAGACCCCAGCGTAACATGTCATCCAGATAGGCCGTCTGGTTCGAAGCGTCGTATCCTGCGGGATAAACTCAGCATTTCTAAGCAGAGGGCGGATTGGTATCGGAATTACCACCGCCGTGATCGATTCCCCCCCAACAGATTTGCATAATGGAAAAGCTCTACCAGGCACCTTGAGCACGTGCACACTGTGAAATTGGAAGCAAACTTACGAGCGGGAATGTGGCCTTGATGAAGTCTACAGAGAATGAGGTTGAATGTCGGGGGGAAAGAGCCAGTACTCACTTCCAGCATCATAATAGCCTCCACTGAGATCCAGATTCACGTCTTGCCCGTCGTTTATGCAACTATCGTTCCTCCACGAGACCCTATTCGTGTTTGGCAACCTCCCGCTCCTCTGGGCTTCATAAAAGAACAGGCTGTTCCCGAGGAGCGTCGACCAGTGTGGGTTTGGTACTGAGGACCCTGTTGAAGGAGTTGCGCCGAAATCAGGGGACGGAGGCAAAAACGGTTGAGTGGGAAGAGCAAGCTGCGCCACCACCCCCGCAGCGCGTAACAAGAGCAAAGCTGCGAGCGACAACGACAACGACGACGACGAGCGGGACGACATGCAAGACTGCGGAGGGGGAACGTTGAACGCCACGTCCAAGGTTGGGTCGAAAGGTCACACAGCATTTCTCTGGGTTATCCCCATTCTAATTACGACAATGTGTCACTGTCAAGTCACGTTCCGTCGCCGGAAAGACGAGCAGAGATTTCCCCTGTGTACAGTTGCTGTCTCTCGACCGCCTCTCACTACGACGAGCCTGGTACCCACTGCGTTCCTCCCCAAGTCACCACCTCGTTTTTGCTCGCAAACCAGTAACTTCATGGCTGTTCACTCACAGCCGCTCTACTCGCCAGCTGTTCGCCGCGCGTCGTTCGCTGTTTAAAAATAGAACACGAAGTTTGGACCTCGGCCTCGCGTTCTATTCACGGTGAGATGGCCCAGGAACTCGCAGGATTAGCTGGCGAATGCTGAGAACACTCTCGCAGGGCTTCCGGCTTATGCGCATCCCTACATGTAAATGACTGACACACCCAGAAACAATCAGTTTTGTTGCACTCTCGGCCCCTTCCCGATCGTTCCTGTCGTTACTGTCAAGAAAATCATTTCAAGGTGATTCGGTCACCCACGCCTCGCCATGGTAGGTCTCGTTTGGCTGAGTTGCTAGAGCTTTGGAGGCGCAAGGATTTTCGGTAACATGTCTACAAGTGAACACGAGTCCCGTGGACTCTCTAAACGTGTGCTTTGACGCCCATCTGGCCGAAAATTCGACGGCGCTGGGCGTTGCGGGAACGTCAAACCCAGCTCATGCCGTGCCCAACGAAAACGACGCAACCAATGCGAACCTCGCCTTGGCGTACCGGAGCATATCTTGGTGGTGCTGGCATTTTTAGATCCACTGGCACTACCGCCGGGGCAGGGTTTGGTGCATTTGGTCAAACTCAGCCCCAGCAACCGACCGGCCTTGGCACTTCACATCCGCAGCAGCAATAGAACCAGCCCGCTCGGCAGAGTTCACCGGGCGGCGGTCTTTTAGGCCAGAAGACTACCACGCCAGGTACTGGAACTACCTCCACAAACCCTGCTCAGCAGGGTCATTGTTTGGGGGTGGTGCTTGGGGGCGGCAGACCACCACCGGGTTCGGAGGGAGCATATTTGGAAAGCCTGCAACAGCTAACGGTACTGGTACTCAACCTTCCACCCTGTTTGGAAGCACAAATCAGACCCCTTCTATGTTTGGTGTTAACGCCACTAACAGCACCGCCCAAGGAACCCTCACTGCAGTGATCGACCAACCAGTAAACACGAACATCCCCATCTCCTCCCTACTCCCCACTGGTTCCCAGCTCAACCCATCGGATGGCTTGTTCGCGAAGAAAAAAGCCCAGTCCGGGGGGTTGGGCGTGGTTTCACCCCTTTGGCATATCCGGGTGCTTCTACGAATAATTTGGACTCCAGTCTCCCGTTCTCGTCGAACGCTTCGAGTTTGAACAAGAGTTCTACCCAGCGTACCAGTCACACCGCAGGCACTTTCTGTGGCCCCTAAGAAGCTCGTCGTGGAAAATAAGGCTGACCCATTCGACTGGGTTCCCAAATCCGCTGACGTCACCTTCAACACTGCGCTGAGCGTCGCGGCTCGTGAGAAGGAGGCACATAATGGACCTCTTGGCGCTGTTCGCAACACCCCCACCACACCTATCCATCAAGCCCCCTCCCGCAATATGGCCTGAACTCCGAGTCATTTCACCGCTCAATGCACTATGGACGTGACTGACGAGCAGTCTGGCGAACCCAAGGAAGGGGAGTACTGGTCTGAACTTCCCATGGCCACTCTTTCCTCTTGGGGTCACAACGAGCTAATCGCCATCGAGAAGCTCATTATAGGTCGGGTTGGGTACAGTGAAATCACGTTCCCGGAACCCGTTGACCTCACCGGATCGGAAATCGTAAAGCAACTGTTTGGAGATCTCGCGAGGTTCGAGGACAAGGAATGTTGCGCCTACCCTGATCTGGACAACGTCGACAAACCCCCTCCCAGTTCCGGACTGAACGTCAGAGTGAGAGTGGAATTGGACGGATGCTGGCCCATCGACAAGGCCACCCGGGAGCCGATCAAGGACGAAAGTTACCCCCCAGATGGTCAAACACCTGAAGAGATTGAAGGGGAAGGATACGAAGTTCGAGTCGTTCTATATAGAAGGTGGAAAATGGACTTTTACTGTTAAACGTTTCTAGTTTCATCTCCGTCTCCTTCTCGATGTAACATACCCTTGTGCGCGTGTTCGTGACATTGATACTCTTCCTACCCACTCCTTCTCTAAGTTGTCCTTTTTGAAACGTTGGTGATCCTTTGTAGTTTGGACCGAAAGAAATCATATCTTTGTCTTTTCGTCCCTCGTGTCAATCCCTCCGTCAAATTTAATACATATCCATATCTACATATACAAGGACGGTCGAGCATGAGCCGCTACTCGTGATTGGTCCACCCCCCTGCTCATCATATCCACGAGGTCGGCCGTATCCATTGGCCGGGGCCTGGAGGAGTGAACCGGAGGCAGCGAGTCGCCCCCTGAGTGACGACAGTTGGAGGGTCATAGACACAATCCCGGTTGTGATCACCCGCCAAGCTCAGACTGAGCATTGCCCGGCAGGTTCATGAGTGGTTGGACGGGTGATTGGGGGAAGGGGGATACCACATGATGAACGGATGTTTCGAAGATTAGTACGCCTCTGGCGTAGCAACCAGTCAGGCCAAGTCGAACGTAAGATGGGGTCGCAGGCACACTGTTGCATCAGTGGTCAGCAGGCGGAGTATTTCTTTGGGGCATTTTGAAACGAGAGTCGGCAGGGGGGAATCCTAGATGATCGGCAGATCACACGCATCTTCAAATGCTACGGTCATGGCTGCAGTCCTCTTCAAATGGGTCCGTGGACTGTTTGTACGAGGCGTACGATTGTGACAGGATGAACACTCATCTCTATTAGAGTTCCTCTTTGCGACTTGCACACCACACTGTTCTTCTGCAGCTGTTTCGGTTTTTGACCATGATAGCCAAATCCCAATGATCGGAAGGGTGCAACAATGCTCTCTCACTTGATGAGGCCATCAATGGCCTGAAACTCACAGAGGTCTTGAGCATCGCACCAGCCAAGGCCACTTTTGGGGATTATGTTGAGCTGGGGCCAGCCTGTGCCAATGTCCACAAAGCCCTAGCATATGGGATGGATATATGCTGGGGGGTTTACTCACCATGCTCTCAATCACAGGACTGTGGCAGAGATCCAGGGGGCATTCTCTGAGCAAGATGACCACTCTTATCCTCCAGGGAAATTTTCATAGTCCTCAAAAATGCTGAATTTTTTCTCAACCCACAGGGAGCCAATGCCCAGGAGATATATGGTATGGTGGAGGAGCTGGGTTACTTCAATGGTGTTTATCTTTGCATAACTTCCTGCATCTCCACTATCCCTCCCAACTACAAAACTCTCAACATCCCAATATTGTCAATGGAGGCAGCACATGACACCTTCTACCACATCTACAAGCATGGCAAACAGTACAATTCCATTATTGGCATCCTGAAATAACTCAGCTTCCATCTATTATCAATTGCCTTGCTTGCTACTGTTGCACATCACAACAAGTGGGATACTGATCAGCTGATCAGAGAATGGTGAACAGGTGTACTGCAGACAGAGCATAACAAGAGCCTTGCCACCACAATTGAACTCTTGTTTGCCTCCCCAATGTTCCAAGAACTTGGCCCTGATGCCCAAGGG
>Ga0307517_10013101_pt1 | contig 11300 bp, 13 predicted proteins | sample 23_EM_MG_FD_194515 | JGI IMG/M metagenome (GOLD analysis project Ga0307517, IMG submission 194515) | Populus trichocarpa ectomycorrhiza microbial communities from riparian zone in the Pacific Northwest, United States - 23_EM | ecosystem: Host-associated > Plants > Roots > Unclassified | place... | reverse complement strand
GTCTCTCTAACTCACGGAGTGTGTGTGTGTGTGTGTGTGTGTGTGTGTGTGTGTGTGTGTGTGTGTGTGTGTGTGTGTGTGTGTGTGTGTGTCCAGTTTGCGCATACCTCGACTAATCTCACGAGCCTGAAATTATCGATCTGATTCAAGAAATATTAAATAATAATTAAAATATGAAAAATACATTAATATCCTTACACAAATATTTATGGAAATATATTGTACAACTTGCTTGTATTAGTATTCATATATATATATTTCTTGAACCAATGGTAATGATAGCCTTAATTTTACATCTAAACTCTTTTTTTTTTTATCTTTTTTTTCTGGTATTAATCAAGACTTGGGTTAGAAATTCTCAACGAGAGACCTTGCAAAATAATATTTTCTCTTATTTTTATATATATATTCTTAGTTGTATATGTTGACTGGCGGGCGTGACTTTGAATTTCTCCGATCTTCTTGGTTAAATTAGGATTAATTAATAAATTGAGGGGTCTTGTTTGGCTGTACAGATCCCCGTGGCGACCAAGGGCGATGTATTATTGCCAGAAGAGAGATGATCCAAATATTCGCATAATCGATCCTCCAATTAATATTAATATACTTGGATGTACAGATTATCCACTCGTATGTATATTTCTACTCGGCGCACTTCTTTTATTCGGTCCTCCAATAGCAAATTGCCAGCATCGGTGGCTGTTACGCCATTGGCTAATAAAAAAAGTCTTCTTTGACTGGTGGGATTCTCGCCTTCTAGAAGTTGAAAAAACAACACTTGTCTTCGCAGGTAATTATACGGCAGCACTTTTGGATAAAATCCAAATTGGGAGGCAAATAATTCTTTTTTATTCCACTTGTGGAAATTGGAGCGAAGGCAGATAATTTGTCTGAAGATTGGATTATCTAGCTTCTAGATACGGTAGACTTTTCCCCGAGGAGATGTGGGGCACGTCTGGTAATTAAAGTAGCCTATCAAGCCCAAATTCACTCCCCCTTTTCGTCTTCCCACCCTGCCCTCAGTCCCCGTTTGAAAAGTCCAGTCAGAGTGGCAGGCCCTGTAATTCATGAGAGACTCAAGCCCATTTGTTATCCTTCGTGTGACCGGATTACCCCTGCACTCCATCTCCAGACCGCGCTTTTTTAAGCGCAGGCTGTATCTCTCTCACTTCAGAATTTAGAAACGGAGAAACAAAGAAAAAAAAAAGGAAAAAAAAAAACAGGAGGAGAAAGAAAAGAGGGAAAAACATGGAGCTGGTACAAGGATTGCCGTTACTGTACCAACAGTTCACTTCGTTGTTCAAGAAAAACATCTTGTTGTCATCAAGAAACAAGAGCGCAACATTCTTGCAGCTCTTTGCTTCTTTCTTTTTCATGTTCTTGTTGTTCTGCATCGAAAAGGCAACAGAGTCTCGCACGAACACAACGACAGGGTTCGACACGGTGAGGAATCCACAGCCTATGTGGGAGCCTCCGATCACTCCTTGCGAGGAAAAGTTCTACGTTAAAAAGCCTTGTTATGACTTCGTTTGGAGTGGAAATGACAGCCCTGCAATTACCAATATTGTTACAGCCATCATGCAGAATAATCCCAACAGGCCAATTCCCTCTGACAAGGTATTTAATTCTTATTCTGATTCCAACGTCATGTGATGCTAGTCTCAAGTAGGCTCTTGGAAAACTGAAAGAGAAGGACGTTATTTATGGAAAGTTTGGATTTTCTCATTCAGGAAGTGAAGAGAACAAAAAAGAAACAAATCTAAAGTTCCTGGGTTGTTTATTATTATTTAGACGTATGATGTTTATTTGAATGAATGGAAATCCTTTTGAGAAAAGAAAGGAAGCAATCCAATGGGTGGAGTCCTCCTATCTTTTGTGTTTTTCTGTTCTGAACTATTTGATTGTTAAGAATGGATTAGGCTCTTAATACTGCAGCAGAAAAACTCGAAAGTGGATAAATCATAAAAAAAAAAAACCAATCTGTTTTTGCCTTTTGCTTATGCAGGTGAGATCATTCAGAACAGAACAAGAAGTCGATGATTGGCTTCTTAGAGAACCTATGCAAGCACCAGCAGCACTGCATTTTGTGCAAGTGAACGCCACTGTGATCACCTATGGTCTACAGTCTAACTCTACTCCAATTGCTCGGCGAGGCCATTATGAAGATCCAACCTTCAAATTTCAAATTCCACTTCAAATTGCGGCAGAGCGTGAGATTGCTCGGTTTCTTTTGGAAGGTCTGAAATCTTAATTTCTCGGTTTTGTTCTGTAGAAATTGTTTTGGATACATAAGAGTGCCTCCCTTTTCTTTTTAGTTCCTGTAAAATTAACGTATCGCTTGTTTTGAAACCCTGGATGTTCAGCTTCAACCTTTAACTGGAAGGTTGGACTTACGGAATTTGCGCATCCCGCAAGGCCTGCTTTCTCTGCATTGGCTACAGTAGGACCGGCTTTTTTCCTGGCATTTACCATGTTTGGATTTGTGTTACAAATTAGTAATTTGGTTGCTGAGAAAGAGCTCAAACTTCGCCAGGTATGTGCGCAAATCTGCTGTCTAGAGTTAAACAAGATTATAATTGTTGATGAATTCTTTATATTATTATTATAGATTATTTATTTGTTCATTTATATCTTCTTCGCAGGCAATGAATATGACTGGTCTTTACGAATCTGCATACTGGGCCTCATGGATCTCATGGGAAGGAATCATTACGTTCATTTCCTCACTTTTCCTGGTTCTCTTCGGATTGATGTTCCAGTTCGATTTTTTCAAGAAAAACAATTTCGGAGTTCTGTTCTTTGTCTTCTTCCTCTTCCAGATCAACATGGTAAGATCGCTTCTACTTCTTCAATGCCTGGTGTCATTTTTTTTTTTTTTTTTATAAGCTTATTCATATTAACCCTTTACTACCTTTCCTCACTTGTGATGCTAGATGGGTTTTGCCTTCATGCTGTCGACCTTCATCAGCAAGGCATCATCAGGCACAACAATGGGTTTCTCCATATTTATAATCGGATTTATGACTCAGGCAAGATTCCCAGCTAAACATCAAGGAACAGGAAATGTTCTATAAATGAAATTTATCCCTAATCTAAGATCGTCTCTTAGAAAAAAACCCTCCGAAATCTTGATGTGAGAACATGGTTGATTCCGTTGTGGTAATTGATCTCATTTGCCATTGCAGATTATTACAATAGCTGGATTTCCATACAAGGAAAGCATTAGTGGTTTCTTACAGTTCATCTGGTCATTCTTCCCACCAAATCTTCTCGCAATAGCAGTAAAGCTGCTCTCCGATGCAAGTAACACTCCTGAAGATCTTGGAATCAGCTGGAAAGGACGATCAAAGTGTTCACCTGACGCTGATGACTGTGCTATCACAATTGTACGTAATCACTATGCTCACAGAGAATAGAACACATAAATGCACACAATATTATACATTCTACTGAGAACTCCCTTCTGCCTTTGCGTTAGTTTTTTCTTAGTTATTTTTCATCTCGTTTTGCCTTTCTATTCTTACTTTTAATTTCCTCTGTTTTCAATCTTCGTTTGAGCTGTTTATAACTCTTATTTTTCTTGGCAGAATGATGTTTACACATGGCTCATATGTCTGTTCTTTCTCTGGTTTGTTTTGGCAATCTACTTTGATAATATATTCCCAAATGCATCCGGTGTGAGAAAATCTCCTTTTTACTTCTTAAACCGTGGGTATTGGACAGGGAAAGGTGGAGACAAGGTCGAAGGTAATGGTCATTTTTTTTTCATTTATTGGTTGCAAGAACGTGTAATTAAGGACATGATCTTGCTGCACTCTACTTCAGTCCATGTCTCATAGCTAGGTCTTATTGTTTTCTAATTAGTGTTCTAACTATATTCTTCCTCTATTGTCGCAGAGGGTGGCATTTGTAGTTGCACGGGTGAAATCCCACAACAAGAGCATATTACTCCAGATGATGAAGATGTGCTTGAAGAGGAGAATGTCGTAAAAAATGATGCAAAAGAAGGCACAGTCAACCCAGATGTTGCAGTTCAGGTACGAGGACTTGCAAAGACATATCCTGGGACCACACAGATTAGTTGTTGTAAATGCAAGAAGACTTCATCTTACCATGCTGTTAGGGTAAGCAATTCCTATCCAACTCTTGAATACCATGCTGGTTTTGGATTGCAGTCTAGTTGTTGTAGAATATCCATTTTATATTTGGTATATGCAGGGCTTATGGGTCAACTTCACCAAGGATCAGTTATTTTGTCTGCTTGGACCCAATGGTGCCGGAAAAACTACAACAATGAATTGTTTAACTGGCATAACACCTGTGACCGGTGGAGATGGTAATATACTCTCATTTCATGGTTCCTATACTTTTGGAATTGGTTTAGAAGCATCAGAATAATGACTTCCCAACTATTTTGTATAAACAGCCTTGGTTTATGGACATTCTGTTCGAAGCACGGTTGGCATGTCAGGCATTCGGCAAATTATAGGAGTTTGTCCACAGGTGAATTCTCTCTCGAGTGTTTGTTTTCGCTTGTCTGCATATTTTCACCAGCATGCAAGCATTCCCCATGTGCTATTGCTAATTAGTCTATAGAGACTAACATTTCCACATCCTTGTGTAGTTTGACATTCTCTGGGATGCATTGTCCGGTGAAGAACACCTCCACCTCTTTGCAAGTATCAAAGGTCTACCCCCAGCTTCAATCAAATCGGTATGTGATATATGAGCCTGAAGTCTTAATATCCCATCCTAATCTCGTAGCCATAATTTGTTGATTGAACATTCTGACCAAAAAGTACGACAGAATTAAGTACCTCCATGCTTGTTGTTCTCACTCAAATATTCTAAATAATTCTTTGGTCTATATGGACTGCAGGTTGCTCAGGAATCATTGGCAAAGGTGAAACTAACTGAATCAGCGAAAGTAAGATCCAGGAGCTACAGTGGAGGAATGAGGCGTCGTTTGAGTGTTGCAATAGCCCTTCTCGGTGACCCTAAGTTAGTCATTTTGGATGAACCGGTATGGAGATTCAAATACTTCGAATCATTGATACATTTATTTGATGTATTTGTTAAAATTCATTTTGTTTGACTTCTGTTGATCTGCAGACTACTGGTATGGATCCAATATCAAGAAGGCATGTGTGGGATATTATACAGAACGCAAAGAAAGGTCGTGCAATTGTTCTAACAACTCATTCAATGGAAGAAGCCGACATTCTAAGTGACCGTATAGGAATTATGGCCAAGGGCAGGCTCCGGTGCATTGGAAACTCGATCAGGTTGAAGTCAAAGTTTGGCACTGGCTTTATTGCTAATGTGAGCTTTAGTGATAACAATGGTGGACAAACTCCTGGACGCATGCCATCAGATACTTCAGTTCATCATGAGGCTGTGAAGAAGTTCTTTAAATACGTATGTCGAATGCATGGCCAAATTCAACAAATTCGTTTAATTTTCAGAAACCTTTTTTTTTTCTGATTTTGGAAATTGTTTTACAGCATTTGGATGTAACGCCAACAGAGGAGACCAGATCCTTCTTGACTTTTGTCATTCCTCATGATAAAGAGAGGGTTTTAACGGTAAGCAATTTTGAAAATCATATTTTGTTTCTTTATTCTTCAAATTTCTTCCTTTAGAATTTCAGATTTCTATTTAGATATATACATGAACATAATAATAGACTGGTGGGGGATCATACATTTCTCTATTTTACTTGAGTGCACTAGTTTGACCTTCCATTTCCTCTGGCATTTAAAATCTTCAACAGAAATTTTTTGCGGAGCTTCAAGAGAGACAGAGAGAATTCCATGTATCAGACATTCAGCTTGGCCTTGCAACTCTTGAAGAAGTTTTCCTAAACATTGCCAAGCAAGCAGAATTAGAAAGTGCTGCAGCCGAGGGGAAGATGGTTACTCTGGCCTTAACTTCTGGAAAATCAGTTCAGGTAGGAACAATTTATCTCATTTTTTTGTTTTTCATTTGTGTAACAGGCACAAAAAAATCAAGCCTAATCTTTCTGCTTAAACGAAAATGCAGATACCTGTGGGAGCTAGATTTGTGGGGATCCCAGAAACAGAATCTCCAGAGAATCCTAGTGGCATTATGGTTGAAGTATACTGGGAGCAAGATGATTCAGGTTCACTCTGCATTTCTAGCCACTCTGATGAAATGGCCGTACCTTATAATGCTCAGCCATTGGCTTCTGCACCACAACCGTCGGACAGAAGCAATGTGTTAGGCCCGAGGGGAGGGCCAGTTTATGGAATTGTCTACGATCCCAATCAGATTGTTGCTGCTCAATCTTACTAGTACCACTCCTTTGTGAACTCCCATATATTTTTGAATCCTGCGTGTTTGATTAGTAACGTAGGTGGTAGGCATATTCATTTTGATTTTTTTTTCTTTTTGAGTATTTTTTGTATGTAATCTTATGTGAGAATATTTTGAAATAATATCACAGGTATTGATTTTTTCTTCCTGTCTTCGAAGAACACGAGGTTGTTTTTATCTTCACATGAATGAATTATAGATTCTTTTTTTATCAAGCACAAGAACGAAAAGGTTGGCATTCCATGTCGGGAGGCAACATCTATAATAGCTTGGAAACTCTTGCGAAATTGCCGTTGAATTTTGTGGGTATCAGAAATAACAAGAACAATCATACAAATCTATACATGTAATGAAAAATGGAGGACAGCCTGTATCATGTTCATGCATTGGAATTCTCAAATAAATGGCAACGAGTTTCCAGATTTGAGCGCAATAACGAAGGAAAGAAAATCTGATTGAATAGAGAGCATTGATTCTGCTCATGTCTTTGCTTTAATTAAGATGTGATTAACATCTGGTTGAATAGAGAGCATTGATCATTAATCGTGGTTGGTGTGAAATATCTTCTATTTTTATTTTTGTGTTTGTAATTAGCACTAAAAACATTTTATAAACCTTTTTTATTCTATTTTTAAGTGATTTGGTCTTCCAAGATGACATTAAATGTATGTGTTTAGTTCCGATAAATACATTTGTTATGCTTAGAAATCGAGATTCTTCATGGGTATTTATCATAATAATTAAGTATCAGATTATTTATTTGCGCTAAGAAGTAGGTTGCATCAATTTAAAAAAAAATATTAAAAATTGGAAACGTATTTTCAAGAAAGAACGAAAAAATTAAATTGTATAGAGATTGATATGACGTGATTCAGTCAACTTGATAAGTTTAAAGATAATATAGACAACCGGAAAAAAATATCATTTGATTAAAATAAATTTCAAGATAATATCCTTTAAAAATAAATATTGAGACGATAATATATAGGATCGACCCGGGTCATGAGATCATAATATATAGGATCGACCCGGGTCATGAGATCGTGATAACTTTATAGAAAACAAATCAAAACTCATTTTGAAGTTTAATTCTCAATCAACCTGATATTCAAAAATAAAATTATAAAAAATTATAAAAGATAGAAAAGAAAAATTCAAGTTAACCTGTCAAATATGAATCATGAGACCGGGATAACCCAATAGAAATCAAATAAAAAAAATTATAAAGCTCAATTCTTAATCAATCCAACATTGAAAGATAAAATTAAAAAAACAAATCAATTAAAAAAAGAAAAAAAAGACTCGAGTTAACTCGGTTTAATCATTTAAACCCTTGACCCAGGTCATGAGATTGAGATAATCTCATTCATAGAAAGTAAACTAAAACAAATTATAAAACTTAATTCTCAATCAACCCAAATCATGAAGGATGAAATTGAAAGAAAAAAACTCAATTACAAAAAAGAACCCAAAAAAAAACCTTAATCAACTAGGAAACTTGCGGCTCATGCCATAAAACTAGGATAACTTCACAAAAAACAAACCAAAGCTTAATCCCTAATAAATCTAATGTTAAAGCATGAAATTAAGAAATAAATTATATATATAAAAAAAAAATATTATTCCAATGAATAATACTTTATGAGAAGGGGAACACTGATTTCCCCTACTCATTTAGTTCTTCTTAATATACATTATTGTTATATGTTTACGATTGACTTGATGACTTTTATATGATGCGAACATATAGGGTAAGAACCCTAGCTAGAGCCTACATATAAGAAAGAACAAACTCTAAAAAGTTAAAATCAAATTTGGTTGATAAAAGTTTCACATAACGATTACCTAAACCGAAGCATCAAATCTATTGGAACGAATTCCCCACCTAATGATTTAAGAAAATCACAAATGAAAAGTATAAGAAAAATGCTACAAAAATATTTATTCTTTGATAAGTCAAGATAGTTCTATGAAGAATAAAAACATATGAGTTTTGCACACACACATAATTATTATTCTGAAATCAAAATCTGTATATTCTGAATTGTAAAACTTATAAAAAGAGTATTTCCAGTGTCAAAAATAAACTTAACTCTAATGTATTAGTGGATTGATGTTAAGTCCAATTTAAATAAAACCCAAAGTATTTAAAAACAACCCCTAAACATGAAAAATAATTAAAACCCCAAGTCTGAAACAATAACTATCTAGTCTTGTTTAAATATGCCTTCTAAACTATGGTTGACTTAAGATTCTGCATATATATATATACACACACACACACACACACACTTGACCCAACAATTAGATCGAAAATAATGCTTGTTAGTGTAAAACCGCATATTAAAAAACTTTTTTTTGGAAAAATTTAAGATGTATATAAATTAAACAAATATTCTCTACATAATTACGATGGGCATACCGCAAGAGAAATTAGCTAGAAACATAGCATAAATAAAACAAGAAAATGTGTGCTGGTTGCGGGCTCACAGTAAATAAATAACAAAGAAAGGAAGAGAAAAAAAATAATGCATAGCCTCTACGTGAACAGTGGCATATTAGAAAACAATTAAGCTAAAAATCAAATCTGGCTGTCCAAACCTTGCATGGATTGTATAATTTCCCCTTTCTTCAAAAGGATTCATCCTAAAATCACTTATAGGAAGAATAGTAAGATTTGGAGCAATAGTAGCATCCACATCATTAGCCTTTTGTTTAAGCCTTCAAAGCTGCTTTTTTTTTTTTTAATTTTTTCCTCCAACAACATTATATAAATATAATATTTTCACTCTCTTGTTTTGCATCCTTTCAATGTGCAACTTCTCTCTCTCTCTTATTTTTCATCCTTTCAAAATTGATTTAAAGTTTTCTAATAATCAATTAGTTTTTATTTTTTTTTATAAATAGCATTATAATTTCCTTGTGCTCACTTACTAAGCTCATAGAAGCTTTTTCACCATCATCGTTTGAAGCTTGGAACCTTAATTTCTCTTGCCTCCTAGTATTAAAAATCCTTTTAAGATTATCCATTTTGTAATCTAACATCTTTTTTATTTGTCCATTCAAACCGCTTATCAAATCTCATATTCATCCTTTCAAGTTGATGTTTCATGGCCCGTAACAAGTGTAGTAAACAATGTTAGCACATATCTCACTATCTATAACATATTATATACCTTGTTATTGAAATGACATCTTATATGGAAGATATTCTTTATTTACTGCTCCACATCATCTTTCTTGATATGAAAATTAAGTACATGCCGAATTAATAATGATTTTTCCTTAACTGGATACTCTACATTCTCATCACTGTTATTCTCAAGTGGTGGCATTTCATCATCTTCAGATCTGTTATTTTCAAATTCAATCTTCTCATGTTTTCTCATAACCATAACCTTTTTTAGGACATTGTGAAGATATATGTTTTTCGATTTAACCCTTGTTTTTTAATTTGTATAGATAATGTTTTTTGATTCAGTCCTTCTACTTTTATTTTCTTATTTTTGTCCTTTGCTTTTTTGTCAAAGTTTTTATGGCTTTCAATTTTATCATTTATAGTTTTTGATTCTTCAATGATAATAATGATTTCAATTTGGTTCCTCTTCTTTTGATTTTTTATTGTTTTTCTTTGTCATTTTATCAAAGTTTTTATAGTTTTCAATTCTATCCTTCAAATCAAGTTCATTTCTTTTATTTTTTTCAATAATAATAATAATAATAATAATAATAACAACAATAATAATAATAATATTGATAATAGCAAAGATGATGATAATAAAAAAAAAATTAGTGATGATAATAAGAATAATAGTAGTGGTAGTGATAATAATATTGTTGCTACTACTAATAGTGATGGTAATGATAATAATAACAGTGATAACAATAGTGATGGTATTAATAGATGTGATGATGATGATAATAATAATAATAATAATAATAATAATAATAATTGTGATAATAATATCGATGATGATGATGATAATACTAATAGTGATGATAATGGTTGTACTAGTAGTCATAATAGTTTATTATGATAATAATAGTTGTGATGATAGTAATAATTGAAATGATAGCAACAGCAATATTAGTAACAGTAGTAACAATAATAATGATTTTAATAATGATAGAAATAATAATAATGGTAATAATGATGACTGTAATAGTAATGATATTACTTATTAAAATTAATAATAATAGTAATTTTGATCTTCATTCTTTGAATTGCTATTTTTTAAAAAAAATTGTATGATTGATTTTTTTTTTAATTTCATCCTTTAATAATTAATTTATTGGGAATTAGACTTCATGGTTTTTCTAAATTAGATGCTTAAGGTCTAATGACTCGGGTCATGAGTTTAAAAAGTTAATATATTTTTTAAAGGCTTTATAATTCTCTTTATTTTTTATCAAGTTATTCCAATCATATAATTTGAAATGTAGGTTCGACGAAATGTACCATATTAACTTAACTTTAATTAGCATTGTTATATATTTACCGTAACTAATTTTTAATATTCTTTTTCTACTCTATCTCAACACTTAAACATCTTTTTTTATATAAAAAAAATTATTTCAGCCCCACTCCGAAATAATTGCCAAGACTGGTAATAATCATAAAACCTGAAGTCTTGATATGATTGCATTGGAAAAGCAGGTATAGCTTGATTAATAATTTATATATCAATTAACTATCTATTTTTCTGAATTATTGATTTCACAACAAATAGTATGACTATTCTTCACCGTATCCTAAAAAATCCTAAATTGAGAATGGATTATTTGTATTAAATATATTTATAATGATGTCAATCAGTTTGGAGACTCTTCTACCCATACTAGTATTGTAGATTCTACAAAGCTAGAGATTCTTACTTATCCTACTCAATATATTTTACATTTGATTTATTGCATGATAATATATATATATATATATATATATATATATATATATATATATATAT
>Ga0307517_10013100_pt1 | contig 11303 bp, 15 predicted proteins | sample 23_EM_MG_FD_194515 | JGI IMG/M metagenome (GOLD analysis project Ga0307517, IMG submission 194515) | Populus trichocarpa ectomycorrhiza microbial communities from riparian zone in the Pacific Northwest, United States - 23_EM | ecosystem: Host-associated > Plants > Roots > Unclassified | place... | reverse complement strand
GGTATATATATGTATATGAGACAAAGCCGGGTCATAGAACAAAGAATGGTAAAGGGGGGGTGGGGGAATAAAGGTGTGGCACAGCCACGACGCGATGACACGAAACGGTGCGATCTCAACAGAAAGAACTATCCTTATTTGGTGGGTCCATTCGAGTTATAATTATGTGCTTGTCTGATACGCTGGAAGGATCGCGGTAGTACTTCTTGATCAATTGGAAAACAAAAACTTGGAATCTGCCTACAAGTATCTACAAACCCGTTCTATCGTACAAGGAATAAATACCGTAAAACCTGGAGAAACGGACGATCGTAAAGAATGCGAGAACACCGCCCCCTTTGACGTTCATGTCCCCATAGCATTTTATTGCTGAGATGGGCTTTGTAGACATCAAGGGGCGCAAGGTGTGGTAACTCGATACACTCCCAAAATGCGATGTGTGACCTCTTGCCTGAACATACTCCAAATCCAGTCTCTGTCATTGATCATAAATTTTATGGTTGATCTTTTGGCAAGAAAAGGGCTTCCATTAGTGGCAGGGGAATGTTAATGCGAGCCGATTTGAAACAGTGATGGCAAAATTTAAACAACTCACCAAAAGGCTTTTTACACCCGGAAAAACAATCCATCCATGGCAGTGTTATATTGCGCGAAAGCTCCATGAGAACGAAACAGAATTACTCTGTGAGGGTAGAGGAATTGAACACAGGTAATTTCACACACAGTATCGTAAACGATTACGGCACTTTGACTCGTTCCAAGGTAACTCACGACAACCACGTGCCTCCACAGTCTTGTATGCAGGATCTCATCCCTCCTTGACACCTATCTCCCACCTTCTCGAGGTACTCCCATCCACCGATGGCTGAAGTTGGCGCAGCAGTTGTCGGTGGAGGTTTCGCACTGGTGGCAGCTTGTTGTGCAGCTGGTGTTGGATTCACATCGCGGCATGAGAATACGCACGCCCAACAGGTCGCAGAGCTGAAGCGCCACATTTCAGATTTCAAAGCGGCGTATGAGAGAGAGGAAGTTACGGAGCATGATTGGCAGCAATTTCTGACCATTTGCGCGGAGTGAGTTACCAGTACTCAGCGCTTGTCATGTTTCGTTCACAACAAGCTGACATGTCCAGAGCGAGGCAAAGTGAATCAGACTACGAGGGCAGTATTGAAGCATACAAAGAGACGCCACTATACAAGTTTCTCCTCAAGTGGAAGAGAAGGCGACAAGTGCGGAAGAAAAAGAGGGCGTTGCGAGGGGCGAATAAATCGTTGCGATCACATTACTTCGTGCGTTTGTCAAATGAAAACGAGTTTGACGTTCGTGACGATGAGATCGTATATGAACTAGGAATCCACATCGGATGTATCTGATGCATCATCAACAACTGCTGAATCTGGCTCCCCACCGCAAAGCCGGAGATCCCATAGCGATGAAGACGATGGGCACATCCAATCCTGGGTGAAAGATGTAGCGAACTCGGAGTCTGATAATGAGCCTGTGGTAATCCCCCAAGAGGAGCGCCAAGGTGAGTGAAAGAGGCATAATTCTTCGTCCATTAGTGGACAGATATCCTTACCTGTATCCGCAGTCTGCCTACACGTCCTCGGACACGAAGATTGGGTCAGATGTGTTGCATTCTCACCGGATGGTAAGCGCATAGCCTCGGGCTCGGATGACAATACGGTTAGGATCTGGGATACGGAGACGAAAGAGATAGTAGGAGGGCCACTGCGAGGACACCAGGGTCATACGACATCTGTTGCGTTTTCGCCTGACGGCAAGCACGTAGCCTCGGGATCATGGGATGAGAGGGTTAGGATCTGGGATGTAGAGACCCAAGAGATGGTGGGAGGGCCATTGCTAGAACACAAAGGTAGTGTTACATCCGTTGCGTTTTCGCCTAATGGCAAACACATAGCTTCGGGATCGTGGGACGCAACGGTTAGGATCTGGGAAGTAGAGACCCAAAAGATGGTAGGAGGGGCATTGCGGGGACACAGGGGTCGTGTAACATCTGTTGCGTTTTCGCCTGATGGCAAGCGCGTAGTTTCGGGATCGTGGGACCAAACTGTTAAGGTTTGGGATGTAGAGACCCAAGAGATGGTGCGAGGGCCATTGCTAGAACATACGGATATTGTCACATCTGTTGCGTTCTCACCTGACGGCAAGCGTGTAGTTTCGGGGTCGTGGGACCGAGCAGTTAGGGTTTGGGATGTAGGGATGCAAGCGATGGTCGGAAGGCCATTGCGAGGACGCACAGATTATGTCACATCTGTTGCGTTCTCACCTGATGGCAAGCGCGTTGTCTCGGGATTGGGCGACAGAACGGTTAGGATCTGGGATACAGAGATGCAAGACGTGGTGGGAGGGCCATTACTAGGACACACAAGGGTTGTCACATCTGTTGCGTTCTCGCCTGACGGCAGGCGCGTTGTCTCAGGATCGGGCGACAGAACAGCTAGGATCTGGGATACCGCAAAGACATAGGACAGTGTAACAATTGCGGCCTAACTAACCTAAATGTATGATCACGGTGGTCATCTGCTTATCTGCAGAAATGAGGCAGTATTGGTCAGGATGAGGACATCTGGAACATGGAAACACCGCCTCGGCGATCAGCACGGCGGCAAATGCCGTCGGTCCCTTGTGACTTCCACAATGGAGGATTTATTGTGCGTTTGTTGTGCGTCCCCGAAGATCTAAATAGATCCATTCTCCGTCCGACATACTGACTTTTTTGTTTATTTTATCTACTAATATTTGGACCGAATTAAATTGGTTAAGATAGCCATGTTGAGCCTCTGGAGGGGTTGGTTGAGCTTGTCGACTGCACCTGGTTCGAGGATGTTAGCGAGAGATGAATAATTGATCAGCTGTCGTGTGGGAATTTTTGATGGCATCAGCAAATTGGGCCCAGAACCCTCAACGTGCAACGTTCAACCTCTCCACCACCCTTCTAGAGCTCAGCTGCTTACAAGGATTACTACGCTTCTACTATTGTATCTTCCTTCCTCCCTCAATATTCCGAGTGAATGGGCCGTCGACATGCACCGGAAAAATGATAATGGAACCCATTGGACTGCCATCGAATGACGACGAGCCAAGGAGTGCTGGGATGGATGGGAAGTGGCTCGGCTTTTGCAGCGATGGGTGATGTAGTTATTGAATGATGCGCGCCAGTTGAGGGAATTCATATCGCGGTACGGCTCTTTCACTGTTTTCCCCCCCTTCCGCTTGCAAAACTTGGCCTTTACCGGTTTACCCCTTCTTGGAGAATTGGGTGCTCGTGCCTTGTAATACTCTCCCGCGCATCTTTCCACCTTCCACGAATATGAGGAACTATCCTTCAGGTGTTTTGTACGATGCCCCTTTCTCCAGGATGCGGACATTTGTCTGCGTACCCTCCTGAAGTTCTCCATAATCCAGGAAGTTGTTTTGTGCGCGGAGTAACCCGATGTACATGTCCTTGGCCGTGTATTAGGCTTGCATAAAATCTACCCTTAAAACCTCGAAACATTTCTTCTCCGCGTTGTCTCTTTTTCTTCCTTCTTTTTCAGTCCGTTCTCCACCTGGAACTCCAATGTTGGATGGAATCGCGTACATCAAGATCTGTTCAACTGGTCGCATAGCGCATGGCCTTATTTTCATTTTCTTCTATCGTCGTTTCTCGACCTTAAAAACCATCCTCTGCCTGATTCATTAGTTTCACCAAACCACCCCCTCTCTACTCAATCCATCAAGCGGTCAACAACTGCACCCTCTCTGTGTGTTCTACATGGGTTGATACCATTTCAGTTGTGAATGGGGTGTGCTGTGATTATCACCTTCATTTTGCTGTGTTGTGCCACAATTTTGACCTCCTTTCCTCCTAGTTTTCGTGACCATACCATTTCAGTGATTTCATTTCACTCACCGTCCGTTCCCCCTAGGCCTTAGACCAAGTCGTCATTTTCTTAGACTTTCGGGGGTCTGATATGGAACAGCGTTTAGCCTTCCTTGCTCGCTCTGTTATCCGCTATCTGAAAAGAGACACATCTCCGGGTATGTTTCTGAGTTGCGTCTTATTTCCTTCCGTGATTGTGTCTTTTGGGGCGCACATATACCCGCTGATCATTGCCGATCCCTCACTCACGAACATATTTTCCTTGATGATGAAGATGACGCTGGAGAGCGAATCGAAACAGGTGTGCAACGACATCTACACTTTTCCTTTCTTCAGGTTCCGATGAAACTTACCCCTCTTGCATAGGCCTGGGTAAGTCGATTCATGATGGAAGGGAAACCTGCAGGCTCTCATTTCAAGATATCTCTCCAACTTGCAGTGGTGTTCTTCCAGATCCCTCGCCATTGCTGACCATCGTCCGCTTCCGTAAAGATCATCCACGAGCGCCACGTCTCGCACCATTATCTGAACACTGCAGAACCCATGATTCGCTCGACTGTCTAGCCCCATTGGGTTCGACCCTGCCAAGTGGATCCATCATTATCATCTGCATCCACGAAAGAATTATCGTGGTGTGCACTCCCAACCCTAGAAACCCTCCCGACGCTCCCATCTTTCCAGGTTTTCCCTAATTTACGATGTATATCCTGTAATGCTAAGTCATCCACCATCTCCGAATCCCTACGATCTCCCGTATTCATTCGTTTCCAGCTGTCCGCCCTCCATTAGGACGCGAGTACTGCCGGCTGGTTGGGAGCCTGCATCGAGAAGAGCGGCCAAGGTCAATTTTTTTCATCTTTTCATCTTGCCGTGATGCTGACCCTGATCCTTCATAAAACGCTGGAGACGTGAGATGGAAGTCGGGAGCAAGGATCAACGGGATTGCAGACGACAACGAAAAACCGCTATCTACCAGATCACGTGTACAGGTAAAGGATCTAATCTACTTGGCTCAAGGCACGGTTCCAACGCCGTCCACTAAACGTTTCTTGACAATACTCTCAGTATCAGGCTCGACGGCGGCTCTATCCTGCTAGCCGATTAATAAGGGTCCTTCTTATAACCGCCGTCGTTGATATATACGTGCGCGCGTTGTCAGCGATATCCTTCCATCGTGCTGCCTCCCGAGTATATCGGGAACTATTTTCGCTTTTCCCCCGGTATCTGTGCTCGAGCCCGAGCTCTCCGATTCTGTTGACTGCGCTTTATTTCTCCAGGAACTCGAGGATCCTCCCTCCTGTATGTCACAAATACGGCGGTTTCCGACTCCGGGCATTTTTCTGCGTCCTCGACCATGTTACCACCTCGGAATACGTCTGTCACCAGAGGATGAAATCTTCTTTCTCGAAAATTGATTTCTGTTTGGGGAATGTGATTACGGGCATGTAACACCGATTTCTTTTTCTTTGCTCACTCTATCATCGGTGACCTGGAAGAATCGAAACGTGTTACCGATTCACGCATCCTTTCGTTCCAAGAGCGGGCATACACGATGTAGGGGAACGAGAGCACACCCTGAGAGGAGGGCATCCGTGTTTCGGCTAGTCAGTGCAGTGGTGGGTTGGCGGTAGGAAACAATAAGTGGGTAATTATCTACTCTCTTCATTGAAGGAGACGGCAGAGAGTCGAACACCTAGTACTCACCGACTTTACGCCTTAAAGCTTCCCCGCTTCTTGTAAGTCGTCCGCATCGTCAACGTACGAGCGTTCACACGATGACGCCGAACCCGTAGAAACTGAGTATAATAGGGCATGTAAGTATCAGCTCTCAGTTGGAGGCTATTAACAGAAAGGACAAGGTTGGTTAGCTTTCGGGGTCACGGTGGGTGGAGGATGGCGAAAGGATATGACGAGGAACGAAAGAGGAGGATGGAGGTGACGATAGATGTACTGGAAATTTTGGAATTGTCATCCTCCTTGGGAGTGAGAGAATTGAACAGAATTGAAACAGGAATCGGCGAACGAGGAGTTCTCAAATGATATACCCATCTAATGCAAATGAACCGTAAATGAACCGGAGGGTTGGAACGAGCGAGAAAGTTGGGGACGAAGATGTGGAATGTGCAAGGAATGTGGAAGAAAACGGAATATAGCCTGGGCCGGGAAGAGGAAGAAAGCAGCATACCATGATTTTTGTGTTCACCACCAACCACCACGACAGTGCCCTCTGCATTACTTGGTATTACTTGACATCGATTCGGAACCTGGAGGAAAGAACTATACCAGTAAAACAAAATATCGGTATGAGAGTGGATCAATGAATGATAGGTGATCGAAACGAACAACAGAGCTTTCTCCCTGCCTTCCCGACGACGAGTTGAGGGCCGTCTGTCCCAACGGCGGAGTCAGTGTCATATCAGAGTTGTACATCACAAGTTCTTTATATGGTCTGACACTGTTCAACGAAGCCGCTGTCGCCTCGACAAGGTGCGCGAGGAGTCGGGAATCGGATATGCCAGAGTTAAGGATTCATAGCAGTGAGGCGAGGAGGTTCGAGAGCAAGTCAGATAAGCCATACAAGAACTTCATTTTGTGATAATTCAGAATATAAATTACCAGTAAGCGTCACCGTCAATGTAAAGAGCCCCTTCCGGTGGTCAACGCAAAACACCAACCCTTCGATCGCGTCTGCTTCATGCAGGTTGGGATCCATTAGTCGTTAGATTTGAGGTTGGCGCAAAGAGCTTAGAACAGCGGCGTACTGGCTGCATTGCAGTGTCTTGCAGCCATGGTTCCGGGTTGGGGTGCGCATAACTGATTTACGTTTGGAGTGCCTCAATGAGGAGATCAATGAAGGTAGATCAATGAAGGTCATACATGGTGGGGAGGCACTGATGAAGATGATTGGGTGTTATAGAAATCGGGGAGATTATTGATTAACGATGGTACCAGCCAGCTAGTGAACACAAGGTTTAACATCAATGTCAGTAAAAGTCCTCTAGGGAATGCGCTGCGCAAGGCGGCTACCGGGAAATCGACACGTACCGCGCTTACAAAGGTGTGCGATAGATACCTTCACTGATCCCGAAACACTCATGACGGATTCGGTCCCCGAGTTTGACAATGCTGGGGTGCGAGAGTTCTGCGCATCGCGGGGTATCAAGCTCCATATTGTGCCGGCGTACTCTCCGTGGATAGTTGCCCCTGACCTGGGCTCGGATGAATATAACGCGATGGATGTGCCGGAGAATTGGCCAACTCACCTGGACGAGGCGATTCGCTATCTTAACAGGCGGGTCCTCCCTCTCTTGAAAATTTCGCAGAACGAGCTGCTCTCCGGGGGCTCGTCGTGAATACCCCTTCGACCCCCATCGACATTGCGGAGAGACCAGTAACTGGCGAGGTTTCTCTGCAGTTAGCACATGTGAATCAGCAACGGCTCGACGGGTACTCACCAATCGTGGAAAATTCTCACCTCTACGAAAAGGTTGTGGCCAATGCGCCGCGCGAGGCGATCTTCAGAGCGAGTCAGCTCGTTCAAGTGTACCGCAGAGACCTGAACTACACGTTCTTGGCGATACGGAAACTGGAACCGAAATGGTCAGCCCCCCGCCGTGTTATCAGCCGCGCGAAGGACTCCTACAAACTTGAGACGTTGGAAGGTCTGCCGATTTGCAGCTCTCGTCGATTACGTCGCTTCATTACCAGAGACGGAACGAGTTTGCGAGAGGCTCAGAGGGAAGTGGAGGGGGCGTTCGGGTTAGCGGAGGAAAAAACAGACGTGGAGGGGGCGGTCGAAGATGTTGGCGTGGGAGAAGGCGGCGTGGTGACAGTGATGATGAATGTTAAAACGTTAACCGCGTAACCCTCATTCTAGCCCGATGGAGAAAGCGGGAAAGTAATTGGGTCAGAGGAGGGGTCTATCGAGAGCGAGAACAGTGACGCAAGAAGCTAAATGAAGTCTCAGTCTCAGGTCCTGTGGAAGAAGAGATCGCATCAGAGATCGCGCCGTCCGAGATCGCGCACCCGAAAAACCAGGGGATCCGAGAAGGAGCAAGAGATTGCTTCGGAGGATTTCTCCAGGGTTTTGAAGAGGTTCTAGGTTTGTTTTGGTTCAACGAGCACTCTGCTTCTGGGGGGATCAGTCGTTTAGGCGTTGCCACGCACGGATCATTCGGTAGATCAGACTCCGTCTTCGATCATGGTACACAATAGATATTGATCCTTGCTCCCAGACGAGAAAGCGAAGGAAGTCGAAGGTATATTATGGTCGAGTTCGACCGCAATTCTGGTGATCCTGAACATACAACCTTCCTGTCACTGCAAGGATCGCCTGGTCTAAGATCGGACAGATATAAACCTGCCAATGATTAGAACGGAACGGGGTTTAACGCCCATCCCCGAACCTTCAAAGACCAACCCACAACGGAGACTGGAGCGATTACTTCAATCATTTTTCCAGCCTAGAAGTGCGTGCTGGTGCGAGAACCAAAGGCAGTGTAATCCCTTTCGGTTGTACTCCGAAGTATGACCGACCTATCGTCTCCGAACGCACATCGTCAGTGAGTGATGATTTACCGACCTACAGAAAATGAGTTGTATCTAAAATGACTGTCAGTAACATAAGATTCTTCAACAGTGATCCCCAGGTGAGACAATCATCAATGAGAAAGAAAACGAACCGAGATCCCAATCCACATCTGATACCAATAACGGTTAGAGAAAATAGGATTGATAAATACTTCGTGCATTGGTGATGCATGTGGGCTTAAAATAGCTTCATCAACGACGGCAGATCAATCAACGAAAACTCCGAAACGAGTGTAGAGCGACAAGCAGATTCTGACAGTTCTGATGGCCAAACTCAAGTCATGCTTCAACGTCCCGAGACCAATTCAGACATGCACAAGACGCATGGAATGACTCTAGAATATACTAGTATCCTTTTACAAAAGCAATGGCCTAGAAGCAGTAGAAAGCGAGAGGCTTTTTGAAGCGATGCACCATGATAATGGACCAGAAGCTGGAACCCATTCTCGGAGTCGAATGGAATCAGTCAACGACAGTGCAAATTGAACAGAGAAGGCTTGCATCGGCATCTCCTTTCACTTGCGACTGAGAACTTGGCCCGAGTCATGACGGGATCATCTACAATTTCAAACCCCTCCACCCACCATGGCACCAATCTACACCCAGAACGTCATAGCTTTCCAAGAAGCATGACGAGAACGAATATTAGGCTGGATTTGGAGTTGGTAAGTTGACTAGTGCATACCTCTCGTCTGGCAAAGAATCGAAGCATTTGCTCCGAGCTACGTTGGTGTTCGGTCTTTGAAGGTTCAGGGATGTGTGTTATAGCGCTAGCCCTTCGGCGGTTCGTTCCGTTCTAAACTTCTAAACCTCTGTCCGATCAAGTTGGACCAGGCGATCCTTGTGCCAACAGGGAGCATCGAAGGTTGGATGTTCCCGGTTTACGGTCTTCGTATTTTCTCTTTGCTTCCATTCTAATAAGCTTCTAGTCGAGTCTTAGACTCAGATTAGGCGATACTTAATTTTGACATTTGTGGTAGGGAGCTGGACCACACGGCTGACATCCAAAATATAAATATCGGTGTATTTCGACTCTAGCTTCGACATCCGCTGACAAGTCCCTGCAATGTTTTCCAAGATCATACTTTCTGTCTTCCTCTTGAGTGTCCCCGCCGCCATTCGTGGTACGTTCTAGTCTGCTCACTTCTTAGAGCAGCGAGTTAGTCGTTTCTGAACCTGTTTTAGCTGGCTCTGTATATGTGTATCGCGAGACGGGCTCAAACACCAAAGAATACTATGGTTGTCTCCAAGTAATGGATCGCCAGGGCTGGCCCGGAACAATGGTCGCAGCCGTCAAGACTGAGGACACTAATGATTGCACGCAGTTCAAGGTCAACGACACCGTAGACGGCGGCTACCGATTCCAATTGTATGCCACTTTTCCTTCTTGCCACTTCCTTGTTTGTTCTCATAACCGGGTCTCTTCGCATAGCGATGGAAAGATCATGTTAAGCCCGGGCTCTGGGGATAGGTCACATTGGGTGTGGATGGACCAGGCCACCCGAGATAATTGGAACTCCCCGGATACTCTTTTCACCCCGAAATTGCAGGGGGGAAACGAAGGAAGTGGCAGCGCATACTACGTCCTGATTTCGGGCAGCTCCAACTCGCCGATTTACGCCGCCAACGATCGCGGATTTTTGAACGACAAGGGTGACGGCTTCAAGATCTGCGTGGTGCACATCGCTACTGATTAGGCCCAGGAACAAGAGGGGATCACTGGCGACTGCGTAGAGTAATCTCCGAAACGGACAGGATCACGGCAACGGCTTTAGAGTTTGTCGTCATTAGACATTTATTTCCCTTATCCACGATCGTATATCCAGCCTTCAAAAATCACGATAGTTCAACTTTGTTTTCATTCACTTAATTTGTCACAACCTAGACAGAACCACGGGCAGCACTATGAAGACTGGCCCAGTCCGAGCTCCGCTGACTCTTAGGAAAACGTCTGGTCTGCCTTTGGGCGTCTTTGGTGTCTTTCCAAAGACACCAAAGAGTCGAAAGACATGACAGGCTCAAAGACGCGACGTCTTTGAGTACCTAGTCTTTCAAAGACATAGGTCATCTTTCCAAAGATCATCTTTAGCGCCTTCTGTGACCATCTTTCCTGGCTGTCTTTGCCAGCTTTGAGACTTTGCCAGCTTTGCGATGATAAGTGGTGGAAAGATATCCATGCTTTATGACGGTTACAAGTAAATAATACTAAAGGGAGAATGTGGTAGCTGCCACCCTTCTGCTGTCCGACGCTGGCTGATCCACATCCCAGTCCATCCCATTTCGACCCGCATCCCATGGCTCCGCACGTACCTTGTGCCAACCTCCCCCTACGACTGCCCGGTCCACAGTGAATGGGTCGTGGCGCGCACAACAACTCCGGACTGCCGCTAGCGTTCCCTTTTGTGGGGTTCAATTGTGCTCCATCGCCTGGTGGACGACGAAGAAGGCTGGGAGGGGTCCCTCGTCAAGCCGAATCTTAACTTCACAGCAGGGATGGGTTGATCTCCGGCTTGCCATCCCCGCCCCTCTGACTTGTCTTTGTCACCCTCCTCACCTCACTGTCGGATTCATCGAGTGGGGCTTCTTAGCTTGGCTCGCACTCACGATGGGCTCACTTGGGCATCAGCACGGCCGCGCAGTTCATGATGAATACAGTGAAGTTTGAACTGTGGGTGGTGGATATTGAGGAGATATAGTACAGGCGGTGGCTTACCTCACTACTGCTGGTGCTTTGGTCATTTTGGTGTCAGTAGCCGTCGTTGTGGTGATCGTGTTGCCATTGCGGTGCGGTACATCCAGGACGATGAATACATTCTCCGTTCCCCCC
>Ga0307517_10013099_pt1 | contig 11303 bp, 7 predicted proteins | sample 23_EM_MG_FD_194515 | JGI IMG/M metagenome (GOLD analysis project Ga0307517, IMG submission 194515) | Populus trichocarpa ectomycorrhiza microbial communities from riparian zone in the Pacific Northwest, United States - 23_EM | ecosystem: Host-associated > Plants > Roots > Unclassified | place... | reverse complement strand
CAACCAAAAGTAGAAAATTTAATGAGCATACTTCCGCCTGCGAATATAATGTTGAAAAATAGCAAATATTAACACAAATGCCAAAGGAATCACATTATTTATCACCTGCCAATACAGTTTTTCGCTGCGGATACGGGCCCGGTCCAGCAGGCGTATTTGTATCTCTTTAGTACGCAATCCGATGAGGCCCGAATCGTCGGTCATATAGTCGGCAATATTCAGCAAAAGGTTCTTATTACCAAAGTTTTGCCGGGTATAATGGTCATAGCCCAGCGGGTATGGCGAGCCATCTGTACCCACCTGGTTCTTAAATATATCCCCGTCACTGATCACGATCATTTTGGTCGGTTTGCTTTCGGATAATGATTCTATTTTATCGGTCAGTCCTTCTGGAACAGGCCTGTTTAAAAAGTCTGATTTAAATTTCCCTTCCAGCAATACGCCGACCGTTTTTAATGGATTTACAAATGCTTTCGGATCGGGTTCCTGCTCCAGCATTTGCAGCGACAGCAGGTAGGGCGTACTAAATTTTTTATTGTATGGCGAGGATGAAAGCAAGATAGTTTTGTTGGTGCCTTTTGTGCCAAGTGTATCAATAGTGCTTATAAATTCCGTATGGATCGCATCCAGGTTTTTTACTACCGGGTGCTTTGACAACGGCATAATGAGTGGATAAAACAGCCATGGTACATTTTGTATCTGCGCTTGCCCGCCTGCATTGCCTGTTGCTACCGGGATTTGTGAGCAACTGATATCGGCGATCAGATCGTAGTTAATGCGAACACCGTACACAAATAATATATCATCCAGGTTTAATTGTTTATTAAATGACAGTTGCTCTCCCCCATGCCCACGCAGACTGTCCAGCTCCGCGCTGACCTGGTCAATTGTCCACAGCACCCTACCGCCACGCATTACATACTGATCGAGTTTGAATTTTTCCAACTCAGTAAAGGGTTTATCCGGTTTGGGAATAACCAGGAGTTTTACCTTTTGTAATGCAGCAAATGGTATCGTTTTCAGATCAACACGCCCAACGAGGTAACCATCCGATAAGGTTTTCATCCCGTCATTCAACTGCACATCGGTCAGTTCATTATGCCCTTCGGTAAATCCAATCTCAGGCTTGCCTCCGGTGGTTGCTTTTTTTATAGCTGATGAAAAAGCATATTCCAGGTTTTGAATGGAATTGTTTAATTGATCCGCATCAGAAAGGCCGATCCTTTTCAATAACAAGTTAACCACTACTGATTTACCACCCGATTCAACAAGAGCTTCAGGAAAAATAACTTTTTGACTTAAGCCGTTGTCGGTTTTAACACTAAGATTTTCGGCTTCTATACCTTTTGATTCAAGACTGTCGGAATAAGCTTTTTGCTGATCGGCTGACAAGGATTTAGCTTGCTCCAGCGGATCAATAAAATCATATTGAAGGCGATGGTGACTGTAAGATTTTAAATCGATCAGCATATCCTTTACGGCTGCGCGTAACCTCTTCATTCCGCCGGGCAGGTTATCACTGTTCAAATACACAGTCACCTTTACATCAGCCGGCAAACTGTCTAATATACTCCTGCTTATTTTTGAGATGGTAAATCTTTTCTCCTTGGTAAAATCGAACCTTGTAAATGTCAGGGATGAGATAATTGCAATGGCCACAATAAAGCCCAAACCGCTGATGAGGCCTTTTCTGTCGGCCGTTTTTTGTCGTTGTATTTTGATCACCAACAAGGTAACCCAAATAAAAAAGGCGCTGAGACATACAAAATAAGCCAAATCGCGCGTATCCAGCACGCCGCGGCTAACAGACTCATAATGTGTAGTGATTCCCAGGTTCTGCAAACCAAGGTTTTGCAGTGACAGCAAACTGCTTAATGAATCAAACCCGCTGTAAAAGAAAAAGGATATAAAAACGGCGATGGTAAAAGCGATGATCTGATTTTTACTGATAGACGAAGCAAATAAGCCAATAGCGGCAAAGCCCGCTCCCAACAGAAATAACCCGATGTAAGAGCCAATAACGGCGCCTGTATCAATATTGCCCTGCGGGCTTCCGAGTGTATAAACCGAATAGTAATAAACCAGTGTAGGTATTAAGGCAAAAAGTACCAGCAGCACGCAGGCAAAAAATTTACCGAGTATAATCTGCCCGTCAGTAAGCGGACGCGTAAGTAATAATTCAAATGTTCCTTCTTTACGCTCTTCGGCCAATGAGCGCATAGTAATAGCCGGGATGAGGAACATGAACAGGTATGGTGCAGTACTGAAGAGGCTGTCCAGGCTGGCATATCCATAGTCAATAATGCTGGAATCCGGGAATACCCATAAAAACAATCCTAATACCAATAAAAATACGCCTATAGTAACATAGGCTACCAACGAACTGAGGTAAGAAGTAATTTCTTTCTTTAAGATGCTATACACTATAAAATTGGGCTCTTAGCTGCCGAAATTACAACAATATTCGCTAATGCAAAAAGGGTATTACGTTGGAAGGTTGAAATGTTGGAAAGTTGAAAAGTTAGCCCGTCATTTCAACTAACTTTATCACCACGCAGCCTTATAACCCAAAACGGTAAGCGATGTGGATGGCGGTTTGCCTCACCTGGTTGGCCCAATTTTCGTAACGGAAACTGATATCTATACCATTTTTATCACCTGCGGGTACAACAAAACCCGGCCCGAGCGAAAAGGCAAATACACTTTTTTTATCGTAATTGGTTTCAATGGCAGTTCCGGCCTCGCCTTCGGCATATACACCCCTGTTAAAATAATATTTAAGGCCCGCCTTCAATGGAACATATACAGCAGCGCCCGGCGTGCGCGACGAATTGAACAGGTTGCCTTTGTAAAACATAGTCGTTATTCCTCCGGTTAAACTCAGGCTTAGCGGCGTTACAACAGGCAGTTCAAATTTGGCTGACGCCCCGGTACCAATAGTATACACGCTATTAGATGGTATACCCAGTTCAAAGCCGAGGTTAAATGCCTTGGATGTAGTTGTTTGGGCCTGCAGTTTAGCGCAGCAAAAAATAAATAGCAGGGGTATCAGTCTTTTCATTCAGTGCAAATATTGGACAACGAAAGTACATATTCGATACGAAATAAGATCAGGTAGGGTATTTCATAACAAAAATGTTATCCAACAAAAAGCCCCGCACGATACATGCAGGGCTTTTTGTTTTTAAATTTAAAACTCTTCATTAAAACCTGTAGGCCAGGCGCAACCCGATTTGACTGGTAGTAGCACCATCTTTCGGCCAGCCCTCGTAGCGAACGCCTGCTTCAAAGCCACCGTCAAAGCTATAGCCAATGCCAGGAGAGTACGCAAATGCTGATCCGCCGCCACTTTCGGTAGAGAATACAACACCTAACTGACCTTCAGCAAAAAAGCCGTCCTGGATGTAATACTTAAGGCCGGCTTTCAACGGAATAAAACCATAAGACGACTTCGCGCCCAGATCTTTCAGTGCACTCTTTGTAAGGAAAGCGTTGTACCCTACTGATCCGGTGACATACAGACTTTGCGCAACAGGATATTCGTACTTAACTGAAGCCCCGATTACAAAGCTGTAAGCGTCACTGGCATCGCCAATTGGCAAACCGGCTTCGAGTCCGATACTGAATTTCCCTTCGTCTTTTGATTTGGATGCTTGGGCAAAGGATGCCGTTACTGCGCCAACTGTTAACACAGCTAATAATAGAATTTTTCTCATAATGATGTTTAATAAGGTTAATAATTATATCAAATATAACAAATGTTAATAATTATTCAACATTTGTTAATTCTATGAAAATATTTTCAAGTGATTGATCATTATTCTTCTTACGAAGTCCATCCAATGAGTCATTAGCTACAATTTTACCTTTATTAATGATAATGACCTGGTTGCATACCGCCTCTACCTCCTGCATGATATGGGTGGACAGGATAATTGTCTTTGTTTTGCCCAGGTCGCGGATCAGCTGGCGTATACCGATCAGTTGGTTAGGATCGAGACCGGATGTAGGTTCATCCAGTATCAGCACCTGCGGATCGTGCAAAATAGCCTGTGCCAAACCCACACGCTGCCGGTAGCCTTTGGATAACTGACCTATCTTTTTATGTTTTTCGGGTGCAAGGCCGGTTTGTTCGATGATATCATTAATACGTTTTTCGGGCTGATGAATCTGGTGAATATTGGCAATAAATGTCAGCGATTCCTTTACATACATATCCTGGTATAGCGGGTTGCTTTCGGGAAGGTAACCTATGTTGCGTTTTACATCGAGTGCCTGAGTTTCCACATCAAAACCACATACAGATGCTTTACCCGATGTTTGGGGGATATAGCCAGTCAATATTTTCATCGTGGTTGATTTACCTGCACCATTTGGCCCAAGAAAACCCAACACACCCGGTGAAGCAGAAAAAGAAATACCATCAACGGCCTTTTGCTGGCCATAAATTTTAGTCAATGATTCAACGCTGATACTCATGCTTCAAATGTAGAAGTTAGATTTGAGATATGGGATATGAGATTTGAGAGAAAATCATATGGGGTTTCACTGCAATACCCCATCCAAACCAGATATTTCTGTAACAATCGTATCCTTGCTTTTTATGGTAAACGAGATTACAATTGCACTTCGGGAATCCCGTTCCAAACGGCCGGATTTGAAAACATAGGTGCTATGATCATCTGAAAGTCCGTTTATATTATTAAATGCGGTAGTAAATGAGGGCATAACACTAGTGACAGGTGTATTGAACCTTAGTAATAATCTTATATTGAGTAATGGAGCAGTTTCCTTGTTGCCCAGATAAAATGTGGTGATATAACTACCTATGCTGTCTTTTTTCCGGATCGATTTGACAAGGAACAGATTGCTTTTAACGGATGCATCAACCAATACCTTTGCTATTACTGTCTTACCATCCTGCCCATAAACATTAAGTACCTTTGGCTCGGTTTTATCTTGCGATAAAGCGCCAAGCGCACAAAAGCAAAGAACAGCTGCCAGTAAATTTTTCATGAGCGGTTAATTGGTAGTATAAAGTTACTTAAAAAGCATAAATAAATCCGAACTGCAATAATGCTCCAATATCCTACAAAACAAACATCAGTGAAAAAATCAAAAAAATATATCTTTGCGCTATTATGAGTAACCCAACCGACGAACTTTTTAAAAACGTAATATCGCACGCTAAAGAATATGGCTTTGTTTTTCCTTCGAGCGAAATCTATGACGGCCTGAGTGCTGTATACGATTATGGCCAAAACGGCGCTGAGCTGAAAAACAACATCAAAACCTACTGGTGGAAGGCTATGGTGCAATTGAACGATAATATTGTCGGTATCGATTCGGCCATATTTATGCATCCCAAAATATGGAAAGCCAGCGGCCACGTGGATGGTTTCAGCGACCCGATGATCGATAACAAAGATTCGAAGAAACGTTATCGTGCGGATCAGTTATTAGAGGATAAGATAGCTAAATACGACAGCGAAAATAAAACAGACCTGGCCGAGGAATTGCAAATAGAAATGGATAAGGCGTTAAAAAGTGACGACCTGGTCAGGCTAAAAGAGTTAATTATTGAACACGAAATAACCGATCCTGTTGGCGGCACACGCAACTGGACAGACGTTCGCCAGTTTAACCTGATGTTCAGCACCCAGATGGGCGCTGTTGCTGATGATGCCGACGTTGTTTATCTGCGTCCGGAAACAGCACAGGGCATTTTTGTAAATTACCTGAACGTACAAAAATCAGGCAGGATGAAAATCCCTTTCGGTATCGCACAGATTGGTAAAGCTTTCCGCAATGAGGTAATCGCGCGCCAGTTTATCATTCGCATGCGTGAGTTTGAGCAGATGGAAATGCAATTTTTTGTTCGTCCCGGTACTCAAAAAGAATGGTTTGAGCATTGGAAACAAGCGCGCCTGAAATGGCACTTGGCATTGGGTACCGCTGCCGGAAAATACCGCTTCCATGAGCATACCAAATTGGCACATTATGCTGATGCTGCTTTTGATATTGAATACGAGTTCCCATTTGGCTTTAAAGAGGTGGAAGGTATACACAGCCGTACAGATTTCGACCTGAGCCAGCATCAAAAATTTTCGGGTAAAAAGCTACAGTATTTTGATCCGGAGATCAACCAGAACTATGTGCCTTATGTAATAGAAACCTCTATCGGGTTGGATCGTATGTTCCTGCTCACAATGATCAACGCGTACGAGGAAGAAGACTTAAGCACTGATGAAAAGCAGGACAGCCGTGTTGTATTAAGACTTCACCCTTGCCTGGCCCCGGTTAAAGCGGCTATTTTCCCGCTCACCAAAAAAGACGGCCTGCCAGAAAAAGCACGGGAGATAATGGATAAGCTGAAAATCGACTTTAACCTGCAATATGAGGAAAAGGATGCCATCGGCAAACGTTATCGCCGCCAGGATGCGATCGGCACTCCTTTCTGCATCACCATTGACCATCAGACCTTAGAAGATAATACCGTAACCATACGCTACCGCGATACCATGCAGCAAGAGCGGGTACCTGCTGACCAGCTGGAAAAGATCATAGGCGACCTGGTAAGCTGGAAAAATGTACTATAATTTATAAAAACATATGTTTCTGTAAAGAGCCCGGTCGATAAAAACCGGGCTCTTTTATTTTGTTAATAACTTATGTAAACCTATTATCTTATTAATATCGTATAAACACAATATTTAATCAATAATTAAATAAAAAGAGGTAGTCAGGGGATTATCTCTTATAAAAGTGATGTTGGGAAGCAATTAGTGTTTCTGGTAAATAATAAAAAAATTGAAGGCCCTCGTAATTTCTCTACTTTTATTTTCTGCTTTAAGTGGGTTCTCCTATTCGCTGTCAAATTCCGGGCATACTCAACTGGTAGGCAGCAATAAAACCGACAGCCTGAGAAAAATAGTGACTGCAGGCTTAAGTAACCATACAAATTCCACAGATACTGCAACTATTAACCTGATCAATAAACTGGCTGCTGATTTTATTGAAATAAAGCCGGACAGTACTTTGTATTATGGTTATAAAGGTATCACCTTATCAAGAAAAACCAATTATAAAGCAGGTATTGCTGATGGGTTAGTGCAAACCGGGCATGCTAATTATTTTAAAGGCCGGTTTGAGCAGGCAAAAAATGAGCTAAATGAGGCGATATCCATTTACACAGGTTTAAATGATAAGAACGGACTAAGTAATGCCTATATGGTCACCGGGCAAATGTATAATATGCAGGCTGACTATAAACAGGCGCTGGCCTATTTAAATTTAGCACGTAATAGTTACGAACAGCTAAATAACAAGCGTGACCTGCCCATATGCTACAAAAACATTGGGATGGTTTACTTTGGTCAGGGTCAACACTCTACTGCACTCGATTATTATTACAAAGCACTTTTTATCGAGATCGAAGAGCATAACCAATCGGCAGCAGCCGACATCTACAATAATATCGGCGACGTTCTTCAAAATATGCGGGCGTATCCCAAGGCACTCGATTATTATAGTAAAGCTTTAAAAATAGCTCAGAGCACGGATGACCTGCTCGAAATTGGTATCGCAACCGAAAATATTGGCGAGGTGCTGCTTGCGCAAAAACATTATGACGAAGCCATCACCTATTTATCCAAAGCACTTCAGATAGCCATTAAACAGGACGATAAGGACGGGATCAGTTACATTTCGGCCGACCTGGGGTTATGTTACGCCAATAAGGGACAAAATAAACAAGCCCTGGATTATTTAAATACCGCATTGGAAACCGCGGGCAAATACAATATTATTTACGACAAAACTTATGCTTTAATAGGTCTTGCTACTCTTTTTAACCTGCAAAAGGATTATGAAAAGGCTTATACCTATGCTTTGTCAGGTCATAAACTGGCGGAGAAAATAAATAATATATGGTTCAGGTCGAATGCAGTTTTTGAGTTGAACAATGCTTTGGCGGGTCTTGGAAAATTTGAAGAAGCGCACAAGCTATCCATGCAATACATAGCGCTTCAGGATAGCCTGAACAATGACGAAAATATTCAGAAAATAACGTCTTATAATCTTGAATATGAGTTTGCAAATAAACATCGTAAACTGATAGCGCAACAGAAAGAAAAGGATGAGCTATACGTTCAAAAATTAAAGCAGGAAAAAACCAACTTTATCTATCTCAGTACTGTTTTATTAGGAATGATTGTGATAGCCGCAGTCTATTACAAAGGTAAACGCAGGCAACAAAAAATTAATGCTATTCTTAAGGAAAGTAATGGCGAAATCGCACGTCAAAAGGCAGATCTTGACGAACAGGCTATCAAGTTAAATGATCTGAACCATTTAAAAGACCGCCTCATCGCAGTTTTAGCACACGATCTGCGTGCACCGCTTAGTACTTTAAGGGGGCTTTTTGCTTTGCTGGAAGATGATACACTTACCTACGAACAGTTTTTGGATCTGATTCCACAGGCATTAAAAAAACTGGAATATACCTCCGACTTTCTTGATACTTTATTGTTCTGGATAAACAGCCAGATGGATAATTTTGACAGCTCGGATAAAGCATTCGCTATCAAAGATGTTGTGGCTAACGAAACTGCAACTTACAGTGAACAGGCTGCACTGAAGGGTATCAGATTGATCGATAAAGTTTCGGGCGATGTGGTTGTAGCCGCCGATCCAAACTCTATCCGTATTGTAGTGCGCAATTTAATTACTAACGCTATTAAATTCTCCAGGGAAAATGATACCATTATCATCAGCACTACCTACCTGGATGATAATAATATCCTGATGTCGATAAAAGATACAGGTATAGGCATGCCGCCGCAACAACTGGATAAATTATTCAAAAGTAAGGTAGATAGTGGTCACGGCACAAATAATGAATCAGGTACGGGAATGGGACTGCTGTTTTGCAAGGATCTGATTGAAAAATGTAATGGTAAAATTTGGGTTGAAAGTAACCCCGGACTAGGAACAGAATTCTTTTTTACACTACCGCTTGGAAGTTTTAATGAAGAAGCCGTCATGATATCATAAATCTACGCTTCGTTTTTGATATCTCTATACAAGTCTGTTGCTGCACAATTCAATACGATACAAGTGCGGTTAATTTTTTTAAGCCAAAATAAAACAAATTAACGCCATACTTCCGTATAAAAGGTAAGTAAATGCATTTTAGGCGATTGCACACCATTAATCGTCTTTCTTGATATGTTCATACAGGTTAGCGTACATTAAATGTTATCATCAGACATCAAAAATTTTAGGTTCTTTTTATCATTTGTTCTGCTGCTAACGGGGTTAACAACCTCCGCCGCTGCTCCAGCTTATAACTCAGCCGCTTATGCTCTGGCTAACTTTAAGGTAGACAGCCTTAAAACGTTGTTAGCTTCTACCCTTGCCAATAAAGATAACCCCACCGATACGTTAACAATCAACCGAATTAACAAATTAGCTAAGGAGTTTTCTGATATCAACCCGGATAGCACACTTTATTATGGTAAAATGGCCATCTCAAAGTCAATGGCCATAAACTATAAAAAAGGCGTTGCCGATGGGATGCTTACTATAGCTAATGTATATTCCCAGAAGGGCCAGTATGATTTGGCACAGAAAAATTTTGTGGGCGCAAAACTGTTGTATATCAATTTAAAAGATGATAAAAGCCTGAGTGACTTTTATATTTTTTATGGCCGTATGTATAACCGCATAGCCAACTACAATCTTGCGGCAGACTACTTTCAAAAAGCTCTCGAAATAAAACAACGAATAAAAGACGAAGCAGGAATTGCTGAATGCTATCACCATATCGGCTGGGTTTCAGACAATATCGGGAAATCATCCTATGCGCTTGACAATTATTTCAAGTCGCTTTCATTGGATATCAAGCTCCACAACAACCTTGCTGCTGCAAACAATTATAATAACATCGGAGAGTTGATGAAGGGAATGGAGATATATCCAAAATCAATGGAGTATTATAAGCGAGCGCTTAAAATATGGGAGGACCAGAAGAATATACAGGGTATTAGTACCGCCTACGAAAACATAGGCGAGATATTTATGGCAGAGAAAAAGTATGACCAGGCTATTGTTTATCTCTCCAAATCATTGAAATTGACAAAAGAGCAGGATGACAAGGACGGGCTTGGTTCTTTGTATGTCGACCTAGGACTTTGTTATGCAAATAAAAAGCAATTTAATGCCTCATTAAATTTCCTGAACCTGGCACTCAACATATCGACAACTTATAAAATTGATTATAATAAAGCCTATGCTTATATCGGTTTCGCTACCGTTTATAACCAGGAAAAAGACTATCCAAATGCCTATCGATATGCTTTACTTGCTACAAACCTCGCAAATAAATTAGGTAGTTTAACCAACAGGACTAATGCAGCTTTACAACTAAGCGAAGCACTTGGCGGCTTAAAAAGATTTGAAGAAGCATATAAAGCTCAGGAACAATATAACATACTTAGAGACAGTTTGAAAAGTGATGAAAGCGTTCAGAAGCTAACCTCATTTAACCTTGAATCTAATTTTGCCGAGAAACAACGCTTGCTGGCTGCACAACACCAGCGCCAGGATGATCTCTATCAACAAAAAATACAAAGGCAAGGACTGCTGAGCGCCATCTTCTTTCTGATCATATTGGGTATGGCAGCTATCCTGATCGTTTATTATAAGGCTAAGCTGAAGCAACAAAAGATTAATACTATACTGGAAGATAAAAACGCCGAAGTAATACAACAAAAGTCCGATCTGAACGAGCAGGCTTACAAGCTGAATGATTTGAATAATCTGAAGGATAGGTTAATATCGGTATTGGCACACGACCTGAGGGCACCGTTAAGCACACTGCGCGGACTATTTGGTTTGCTGGAGGATGATACCATTACACACGATCAGTTTTTGAGCATGATACCCCAGGCATTGAAAAAACTGGAATATACCTCCGACTTCCTGGACACCCTGCTATTCTGGATAAACAGCCAGATGGAAAACTTTGACAGTTCGGCAAAGAGCTTCCCTATCAAAGATGTTGTATCCTACGAAGTAAGCAATTATTATGAACAGGCAACTGAAAAAGGCATAAAACTGATTGACAATGTGTCTGACAACATCACTGTTGCTGCTGATCCAAACTCAATCCGCATTGTTACCCGCAACCTGATTACCAATGCTATCAAATTCTCGAGGAAAGATGATACAATTGAGGTAAGTGCCGTTCAAAAAGATGAGAGCTACATTCTGATATCAGTAAAAGACAGTGGTGTGGGTAT
>Ga0307517_10013098_pt1 | contig 11304 bp, 10 predicted proteins | sample 23_EM_MG_FD_194515 | JGI IMG/M metagenome (GOLD analysis project Ga0307517, IMG submission 194515) | Populus trichocarpa ectomycorrhiza microbial communities from riparian zone in the Pacific Northwest, United States - 23_EM | ecosystem: Host-associated > Plants > Roots > Unclassified | place... | reverse complement strand
TTAAAACATAAAGAGTCAGATCATCATCAGTAATAGGATGATCAATCCTGACAAGTTCATCAGTTGTAAGTTTAATCGCCTGGAGAAATTCAGTGACAGTCCTAATGCCACGATGATTGAGGGTGAGATCCTCCTTCAACTGCATCGCACGGGTGCGTGATTTTCCTGCATACAAACGTGTTAGTTTGTTCCAAGCTTCATAGGAGGTTTTGCATGAAGCAAGCAGAGGTGTGATGGTGGTGGATGTTGAGGCTAGCAGTGCATGAAGAATCAATTTATCTTGCCGAATCCAGCGAGAGTTTGCAGCTTTGGAGACAGCAGAGTTTTTAGTATCAATTGCAGGACACGGGAGATCACCACTAACAAAATTCATGAGATCATAGCCAATAAGTAAGGCTTCAAACTGTGCTCTCCATTGTGGAAAGGTGGAGGCTGTAAGTTTTTCATTGATGGCAGTAGCAGAATTGATAGTGATGATTTGGACAGGGGTTGAATTGATGGATGCGGAAGAAGACATGGTGAAGATTTAGGAACGATACTCGTTAGAGATTGAAACGCTCTGATACCATAAAGGAGAAGACAAAAGTTTTGAATTTTGCTTAATTCATTCAAACTACAGAACGTAATATATATACAAGATACAGAGTGCTAAGTATGGAAAGCTTATAAAGGAAAGAATAGAAATCGAATCCCTGATTCTAGCTGATCCCTGATTCTAGCTATAGTAATAGGAAAAATACAAGAAACCGATCCTAGCTTTACAGTGACTAATTCTTGATTGTAGCTTGCAGTGATTATTGATTTATACTGTCATGAATCCTGTCGTTGCATGAGTTGATCATGCAATAATAATTCACGTGATCTTTCTTGATGTTGTTATGAATCCTGCAATAATAGCTTACATGAGGTGGCAGTGTGGTTTTCCTTGAGGAAGCACAATATCCCAGCTGGTCACATGATCCGTGACTAGGCAGCGTAATAAATTTCCCAAATTTTTGTTGGTTACCTCAGTCTGGCCGTCCGTTTGAGGATGGAAGGCACTAAAAAACATCAATTTTGTTCTCAGTTTTGCCCACAATGTCTTCCAAAAATAACTTACAACCTTGACATGTCTGTCAGACACGATCGAAACTACGATACCATGCAGACGAACTACCTCCTGCAGAAATAAGACAACAACTTTTGATGCATCGTAAGTCTTGTGGCATGGGAGAAAATGGGCCATTTTGGAAAAACAGTTGACTACCACCATAATCGAATCATGTTGCCGCAAAGTTCTTGGCAACCCAAGGACAAAATCCATGCTAAGATGCTGCCATGGTCTGTCTGGGATGGGAAGTGGCGTATAGAGCTCTACGGGTTGCTTAGTGCCTTTATTTAATTGGCAAACTCGACACCGATCAACCACTGTATGTATGTCCCTCCGCATTCGAGGCCAGTAGAATCGGTCAGCAATAATAGCAAAAGTTTTATCGTGACTAAAGTGGCCAGCTAAACCCCCGCCATGGAGCTCTATTATCAGAAATTCCCGAAAGGAGCCACGCGGAACGCATAACCGTGATTTGTAGAATAGGAATCCATCTCGCGACACATACTCCTTCCCAACTGTGTGCCCCTGATTGGAGATATTATTCCATACACTACCAAAGTCCTCGTCGTTGTATATTCTGTTTTCATACTGTCGAAACCTGCAACATCAGCTGAAAACATATGCAACATGTGTGGTCTCCTGCTTAAGGCATCAGCCACCTTATTTTCCGTCCCTAACTTATGTCTAATAACGAATTCAAACTACTGTAGATAATCCATCCAACGAGCATGTCGTGCATTAATTTTATTTTGGGAATTTAAATGTTTCAGGAAGTCATGGTCTGTAAAGAGGATAAACTCTATGTGGATCAAATAAGGGTGCCAATGCTTGAGTGTTTGAATTAAAGCATAGAATTCCATGTCATATATCGAGTATCGCCGGTGAGTGTCATTAAGCTTCTCACTATAAAAAGCAATGGGATGGCCCTCCTGACTCAGAACACCCCCGATTCCCACATGTGATGCGTCACAAGCTACTTCAAAAATTTTGGAGAAATCTAGTAACTTGAGCACTGGTGCTTGCCCCATCTTTTTTTTTTTTAATTTCTGTGAATGCTTTGGCAGCTGCCATACTCCATGCAAATTTCTTTTCTTTCAGGCACTTGGTGATTGGGGCCATGATTGTGCTGAAATTGCGAATAAACCGCCGATAAAATGTGGCCAAGTCGTGAAAGCTCCTGACTTCGGATAGATTCTGGGGAGTTGGCCATTGCTGGACATATTGCACCTTTGCAGGGTCAGCCTCGACACCTTGATTAGAGATTATAAATCCCAGAAACTTGGCACTTTTCCTCATAAACGAACACTTGTCTTTATTAAAATAGAGTTGTTCAGCTCTTAAGACCTTCAGAACCTGTTCAACATGGCTTAAATGCTCTTGCACACTTCGGCTAAAAATTAAGATGTCATCAAAATAAACAACAACAAATTTTCCTGAAAATGGTTTGAGAACTTGCATCATTACCCGTATGAAAATGCTTGGTGCGTTGGTTAATTCAGCATGACTAGCCACTCAAATAGACCATCTTTCATCTTGAATGTTGTCTTCCACTCGTCACCCACCTGGATACGAATCTGGTGATAACCACTTCGGAGGTCGATCTTAGTGAAAATAGAGGAGCCACATAGTAAATCCAACATATGATCAAGACGAGGAATGGGAAACCGGTACTTCACAATTATCTTATTAATTGCTCGACTATTGACGCACATCCTCCAGCTACCGTCCTTTGGTGTAAGTAAAATCAGGACAGTGCAATGGTTGAGACTCTCTCGAATGAAACCCTTGTCCAGTAATTGTTGAATTTGCCGACTGAGCTCTTCTTTCTCTGTTGGGCTCATATAGTAGTATGGTAAATTAGGCAGGGTTGATCCTGGAATCAGATCAATGGCATGCTGCACCTCCCTCATTGGAGGTAGTTGATTTGGAACCTCATCAGGCATGATATCCTGAAATTCTTCCAGCATTGTCGAGAACTCTATTGGAATAATGATGTCCTCCTGCTTCACCTCACGACTCACTACTAATAACACCATGTTTTCCTCTTGTACAATTCGAGAGAATTGTCGCATCGTTAAAACTGGAACAACCTCCTTTTTTGTATCAAATTCTGAAATTTATAGGGGATTCAAAACAAATTTCTTACCTTGGAAATTAAAAGAATAAGTATTAGCATACCCATCATAGAGAACTCTACGGTCATAGAGCCACAGACATCCTAGTATCATATGGCACACAGTCATAGGAATTACATCACACCAGGCTTCGTCAACATATTTTTTTTCCAATGAGAATTTAACCAAGCAACGCTGCTTCACTAAGACTGAATTGGCCTTATTAACCCAGCTAATCCGGTAAGGGGTGGGGTGTTTCTCAATCTTCAGCCCCAAACGTTCAATGGCAGCTTTAGAGATCACGTTCATGCCGATGTCGTTATCAATAATGACATTCAAAGCCCGACCATTATGCTCCATGCGAGTGTGAAAAATATTGGTGTGCAACCATTCGGGATTAGCCTGAAGCTCCTTCCTAGTTCCTGTCAATATCCGATGGATAACACAGCTGGGTAATTCTGATGCACTCAAGTGTTCTTCGTCACTATGTCTACTCCCATCAATCTCTTCCTCCTCCGTGTCTTCAACAATGTCCTCTACTAACAATTCTTTTTCACAAATAAATGCTAACTTTTTATCCCTTGTAGGACACACAACAGCATAGTGTCTGAAGCCTTTACACTTATAACATTGTGGTCCTTTGTTAGAGGCTTTGGCTTTTCCTTTATGATCTCCACTGACCCCACTTCTAGTTTGATCCCTCAGTGATAGGGGCCTTTGAGTTGCAGATGTTGGGACAAGTTCTGATTTTGAATCCCACGACGTCACTTTTCTCCCAATAGAAGGTCGTATTTATTTCTCAATACGGAGTGCCAATTGATACGCCTCTTCCACATTGATTAAGCGTGTAGTCCACATTTCTTTACGCACATCAACCTCCATTCTTTTGGTCAATTCATCAAGAGGTTGATATCCTGCACCATGATCCGCATGTCCTTTGTGCATGTTTTGCCTATGACGCCGAACTAGAGGTTCATGATCCTCAAACTCCTGATTTCCTTCTTTTTCCTCCTAAGCATCTCCATCACTATCTCCCAACCTCTTTCTATATATGAGTTGCTCTGCGCCCTCGCCGATTAAAGGGACCATACTCCTCTCGAGCACAACGCTCCTCCATGACATCTAGTTGATGAATAAGTTGCTCCATCATTGTGGCAATGTGATCAACCTGGTATTGCAGCTGAGGTTGGTCTGTGTCTCGAGTGTTTGGGTTTTGATGGCTTGAGTTTCGGTTGTTTGTGTTGTTCGGGTTTTGGCTGGTTGGGTTTGGGTTGTTCGAGTTTTGGTTGGTTGCCATGGCGTATGAAGTACCACTGCGGGTTACAGGCATGGACGTAAAACACTGCAATGAATGGAACCGGGTAACCACACTGAAGCTTTGATACCAAATTGGTGTCAATGTTTTCTTGGAGCAGCCTCACGCTGAATTCCAAGAACAGGGACTAGCACATAATCTCTCTATGTGTTGGAATCACTCCAAGGAAAACTCAAATTAGAGTCGTAGGATGGCCAAAATAATTGCCTTTCATATTATTTCATCCTCCCTTAAATACTAATACAGTCTTCAGTTCCAACTAGGAAAATAATAAACTAGGAAAACAATAACAGAATAGATTTCCAACTCCAACTAGGAAAGTAATAAACTAGAAAAAGTAATAACAGAAAAGAAACAAAATTGCAGCAGCTCCCATGTTGATGGAGGCTTTGATCACGGAACTATGGGGAGTCCTTTTCCCTGATTTGCATCACTCTATACACATCGAACACTTCTAACAAAAATCAAGCTCAGTTTACATTAGCATTTTTGCATTGTTTCTAGCATTATATCTTAACAACATAGAGATGAAGCCACAGTACTTACTCTCTTCATTTTCAATTTTTCTTCTTTTCCTCCACTGTACCAGTACCTTTGCTCAGTCACCAGCTGCAGCCCCGGCTCAGGCACCAGCAGTGGTTGCATCACCTCCAGCTGCAACCCCAACACAGGCAGCTACACCGCATGGCATCACACCAACGTCACCAAAATCCTTGAGAAGGCTGGACACTTCACGATCTTTATCCGCCTTTTGAGATCCACTCAAGAGGAAAACCACTTGTTCTCCGCGCTAAATGATTCAAGCACTGGTTTAACCATCTTTGCACCAACGGATAGCGCATTTTCGGAACTTAAATCAGGAACTCTCAACACGCTAAGTGATGGAGACAAGTCCGAGTTAGTGAAGTTTCACGTAGTTGCAACATTCCTATCTACTTCTCAGTTCCAGACCGTAAGCAATCCTCTCGGAACATGGGCCGGAACAGGTAGTAGGTTACCACTTAACGTCACAAGTTATCCAAACTCGGTGAACATAACCACAGGACTTACCAATACAAGTTTATCTGGCACCGTATACACAGACAACCAGCTAGCCATTTATAAGATTGAAAAGGTACTCCTCCCCAAGGACATTTTTGCTTCCAATGCTCCAGCTCCAGCACCAGTGGCACCTGCACCTGAAAAGCCAACAAAGGCAGTTCCTGCTGTAACTGTAGAGAGTCCTGCAGCTCCTGTGGATATATCCAGTGCAGTTTGGTTTATGCAAAATAATGTGGTGGGATCAGTTGGTATAGTTGCCGCTACAGTGTTTTCTTTGTAATGTAGACAGTCCTGTGTCTCCTCTTTATGGTTTTTCTGAGTTGGGTTGGACTCATGGAGTCTGTTGAATAATTATGAATTTATTTTTAATCCTTTAATTTTTTGACGTTGTGATTAAGATTGAATTTGTGTTTTTATTTATTTTCTTGGTCAAATTGGAACAAATTTATGTATGTGGAAGCATTTGATTATGGATAATTATTCATTAATCTTCTTGATTAGGTACTAATCACTGCCCATTAATCTTGATTTAGTAAATTTCATTTTTAACTCTCATCTAATTGTTTTCCTAGCTTTTGGTTAGAAAACGCTGGCTGGATTTCTGGGAAAGGAGAATACAAGAGTCTTGAGGGAACGTAGGAAGCTGAGGGATGAGATAATGTCAGAGATAATTTCAGATAATAATCCGTTGAGAATCGTTTACCAAAACTCTCAACCTATTTAAAGCTCTTAAGTTATTCAATCCACTTGTATGAAATATTAGGCGTTGATCATAGGAAAAGAGATGTTCTGTTTAAGCCATTTTGTGACTGTTTTCTTGGTAACCTTACATTCTGGGTAGAGCCATGATCATGCTCTATTTTTGTTATAACCCATTTTTGGTTCCCCGGACAAAAAGAAAAAAAATTGAAAAGAAAAGAAAAATAAATAAATATAAAAAAATCAAAAATATTATCAAAAAATAATAGCAGTGAGAAGAGGACGTCAGAGTGCCCTGAAAATGGTCGAAAATTGGTCTAGGAGGTTCAAAATTACAAAGATTAAAATTTAGCAGTATTTTGTTGACTGATAAGAGCCCTGTTGACAAAGAAAATTCAATTTGAGAAAGAAAAGTCCAAAATCAGATGTTTATGGACTCAATTAAATTTTATTGAAAGTTTAATTGAATTTATGCAGGTTTTGATTGCAAGAAAAATTGATTTTGGAGTTAATTTGGGTTTTAATTGGAAGAAATTAAAGTTCTGGGGTCAAAATATAATTTTTTAGAGTTAATTTGATCAAATCAAGGGCTTAATTGCATAAATATTGAAGTTTGATGGCCAATTAGGGACTTAATTGAAGAAATCTGAAACCAAGGATCAAACTGGAAAAGGCGCGTAAATAGAGGGGATGTAATTAAAACCAGATCAGGGGCTAAATTGAAGAAATTAGAAGTTTATTGTTCAATTGAGGGTCAAATTGCATAAATTCAAGACCAATGACCAAAGTGAAAAAGGCGAACAACTTCAAGGCCGCTGTCTGATTTTTGGCAAGGATGTAATTGTAATTGAATTGAATTGATTTTATCAGACAAAACAATGCAGCTTACCTTAGGTACGATGTATTTGGGATGCTAATACCTTCCCTTAACTTAACCAGTCTTCCTACCCCATCTCTGAGACCAGTTAGGGTTCCTAGTGACCAGAATACTAGGTGGCGACTCCAAATCCATATTTTTCTGATAAGAGACAAGAATTCCTTGTCTCTTTATATTTTTCCAGATAGACCATTATCATTTTCCCTGTGAGGATGGACGATCGCCACAACATCGCATACTTGCGAAAATCTTTTATAACTATTTTCTGGCGCGCCCAAATTTTGTTTAGTAGCATCTTTTAGTACCTTTTCGATGCTATTTCTCTCCCGCATATTACTTTTTCTTTATTGGAAAGAATCTTTGTTAACAAAGGGTTGTCATTTTTAGTTTGTATGTTTTTATGGTTAAAACTGTATTTAGATATGTTTTAAGAATACATTTAATATTAAAATATTAAATTAATATTATTTTAGTGTTATAAAAAAATATTTAAAAAATATTTATTTTAATATATTTTTAAATAAAAAATATTTATTAAAAAAAAAACATGCACTTCAAGCAAGAACTAGCTACGTAAAATTTCTCCCTTGTCAAGGGAAGGTCCTATTGGAGTCATAACCCTCGTGCCAAGGGCTTGGAAAGTAGTCATTGTTGAAGTATGGTTAGTAGTACTTTTAGTTCTCTGCAGCCTAGATTTTACCATTGCAGCAGATAGTATATTCGCATCAACTCCACCTTTCCCTCATTGAATTACTCTTAACAACAATCTAAGTCTGTCTAAGATCCAACTGAACTTCAGAAAAATGGATTGATAGGAACTTGACCAGGCTCATTGAAGGACCATACTTGTTTGACTTGTTCCCGTGGTTGCTACGGGTGATCCATAGTCTTCTCGATTTCTTCTTAGAAATTTGGCCCTCCATTATCTAGTGAGTGGGAAATTTGGTGAGTCTCTCATCACAGACACTTTTCCATTATCTTTTCAGTGGAAAATATGAAAAGGGAGAAGAAATTATTGGTGAACTGGAAATTACAAAGCGATACACCCACAACTTGTGTCTCACGTCAATTACAATATCTTCCATTGAATATATTGAAGTGATCAAATTGCTAGAAAAAACTTTCGAGATTAAAGTTTCTTTCATAGAATTCTTTGCTTTTTATCTCATTGTCAATTGGTCATAAAGAAGCTATATTCTCTATGACCCCTCATGATTACTTTCGTAGCGATTAACGTTCTCTATCAACCTCATCTCCTGTTGGAAATAGTTTATCTATTTCACTTTTCTGCCTGCTTGTCAAGCACGAGAATTTAGAGAAAAAGCCAAAGTGAGAAGACTTGACATTGGAGAGACCTTCATCCATTCATAGAATACACAAGGCAGTGTGCATGTGAACGTAGGACTTTCCAGTTAATGTCGCCAACTATGCTATGGAAAGGGGAAAGAAAGTTGAATTGGAATTTTATCAGAAATTAGTCAGCCGTGTCAAGCACGAGAGCAATCATAGTTTTATTGAACAATTCAATTCACTTATTCAGTAGCCTTATTTTATATATATATATATATATATGTTAATTGTCCATAATTATTCAGAAAAAACTCAGTTCATTTATTCACTGTTACTCATTTATTTAATAAGTAAAAAAAAATGAGAAATTACTCATCTTCTCCATTTATTTAAGACTAAAATTCTCTAATGTGTCTACATGTATACTTATTCCCAATCTTTCTCTAAATTTATGATCTTTCTCCAATTTATTCTTTTGTCATAATTTTTCATCCGAACTCTTTACTTAAGAGACTCTAAATCCTATTGGAAATAGCTTTGAAAATAAATAATTAGTCCCTATGATTTTAAATCTATTTGTAATTTGATCCTTTTCTCCATTTCATGGTCCTTTTCAAATTATTTTATTTCTTTATATGAAATAGTAATAGGTAAAAAAAGATAAGATGGAAAAATTAATGAGAAAAAAGAGGATATATTCTAGAACAAAAAAAATTCAATCAAGCATAGTGAACATTGGTTAAGTGATTAATTAATTATTTAAAAGCCAGGGTGAGTATTTAATTCATTTTACAGAGGGATTGATTTATAATTTACTCTAAGAACAAATTGGGATCAATTAGGCTAAGAAAAAAATATATTAAAGACTGAATCTAAAATATAAAAAAAAATTAATTTAATTTTTATAAAATAATTGATCAGTCACAGAAAAATAAAAATATTTCTCTTTTTATTAGTTGAAAAAAATGGCACATCATATATGTATTAGCAGTATGAAGTTGTGTCCTGGGCAAACTTAATTTTTTATCGTTGTGTCTTGGTCTAATTGAATGATGAGGTCCAAGTTTTTATTAAGAAAACTAGTTTTTTTATTGGAAATGACCTTCCATTATAGAAATTAGTAAATACAAGAGGAGAAAATATTATGTATAAAAAAATACAAATAAATTTTACAGAATATGTATCTAAGTAGTTCGTGGTTAAAAATAATAATAAATTTATTTATTTAAATTTTATGCACTATCACTAGCCTAGTTAATTTCAACTTAATTAGAGAAAAGATGTAATATTCAATGTTTTTTTAAAAAAAAATTCAAATCATGTTTTTGTACCTATAAATACCTCTCCATGGAAGAGCCTAATCTACCATAGCAAACCATATCCTATATCTCTTGAAAAACACACCATGACGTCCATACTACACAAACCATTCTTCTCGTTCTTTCTCCACATCTTGTTTTTGCTCCTTCACATATTCAGCTTTTCTTCTTTCTTTGCTTTAGCTGAACACACTTCCTCCACAACTTCACTATTTGGTAATAATACAGAAGCTGAGGCTCTTCTCGAATGGAAAGCCAGTCTTGACAACCAAAGCCAATCTCTCCTTTCTTCCTGGGTCGGCAGTAGCCCATGCATTAACTGGATTGGAATCACTTGTGACAATTCTGGAAGCGTCACCAATTTGAGCCTTGCAGACTTTGGCTTGAGAGGTACGCTTTATGATTTCAACTTCTCGTCCTTCCCCAATCTTTCTATTCTTGACCTTGCTGATAATTCTCTTTCTGGAACCATCCCACATGAAATTGGAAAGTTGACGTCTCTTTTCGTTATTTCATTAGCTAAAAATAATCTTACTGGTTTGATCCCCTTCTCTATTGGAAATTTAACAAATGTATCCATACTCCATCTTTGGGATAATAAACTTTCTGGTCCTATTCCTCAAGAAATTGGATTATTACAGTCTCTCAATCAACTTGATTTGTCAATTAATATTTTAACCGATAAAATCCCTTTTTCCATTGGAAAATTAAGAAATTTATCTTTTTTTCACCTTTTTAAAAACCAACTCTCTGGTCCCATCCCTTCTTCTATTGGAAACATGACCATGCTCATTGAAGTATCACTAAGTCAAAATAATCTCAGTGGTTTGATCCCATCCTCTGTTGGAAACTTGACAAGCCTATCTTTATTTTATCTTTGGGGTAACAAACTCTCTGGTTCTATTCCTCAAGAAATTGGATTATTAAAATCTCTCAATCAACTTAGCTTGTTAAGCAATGCTTTAACCGGTGGAATCCCTTCTTCTATTGGTAACATGACAATGCTCACTATACTTTATCTAAATCAAAATAATTTATCCGGATGCGTTCCTTCAGAAATAGGACAACTTAAATCGCTTGTGGACTTGAGATTACTTGAGAACAAACTTCAGGGCCCATTGCCCTTAGAGATGAACAATCTCACCCATTTGAAGTTTTTGTCTTTGGATATCAACGAATTCACGGGTCATTTGCCACTACATTTATGCCATGGAGGAGGATTGGAAACCTTGACTGCTGCCGACAACTATTTCTCAGGTTCAATCCCGAAAAGCTTGAAAAACTGTACTAGTTTATACCGAGTAGGACTTGATTGGAATCAATTAACAGGAAATATTTCTGAGGTTTTTGGTGTCTATCCACATCTGGATTATATTGATTTGAGTTACAATAATTTTTATGGTGAGCTTTCTTCAAAATGGGGAGATTGTCATAACATGACAAGCCTTAAAATCTCAAACAATAATGTTTCTGGTGAGATACCACCAGAGCTTGGGAAGGCTACTCAATTACACTTGATAGATCTGTCATCAAATCAGTTAAAAGGAACCATCCCAAAA
>Ga0307517_10013097_pt1 | contig 11304 bp, 13 predicted proteins | sample 23_EM_MG_FD_194515 | JGI IMG/M metagenome (GOLD analysis project Ga0307517, IMG submission 194515) | Populus trichocarpa ectomycorrhiza microbial communities from riparian zone in the Pacific Northwest, United States - 23_EM | ecosystem: Host-associated > Plants > Roots > Unclassified | place... | reverse complement strand
AATGGGGGGTGCTAGAGAAGGAGCGGGTCCTGGCCCTTGAGTGATGGTCGATTTTTTCTTGCTTTCCTACATACATTCCTTTGCCGCCAGGATGTGGCATAATTTATACTCGCTTCGAGATCTGGAATATCTATTATTTACTAATTTATTATTCCTTACAAACCATAGGATTTAGAAATTAGATGAATTTTGTCCAGTCATAACTCAGAGAGAAAAAATCCAAGGGGAAGCATTCAAGTTCGATGATTCAGCGGGTTTTCAGATATCCCATTGACTTTTCTCTTTGAATCCCTCGCTCGGCCGCATGAACGAAATACCACAAACCTCAAAGAATACGAAAAATGGCGAAACCGGAGGACCTAATCATGACCTCGTCGGCTCTACAGAAGAGGAGCTTGGCCATGATCATCGCAGACGCAATTGCGATTTAATGCCGATAACAAGAAAAAGTCAAAATCCGTTCACAAGCGATAAAGGTTTTAGGGTGATGCCGAAATTTGAAAATTTGATCGTTTTACATGTCCAATGAGATGCATAAATACAGGAATTGTTCGATAAGATACGGTACATTGCAAGAAGATGTCGGTTGAGATATTCTGATGAAATTATTAGAACATGTTTCACGTATTGGAGTTGTAACAGAATCGAACATGACGGAAACGTACCTTGATTATGCAAAACACCATACATTGGAGTGCTGTGGGAGTTGCCTAGGATCTACGACCGAATGCCATTGTTGATTCGACCAGGTCCAACGAGCACGTGTGTGCCCTATCCAAAACATGACAAGCTTGAGGGAAGGGCAAAACATGCACAGCTCAGAAACGAGGATGCGTTGGGATGGTTTTGAGTACGGCGGAGGGTTCCACCGCCCGACATCGAGTTCAATGCTTTGAAGGCAGTGCATTCGCACAAGGATCTCATGGAATTCATGTCGCTGGGGTGGATATCAGCGGATTAGTCGGCCTGGTAAATAGATTTGGACTCACAGTGGTAACGGGGTATGGGAGCAGGCCGAGGTGTCGCATTTCAGGAATGCCTCGCGAGATGATGTCCAAGGCACGGGAGGTAATTTCCTCTGGTAAATCGAGGAGGCTGAGCCCACGGAGGGTCTTTCGTAGTATACCGAAATGGGATAGGATTTCCAGGAACGAGTCATGGTCGCAATCCACGATGAGTTGTAGATGAAAGAGGGGGGAGGATGGCAGCAGTTGGAACCCGATAAGCATAGAGCCTTCGAACAGCTGGAGGTTGGGCAATGCTTGCGGGGTTATCTGGGGGATGACGTCCTCACGATCTACAGAATCATGAAAGTATATAGACCGTAGATTAGTCTGTGATTCGAAGAATTGGATAATAAAAGCATCCCAGGCGAACCTCAGCCTCGCTTCTCGTAGGCGGAATTGGATATTCGGGGTGCCAAAGATCCAACTATTGGAGAAACTGAAGTCGGAAAGAATTAGGGTCTCGAGATTGACCATCTGAACGAGAGCCCGCTGGATTTGGGACCAAAACTGGACTCCAGGCCGAGTGCGGTCGTTGTCCACAATTTCATTATACACAAATATACGCACATGGAGTGCCAAGCGCTCATTTGAAATGAGGCTGTCGCAGACGCTCAGCGTTATCTCTGGATGAGATAAATTCAAACATGAGTAAAGCCTGATTTCGGCTTCCCGTTGGAAGGTTTTGCATGTCAAGTTCAAGGAGAGTAGATCACGCTGTCTGTGAGAGAGAAAATCCACTATTTTTCCACATAGTTCCGGGGACAACGCGAGGGTTTCTATGAAACAAATAAGTTCCATGTGAGGATGTAGGAATGTCACGAACGCATTATGACACAATCAGGTCAGATCAGTCTACAGGGGGCCGTCAGACTTAATGGGTGGGTTGAGAGAATAAAAGTAACTTACAAGACGGTGGGTACACGACGCGATGGTACACCGGAGAAGAGGACAACGAAATGACCAAGACGGTAAACCCGATCTTAGGGTTACATCCATTTGTGGGGAGGCAAAATTGGCCCTGTCGCACCTTGATCCTGTGTTTTACATTCTGTTTCTCCGTTTTGACCATAGAGCACCATGACAGCCTCAAGAACGGACCTTATTGCGTGGCTGAACGAACTTCTTCAGATTAACTACACGAAAGTCGAGCAGTGTGGGTCAGGAGGAGCGTATTGTCAAATTCTGGACTCGATCTACGGTAAGTCAGCCATCGCGTTCTTGTTCTAATTTACTTCAGCTTTTTTTCTTTCTCAACGACATGGAACTCACCCTGCAAAAGGCGATCTACCAATGAACCGTGTCAAAATGAACGCGAGGCATGAGTACGAGTACGTTGCGAATTACAAAGTGATGCAGAACGTTTTCAAAGCGAAAAAGATTGATAAGGTGCGTGTGTTCAGCCTTTTCATATGTCTCGCTTCATAGTTCCACTTCCTCTAGCCCATACCTGTCGAAAAGCTCGTGAAATGCAAAATGCAGTGCGTATCCAACACATTTCATTATCGCATGACACGCGATCAACAATTCCTCACAGGGACAACCTCGAGTTTTTGCAGTGGATGAAACGTTTCTGGGACGCAAACTATGGTGGACAAGGATATGACGCGGTTGCACGACGGAAAGGCGCGCCTGCGGAACCTCCTGCCACTATCGCACCACTCCCAGCTTCCAAGCCGGCTTTGACTGCTGGAGGTGCTCGCTCAGGCGGACGGACGCCGGTAGGAGGATATCGAACGGGATCCGCGCAACCAAACGAGGCTGTTCAACAGCTTCAAGGTCAAGTGAAAGAGCTTTCGTCGCATCTAGAGGGGCTTGAGAAAGAACGCGACTTTTACTTCGAAAAGGCAGGTCTGATGTTCACATCTCTCCGACGCGTGCTTACGACATTATTAGCTGCGTGATATCGAGATTCTTGTTCAGCAGCAACTAGAAGTTCTTGAAGGTGAAGGCAAGGACGACCACACGCTGCGGGAGATCCAGAAAATCCTCTATTCAACTGAGGTTCGTGTGTTCGAAAACTCCTCTCTCCAACATTCTAACATGCAATATAGGAAGGATTTGAAGTGCCTGACGCGGGAGCAGCGGTTGATGAAGAAGAAACGTTCTAGGTCGATGGCCATTGCTCCTGCTTTCATTGCTTACCAACATACCCTTAGTCATGTAGATACATTATTCGTCGACATCAATTCCCCCGCCGTTTTTGTCCTCATCTACGCCTTCCATGCCAACGATGCTCGGAAAATGTTAATCCTTTTTTTCTCAACGCACGCCACTTGAACTCACTTCATTGTCAACGCCTTCATGTGATACCTTCCGAGACCTATCGCAAAGGAATTGTCGAACTACACCATGCCCTCCGAAGCCCGAAACTGAACTACAAGGGCTCTTTAAAAGGCTGAAGTGTATAAGCAGGTTAATGATGTGTACAAAACGATCTAGAACGTTTGTTAATAGTTATGCTATGATGTACGTGATAATGAGGGTTAGCTAAGAATACACTTTTGTTCGGTCATAATAGGTCGTTCGGATAAATTATGTACAGGTTGGAGTCGGAAGCGATGGAAGGAGTACTAGTCGAGATCTGTCCTTGACGTTATACTCGAGCCAAGATGCGTTTGTTGATAACAAGTTTAGAGGCAAGAATGAACAGAGAGCCAATCATGACCGTGGTACCAGCAAAGATGATCATGGGGGAAAACGAACCACGGTCCCGAGCAAGGAGAGCACCAGCTGTCGGTCCACCGAGTAGTGATCTAAATGAAAAAACTGATAATCAGTAACCGTCTATCGCGGAGACAGGTAAAGATCAAGATAAAAATGAGCTGCACGTCGTTGGAATCCACAGACCCAAGTATGCATTGACACAGCTCACGGTTTACGATTAGATCCATCTAATCACTGATAAGTATGCACCCCGCGCCCGAGGTCTCAAAATGGAAATTCCTCGGAAAAGAGGCGCAAACATGAGTGGAACAGATATTTACTCACGGGAACGAAATGATGCTGTATAGCACGCCAATCCTAGTACCCATCTGCCTTATCTCCGAGATTTGCGCGACACACGGCGTAACGAGTGAGATGAACGCTCCCGAAAAGAATCCATATATCGAGGAGAACAGCATCACGGAAACCAAGGACTTTGCGAATAACCAGACCACGACGCAAGAGAGCCCAGAGAAGAACGCAGAGGGAATGAGGAGGTTGAACCGCCCGACGTTGTCGGAGATGTAAGCGGGCGCAATTCTTCCAAGCACGCCGCCCGCGTTCATGACAGCCAACACGTAGAACGACATGTGGTTTGGAAGTGATAGGTGCCGTGCGTATTCCACGATGTAGAAAAATGGTATGAAAAGACCTGAAATGGCGAAACGGTACGATTTTTGTCAAAGTTTCCGAGTAAATGTGACTATGGCACTCACCGAGGGCAACGAAGCAGCTCCCAATAGCGAGTAGCGCAAATCGCAAGTCCGCGATGGTCTTGACATCGAAGTATGGTCCTGGTTTCTTTTGACGAGAAAGGCTGGTAACCATCATGGTGGCGGCAATGCACGCTACACCACTTGCGAGGCCAGAGATGCGAACACCCCAAGCAAATCCGATGTGTTCGAACAGTCGTTGGAGGATGATCGGATAGACAACGCCTCCTATTGTAGTGATTAGCATTGGCAGAGAGATGAGAACTAAGAGTCGACGAACCTACGCCCGACCCGGCAACCCCAATTCCAATGGCCGTGGCGCGATATCTTGAGAAATGTGTTGAAATACTCGCGATTGGAGGATAAAACCTAAGGGAAAATCATTAGTTTCATTTCGTTAATGTCCTTAACAATGCGGGTTAAACCCACAATAATCCGACAGAGAGACCAAACAGTAAACCCTGGGAGAGAATGTATTGATAGTATCGGTTGCAGACGCTTGTGAGAACCATGCTCGTAAGGTAACACATTGTACCAGCGATCATCAACGACGTCGGTCCATACGCGTCAAAAAAGCGTCCAATGGCCGCACCCTGAAAGATGAAACATGAGCCGAAAAGTCAAACATCGAGCATCATGGCTAGGCATATACCGAGAAGAAGAACGTCCAGAGCTGCAACGAGCCGATCCAGGAAATGGTCGAGGCAGGCATGTGTCGCAGTTGATGTGCAGCGTACCACGCTTGGAATGTGCCAAACGCGTTCATCTGGCCAAAGGTGCAGAACAGAGCGATGAAGGTACCGAGCACCGTCAAGTTTGCCTTCAATCCACATTCGGGATACTGGTGCCCATCACAGCTCAGCTGGGTTCCCATGTGGGTCGAATCCTCGGAAAGTGTGGCAGCGTTGTGGGGCGCGCCGTGGCCGACGACACTGGCGTCGTGAGGACCCGTGGAGGATTCTTCGTCAACACAGAGACATAAAGTTGGGGGGGTATGAAGGAACTTCTCGTCGTCCGACATAGAAGGCGAGTATGGGGAGCTTGGCCTTGAGGCCAGCAGAGTGGGCGCGGGTCAACAAGCACAAGGAGTGACATGGAATGCGTCAGAATTTATAGTACAGTAGGTACTTCGCATCGAAGTCGATTATAGCATAATAAAGAAAACGGACCTCGGCTGTTTACGGATAACACATTTAACAAAAGAAAAGGAAGATTCGGAAGGAGCGACATATGGAACACTTTCTCGGGCATAGAATGACTCGACTCGATTCGAAAGCTAGAAGTCAAGGGATAAATTCGGCGTGGATACCTAGGCGGAATAGAATGACTTGCCGGGAAATGCGGAACGCTTTGATTCCCGCCCTGGTGGACGGTTGGACATTACTCGAAACGGGGTTAATCAAGATATTCTGAAAGATAGGTGAGATGGTATTCAATGGTAGGCGGTGGATTTGTATGTCGTTAGAATGGGTCAAGAAGAAACCTGCGTAGTAGCACAGGGTGATCTGGGTGATGAAAGCGAAATGGACCTTTTTTCCTATCATATCCAAACTCAGATCTAAGTAGAGGTGTTGTAGTTATTTAGCCAATGGGGACACCCCCATAAAGTGATTAGAACTTACACGCATAGATTGTCGAAGCAATGATATCGATCAATGGCATACCTTCCGAAGAACGGAAGTAAAGCTTGCGCAGTAGGATCATCTAAATCTGTCACGTACGCCAAACCGCCACACCGACAAAGGTCACTTACAGCTACAGCTCACCTGCGAAGTCACATCGATTAGAAAAGACGTTAATTTGTATGATTTTTAAATATCAGAGGAATACAACATGTCCCACTTGTGACATGCTGTGCGTACCCTGCATAGCTTTGGATTCATTTTTGAGGGAGAGAACCTTGTATCATGTGATGAGGATGATTCCGAGTTTTATGCGTGGGATCCAAGCAACCATGACGGCTTCACGGCTTGTGATACATGGGCGACGATTATCTGTGATTGGTAAGAGCAGTGCTAGAAATTAAAATCAGTTCACCGAATACTCGCGCGCAGCGCTGGCCTGAGAAAGAAAGCACAAATGCCAGCGAAAAAAATCCGTGGTACTTGCTGTAACCCCAGGTAAATTGCAGCGGTCAGAGAAACTTCAGCTAGAACGCTGCGCCACGAGAAGTCAGAATGACAATGCAAAAGGAGGCTAGAGGCCCCAGGCCTCTGGTATGCGTCCATTCGTGATAAGAAATTACGATTTGTGGAAGGGAATCCCCGAGTTTATCACGACGGAGGTCTTTCCAACAGCTTCGGGTTCTAAGAATAGTTTCAGACTATGACACAAATATGTCGTAAAGAAATGCAGGATATCTGGAATATGATGCCAAGGAATGAAGAGGATAAGTCGGAGCAAGACCGGGATTTACGAGTAGAAGGCCTCGGGAAAGACATATTCTGTATAGACAGAGGGTTATATTAAGTACTCAGAATGCACACCGTTTTGGTGCGCAAGGAAGGAGATGCCATTTGGACGACGGGGGTGAATACGAAGCCAAATTGGTGATGAGCGGAGAAGCATTCGATGTGTCCATTGCCATTGGAGATGACGGTGGAAGTCTCGAGGAGACTGACTTGGATGCGAAGGGAGTCAAGATCAAGAAGGCGGCTTTCCGAATAAAAGGGACTGACTCTTTCGTCCAATAGACTGTATTCGAGAAGCTGAGCCCATAGCTATCATGAGGTGTAGTAGAACGTACTTACACGTCATATAGGAGACCGTCCCGACGCGGAAGAGTCGACGTTGGAATCATCCAGAAATGTCTTGTTCATGCATCCACTTCGGTTTTGTCGCCTACATCGCCCGCTTGTCTTCGACTGGCCTTCAGCTCTCTGTAACGGGCTATAGCCTTTTCTCTTTCCTGTTCCATCATAACCTTCTGTGACATCGATAACACCCCATCCCGTTTTCCAATCACGGACGATACACCGCGAGGCAGTTTTTTGAATTCAGGAGGTGCTTGGGCGACGTCGTTTAATCTTTTGGGTGCAGAAGAGGAGGACATTTGGAATTCTTTTACGCGACCCGTAAATTTATCTTCTGGAGGAGGAGGGGAGTGATCTCGGGGTTTTGGAGCTGTTTCCGAAACCGGGGGTTTGCCCTTTGCTTTGTTCGCCTTTTTGGCTGCAAGGCGAGCTTCGTGCTCTTCTCTGGCGACGTTTCTAGAGAGTACACGAGCTGACTGAGCCGCAGACTTTACAAGGGGGCGCAGGTCATCTTCCACTCGTCTACGCAAGAAACAGCTCTGAGAGGTAAATCACACAGCTTGGGGGTTTACACATACCGGTTAAAATGTTGCATGGATTCGCCAGGCTGTATTTTCAGAGAGAACTTCTTGTCTGACTTGGAACCGTGGTTTGGCTCTCCAGGTGTTTCAGTCTTTCTTCGCTTTCCACCACGATCACCTTCACCTTCATCACGCCTTCGTTTCTTCTCCTTCCACTCCTCTCGGATGGCCTGAGCGTTGAAAATTCGGGCCGCCGACTTCGGAATTGCTTCACTTCTTATTGAATCCTTCCCGGGATCTAGGTCTGTTCCTCTGAAAATACATCAATAAAAACAGTCATCAAGAAAAGAATTAACGGACGTTTCATTTCGAATTTTTTCCCGGACAGTTCGTTTTGCTTTTTTGTGGGGCATAGTGATAAAGCAAAGGCAGTCTCGTTAACCAGACTAGTTAAACGACGTGACGATGAGAAGAAATGTCGTTCCTATATGCTGAGTGTAACAAACGGAGGTTTGAGCTGATGGAAATGGAAATTTATTTGTTTGCTTTCAAAGCTGATGCCAGCTATCTTATACATATCGCAGTAATCAATCGTTCTCAAACAAGACGGAATAATTCATAACTACTTACTCTACATCAGGCCGGGCCCGCGGTTCTTCAAGCTGTTCAGCGCTCCAACCTCACACTTTAAATTTCGCATCGTATTGCCTGCATTCTAACTTCCTACATGGCTTTACCAAGCGACTCTTCAGTCCTAATCACTCTTCCTATTTGCTTCCTATGCTTCCTACAGAGGAAACGATTTTCTTTCAAGAAACCTCTTTCTTTGAGCACCACTCAATCTCCGATCTTCTCACCACTGATCAGATATCTGCTGCTGCTCTACCTGGCTATGCTCGTTTTTTCTCCATCTTCCCAACACTTTCTCTTGCAGTAAACGTATAGGCCCCACGTCAGTGCATCGTGCATCTGCTTCGGGAGGACTGACAATGTGGGAATTACGCAAGCTTGCCCCAAGTGGGTGTACCAGAGGTATATGGGTGGAGGCGTAATGGCGATGACTTGTTAATGTTCACGGAGTTGATCAGGGGAGACCCTCTGCATAATCGCTGGAAAGATCTTACTGAGCAAGAGAAGACGCAGGTCTGTGCTTTGCGTCGTTTGGTGCGCCCACCCGAAGGTGAATTTATTGGTAAGTAAATCATTCTACGCCTTCTGAGAAAAGTGTGCATTTACGTCGTGGGTGCAGGAGCAATAGGCGGTCAGCCGTCCATGGATGCTCTGTGTTTCGTGCGGATGTCGCACCCCTTCCCCAACAGTGTGGCTTTCTACGAATTCCTCATGAACGTACCCTTTTCAGTTCGTGAGAGCATTCGAGAGGGCTCACCTCCCCGTCCCTTTTGATTCCCCAATCGTCTTCACACTCTGATCTGAACTTCTCATCACCCCCCGCGGTAGTAATGAGGCTCTGCATGTCCTCCAATCATTGACTGGGAACAATCAGGATGGATGCCGAGTTTTAGGGAGTATTCAAAGCAGATGTTCTGGATGATATGGGATCCGAAGAATGACATGCTGTCTAGGCATCTAGGAATTTCCGGAGATGTTCCCGAAGATGTATTTATGGCATTTGCCACATACGTGCAAGCTCGTGGTGGGCTTATGTAGGTTGTGCTGCTCTCGCTCGTTTTGCAACATATTTTCGAGAGTGTGAACATTGATATTTATCCTGGAATGTGGATAGATTTCAACAAAGAATCCGAATTGAAGCCAACTATAAAATCACGAAAGAGAAGTGGAATGGGACAAAACAAATTTAAAGCTTGCAATGGAAATAGTGGTGAGTTTGACGTTTTCGCCGCCCACTTGAACGATGCAAAGAGAAATAAATTGTGTAGTTGGTACCTATATCCATCTCAATGGTGGCGGTGTCGCAAAAAGGCTGCATATTCGAGATTGCCAGTGGAGCGTCTGCCAGGGCTATTCACCCCATTTCTTCAACATACTATGGGAAATCGATCTTCCAAAACCCTCCCAAAGCGATAATCATATACAACCAAAAAGTCCGGAAATTTTCACAACGTTCTGATAAGATAAACAAAATAACAAACGACCCTTAGTTACGGAGCCCGCCACTCTAGGGCTTGTTAACCTCCTGCCGGACCACTCCCTTCTCCTTTCGGACGTTACCTGAGTGAAAGAAACGAATGTATGAGCCAAGTCGAGGGAAAAAAAGGGTATTAACAAACTCACCGGCAACTTGCTGGGCTTCGTCGCCTTTAACGGCGCCCACAACAGAATCCTTGTAACCCCCAACGCGATCCGTCAAACCCTCAGCGTACCCCTTGGCCTGGGCGGCATCGTACTCCGCCTCTCCGAGAGCATGCTCCTCCTTCCCGGACTGTTGCCACGACGTCGAACCGGTCATATTGCCGACCTAAAAAAAAATACGTGATCCGATGTCGTTTAGGAGCACAGAATCGAGCGGAAAGAGGGTAGTAGATTACTAACGGTTTCAACGACGTTGCCCTTCACAGAATGGAGTTGGCCGTTGGTTTTACTACAGGCAGGCCGTATTAGTATGTAAGCGAAAATTATATCAGAGATGACACGTACTTGGGCGTTCCAGACTCGGAGGATGAATCCATCGTTAATAATTCGATAAATTGTTTGGATAAAAAGTTGTGTGTGAGATGTGGGTGGATAAGAAACGACGATGGAGAAAAGTCGAAGGGAATGCGCCAATTTATAGGCCCGCAAAAATGCGGAAAGGGTTTTAGCCCCATTCAAAACGGCACACATTTCAGGACAGGGATAAATGTGGGGCCCCATCGCTCCACCTGTGCTAGACAAAATGACTGACATCGGATTCCTGGGACAGGAAACCCCGACGGAGTTCGTTTTTGATCGGAAGTACGAACTCTGCAGCATGCGCCACATTTGGGCTTTTTCGAGATCGTCGGCTCAGGGGTGCAATGTTAATGAGCGCTCGTAGACAGTATATACTCCCTTTTCAAACGAATAATTTTTCTGCACCTCACACATTATGGTCATTCTCTGCATATCTTATTTTTCCTCATGATGGGTCATGCCAGTTGGGCCATGGTGTGAACCATTCGTTCCCGACAAGTTCCCGAGCCTAATTACACCGCAACTTTAAGCGCCCGATAGGATGTTCGCGCTAATGCTAAAACAGCGTCCCTCTCATTGCATTTTCTCTTGGAATACATTTGTCGATCGTTTCTAAATTTGAATTATGACTGTTAGCCAGCCGCCTAATGATGGGTTTACCTCCCAATACACTGGGTGTTTTAAGAACTAAAAGAACGAAAAAGAAGTAAAAAAGGGGAAAATATGAAAAACTCACTTGTAGGCCTTGAAAATGGATATCCCAGTGCATATGAGGTGGGAACATGCTGCAAAGTATTGTTTTTTTTTCTTTCATCAATTGAAAAAAATTTCCTGCGCGCTAACACGCGCGATTCCTCAGAATCAGGCCCCAGATATGAGATTTTAGGTGATCAGATCAGAAATTTCAATTTTTGAGCTGAAATCTAATCTTCGGGAGCCAATTTTTGGCCACTGCTCTCCTAGTTATGTACATAAT
>Ga0307517_10013096_pt1 | contig 11306 bp, 5 predicted proteins | sample 23_EM_MG_FD_194515 | JGI IMG/M metagenome (GOLD analysis project Ga0307517, IMG submission 194515) | Populus trichocarpa ectomycorrhiza microbial communities from riparian zone in the Pacific Northwest, United States - 23_EM | ecosystem: Host-associated > Plants > Roots > Unclassified | place... | reverse complement strand
AGTCAAATGGCCTAGGTCACAGGTTCACGTCATTTTATATATATATTTTTTATTCTCGTTACTAGACATTGATTTGTTTTTTTTGGTAGAATAGACCTCATGGTTTTCTTCGTATTTCTTTCTATAGGGTTATTCCGATTTCATAATCTAACTCATGAGTTTGATGGATCAACTCAAGTGGGCTCACACTTTTTTTTTTTTACTTTTAATTATTGTTTTTTTTAACCATTTTGTGTGGTTGATTTTTTTATTTATTTTATCATTCAATATTTGACATGTTAGGAATTGAGCCCGTGGACAGAGATACAAACTAAATTATTTTTATAATAATTTTAAAGTGAATTTTTATATTTTTTAAACAAGAAATACATGAGAACATGTCTTATCCATCCCCACCATCCTAATGCATCTCTCTTGTTCCAAAATAATAATCAAAAGGGCTATCTAAAATTATTTTAGTTTTTCAAATCAATTCAACATTTTGATACAAAACGAGCCCCGCTGATCCCTAATGGAAAAAAGTTACTGATACGCAACATTCAACATATAAATCATTTCTTTATAGATACATGTCATGATGGCACGCGTAAAGTTATTATGGATTAATTTTTGACTGGTTTAAAAGTAAGTTTTCTGGCTCTATAAAAATTAAGGATGTTAATTTAAGTAGAAAAAATATATTCACATCCCCACGTTCTGAGGAATATTGTGATTCCCTGGTTTTAAAATGGAATTACATTACTAATTAATTTTATCGGTGGTGTGATGTCCTGATATATATATATGTGAGATTTTTTAGAGTTTCAAGATTTTTTAACTCGTCAATAAAAATACTTGCATCTCAATCCGCGGGCTCTCCAAAGAATCTTGGAACTCTTCAAACCTAGCTCATGACCACCGATATATATATAGTACTGCTAGATAACCTTATAAAGTACTACTGGGGTTTAAATTTACTATACAAGATTGATTCTCCGGAACAATTAGCTGATCGGAGAGAATCTAAATCTGAATGGATACTGTGGCCGAAATCCAAAATCGATACCAATCTCTCAAACTTTTTTTTTCCCTTTGTCCTATGAGGACCTCAAAAGAGTTGAGCTGAGCTTGTATAAAGCGCATGGCATATGTACACGATATGTATGAACAAAGCTAAAAGAAAGATGGCATCTGCAGTGCTACGTACATTATAACACTGCTGGTGGATCCAAATCGTCCTGGCTAGCCAGATTTCAGCTGTTCCTTTATGAGTATGTATGTGGTTGCAGCTTGTCAAATAAGCTGCGCCCGCGACGAATCCCTTTTCAGATATTCTGGCCATGCTCTTCTTTCTTCGTGTTAGACTTTTGCTTTATTATTTTCTTTTTCAGAAAAGCAGGAATTTGGGAGTTGCATTGACAAGAGCTTTAGTGAGATAGCAGCATGGAAATTATTCATGAATAGTATGTTTTGGCACACCTGATGTGCTGATTGGAATCATTCCAATAACAGGTGTCCAGGGGAACGTCTAGGGTTGGAGACATAAAAGAAGAAAAGTTGTATGTATTTCTTTTCCATTTTCCCACCAAATTTAACTGTATATATTAAGGTGATGGTAAATGTTAAAGTATATATCCCATAAGTCGAGGCTTTCTGGCCATACTTTAAAGGATAATTGAGTGTTGGGAAAAAAAACTGCTAATAATGTTTAGTTTAATTCGATGTGCTGATCAAGATTTAACTAATTAATTAATAAGCATGATGCTAAGCATATAACAAAATTAATGGAATGTTTGTTAAAATCAACATCATATATATAGATGTATTAAACTAGTAATCACGAAATATATATAAAAACAAAGTAAAATATATATTGACATATACTTTAATTAGCTTTTCTTGTTTGGACGAATGATTCCTTTCTTTTTCATTTGTTTCTTTTTTAGTGACTCTCTCAAACTTAAAACTTAGAAAATAAAAAATGAATAATATAAAATTTTGAATCAAAATATAAAGATAAAAATTAAAAACAAAAAAAATTTGGAGGCCAAAATCTTATTCTCCAAATTTTTATTTTTATGCAAGCAATAAATTTTTTTTTTGTTAAACTAAACATCAACTCAATATCGAGATTTTCTTGACACCCTGATGATATAAAAAAATTCAAAATAAATTATCAAACTCACCCAGTCAGCACAGTATGAAATTATAAAATTAAAAAAAAAATTCAATGGCAGGAGCAGGAAAAACTTAAATTACCTAAAAAAGAAAGTAAAAACTATTATTCCCATGCCTATGCTTTTAAATCTACTTGTAACTTAGTCCTCTAGTCAATTACATGTTATTTTTTTAATTTATTTTGCTTTTTTCTCTTCTTGAAAAACAGAAAAAATAAAAGAGAAGTGAGTGAGATGGGAACATTAATTGGGATAGAAGGTAATCTTGGAACAAAATAAATATTAATTAAGGATAGTCAACATTGATCAAAGGACTATATATTTGATTATTCTTGTGCTATGGGGATTAATTCATCAACAAAGCTAATAAGCCATTAATTATATCAATCTGGTCTTGCAGTTGTTTTAATTGGAAATAGGCTCCTTGATTTGATAAGAATCAATTTTCATCAGTTTCTTTCTACGAGGATTGAAGGAGTATTGATACGATGGTAATTACCTAATATTTTTGATTTGATAGAGCAATGATTATCCCAATGAACTTAGAAATGGAATCATTAAAAAAACTTGAACACAATATTTGTTTGGTAGGGTGTAATGTCATTTAATACAATCAATTATCTAGTGTAGTGAAGAATATAATGGAATGGAGTTGATTGATCATGCATTATATTTCCCTTGTTTGATTCCACATGTTCTTGCAAATGAATCTAATTTTTTCAATAAATTTTTTTTTTGGCTAAAATAAATAAAAAATATATTAACATAAAAAAATATTTTTATAATAACTAAATTTAAATGATTGTTTTTTTAAATTTAATATCGATGTTAAAGAATTTCTTAAGATCTAATTTTTTTTTAACATTTAAAAAAATTTGAATCCATGGGGTGTATATGCAAAAGAGAAGTTCTATTTGTAAAGAAAAATTTGGAGGTTATTTTTACTGGTTTTGAAAATCAAAATAATATATTTTTTTATTTGTATATGTCAAAAGTGCTTTAACAAAATGATTTTGAGATTAAAAATAAATAAAACCCATCAAAATAATGTTTTTGGTATATTTCATACTTTTGACATTAAACATCATCATAAATCATGATTATGATAGTTGTTTCTAATGTATTTTACCATTCATACATTAAAATGTTTGGAAGTATAGTTCAAAAAATAAAAAGTTTTATTATTTAACTTGGATGATGTGATTGAGATTTTTTTAATTTTTTTTTTTGTGAATATATCGGTTATATTCTAGATTTCATAATTAGATCCAATGAGAAATTTTAAATAATAAAAAAGTAATTTGTTATAATTTTTATTAACAAAATAATTAAAAGAGGAGGAGATTTTACTTTATTCCCTGACATAAAATATTATTTAAGTTTTTTTTTATCTATATTGTTTTTTTAATTTCACTCTTAAACATTAGATTTACTGGGATTGAATTTCATAATTATTTTTTAATTTACTTTTTATGAAGTTATTATAATCTCATGATCTAGATTACGAGTTTGATGGGAATTCGATGGACTCAATTTTTTTTCCAATTTTCTAATTGACCTTTTAGTTTTTTTAATCTATATATTTTCTTTCAATTTCACCCTCAAACATTAAATTTATTGGGAATTGAACTTCATAATTATTTTTCAATTTACTTTTTATGAGGTTATTATAGTCTCATGATCTAGACCGCGAGTTTGACGGGAATTCGGTCGACTCAATTTTTTTTTCATTTTTCTAATTGATTTTTTTTTCTTAATTTTATTCTTCACTATTAGATTAATTAATTATATTTTGTGATTTGTTTCAGTTTGCTTTATTTCAATATTTATAAAAAAATATCATCTTGAATATTTATTTTGAGTCAAACTATATTTTTATTAGTTATCCGAGTTACTTTTAAACTCATCAAGTTAACCAAATCATATCAGATCAATTTCTATACGGTTTAAAAAAATTTCTAATAGAAAAAAATATTAACAATGCCTATATATTTTTTTTTATTAAACAAATATTAATCCAACTGACAACCTAGTTCGCGATAATGATATTGGCTTACTCTAAATCATGTTTATTTAATTTAAATTTAATATTTTTTAATAAACATGAAACTTGTGACATAGTTGCTTGCTCTATGTGTTCTTAATTCGTTATTTAATTCTGACGTGAATCGGGATGACTTGCAAAAGCACAAAAGCCCAATCCATATGGAGTAACATTTGGGCCTTTACTGTCAACCAACCAAGGGATTATCATAACATCATCTTCATCTTCTTTAACATGGAACTCCAAGATTTTGAAATGCTCAAAACTGACACGCATAAACCTATCATCAACTAGTTCATATCAGTAACTACTACTAGTTTTTCACATAGATATAGAAGGCAGGAGAGTGGAGAAAGATGATGTTAACAATGGCTTTGCAACTTTACCAAATGCCCCTTACACGCTCATTATCTTCTTCTTCTTCTTCTTCTTCACATTCCCATTCACTCTTCTTTCAATCCCACCAATACACACCTTCTTTGAATGAGCGACTGACAACAAGATTGGCTAGTATTTTTCTCTACCATAATGCTTTGAGAAGGAGAAAGACTGGTAATTTGTTGGTTGGTAAAGAAGACATAGAATTGAGTGTCCAAGATCAAGAAGAAGACCAGGAAGAGGAGGAAGAAGAAGAAGAAGCACTACCCCCTAGCCCTCAAGACCTCCAATATGTTCAAGATATCAAAAGGGTCGCTTTTCATTTCCCCTCACCATTTTCTCTTTCTCGTTTCTTTTAAATTTTAAAGAATACCATGTTTCTTATTAATTGATTATATCTGTGTCTTTTGACTAGGTGTTGGAGCTTCTAAGGAAAAACAGAGACATGATATTTAGTGAGGTATTTTTTGTTTCTTTGTTATTCAATTCACTTCATTTCATTTCATGTTCACTGTTCTTGCAGCTGAATATTGTACTCCAAATTAGCTCAATATTTTTGTTTCTTTATTATTAAATTCACTTTGATCTCAATTACTCATCCAAATATTTTAGGTTAAGTTGACAGTAATGATTGAGGACCCAAGAGAAGTTGAGAGAAGGAGACTGCTTGGTATTGATGATGCTGATACCCCAACCAGAGAGGACTTGGCTGAAGCTCTAGAACAAGTAAATCCCTCCCTTTATAACTAATAATCACCGCTGCTGCTTATTCATTTCTTGTGAAGTTAACTTTAGAATTGAAATGTGCTTGAACCTAATACCTCATTGAGATTCAATTGTGCTATATATTTGACAGCACTGAGGTTACTATTAGTCAATTTTTGCCAAGGCTAGCTGGAGATTTGAAGGAAGTTATTTTTCTGGCTAGTGTAATGCATTAACGTAACTAAAGAATGAGACAGTGTGTTAAGTATTGGGAAAGTAGAGGGTGATAAGTTAAGTTTTCTCCCATGAACTGATGTGCATAGATTTGGTTTTAAAATCTGCATTCCCTTACACATAAGCAAAGACATCCAAGAACACCGTGTTTTGCAGATACTTAGTTGCTAATTTGGTATAGAAGAGGATAAATAAGCTGGAATTGAAATTAATCATCTGACCACCTATAACATAACGTTTCAATGAGTTGATCAAGTATCTCCAATCTTCTCAACTTAGTTAGTAGCAGATGGGAGTTTTTTTGACAGATATCCATCCCTGATCTTTTAAGTGCTGAAACTTTGCAATGTCAAATTTCTCCAAAATCCATAATGATAGTTGCTGCTTCAAGCATTTGCACTTCAAGAAAGTTAGCTCACCTGCCCCAGTAGAGAATTTGAAAACATTCTCTTTATATTCATAAGGTGTGAACAATATTATTTCATTCTTTCTAATATTTGATCCTTTATTTACTAGGTGAATGAAGGCAAAATCCCAAAAAATCGGGAGGCACTTCAAATGCTAGCTGAGGAGATGATAAATTGGCCTAATTTGGAGGTAAACTTGTGGTTTAGTCTATGCTCATTGTTGATAATAGGGGTGCTATGGTTTTGACTTCTTCTGGTCTCCTGATTTTCATCAATATTTAAATTTTCAGAAATCAGCTGTACTTGTAAATTTACTTATAGATAATTCCCTTCTTTAGGTGAAGGTTAGATGTAAACATAGGCTAGGATGAACATTAGCTATGATCCTGTCCCTTTGCAATATGATTTCCGAGATAATGTGATATTTTCTGTGCTTAAAGCAAAACATTTTTAAGCACTTTGGGTGAGAGATTAGCCCAGAGAATGCAAGTTCGTGACTGCAGTTCAAGCATTTATTCCATGTATGGTCACATAAAAGGAAAGCATAAAAAACCAATTACTTAAAAGACTAAGATAGTTCGGCGATGCACCCAAAGACATTCGAATGGGAGTTGGAATTCAGAACGAGCTGGGAAGTGATAAATGAGATAGGCTGTTGTGAGCAAGGTATGAGACAAGAAACAAAAGGAGCAGGTTCGGTGAAGGTGGGATCAATCTCAACGAGGAGGTGATCGTGTTTTTCAAACATTCACTGTGTTGAGGTATGCAAGAAGTGATGTGCAATGCAACATAAAGAGAAAAGATTGGGGTTTTCTGTGTTCAATTTGCCAGAATAGACAGAAGTCAGAGAAGGGTGAAAGAATCACTATGCAAGGTTGTCTAAGTTGGATATAAAGAGTTATTAAAGCAAATATTTTCTTTGAATGATCAGCAAAAGGCACATAGCATTGTAAACTATGAATAGATTGAAGCGGAGTCGCATCCCTACTACATCAGTATGCCGTGTTCTAGTTTAAGTGAGTTGAGTTATATCACTTCCATGTTGACAGTCCTGTGCAACAAAGTCACATCACCTCTGATAAGAGTATGCTGCAGGTTACGAGTAATGAACCTCATATTTACTTAATTCTGTGTGTAAAAGTAGCTAGAAAACAAATCTACTTTGTAAGGTTCAAGACTAGGTAGTTGAAACTAAGTATGCAATAACATGATCCCTTGATATTCAAATCATAATCTATCAAGGACTAATAGGCATAGTCTTGACCACATAATTTTGACACATTGTGAAGGAAACTTTATCCCGCTAACTGGGATAATTTTCACCTTGCATGAATAAGTCAACTTATTAGAATTAGCCAATTTAACCTAGAGTTCAACCCAGAATTGAAAAGCAATATATCCATAAGCATGCAACTCCACTGAATTCAACTCAAATTAATTGTCAGAGTTCCAAGTTTGCTACATGGGTCCCTTTTTTTACTTTACTATTCTGTTTTAAGCCAAAATTCTGTGAATGGTTGCAGTTCTAAACGCCTGAATCATTTGTGTACCAGTTCAGCCATGAAATTAATTGTCATTTTCCTCTTCTTCAATCCTTGTTTCAACCCATTAATTTTCCATACTGGTGCATAATGGGTCTGCATTTTTTCACGGCAAAATCATTTTAATAGATCCTCCCTTAACTTGTATTCAGTGATTACCACCTCCACCTTATTTGTGGCCTTGCTGAATATTTGTTTATACAATGACGTGTTCCTTGAATAGGTTGAAGCAACAAAGACAAAGCCAAGCAAATCCCTTTATGCAAAAGCCACTGACACTGGCATAAATCTTAAAGAGGCTGCAAGGAGACTGAACATTGATTGGGACTCAGCTGCTGAAATTGAGGATGCTGATATGAATGATGAAACTGACGTACCCCCAGTTGTGGTTTGTTCACTTTCTGTTTAGTTTAATGTGTATTTCATTTAAGGGTGGTCTGCTTGTGTGTTTTTCTAAATACAGTAGTCTGGCTGCTTCTCACGAGCTTGCTGTCCATGTGGTGCCAATACTCCTGCAAACATGGATACAACTAGCTCTTAAAATTTTATACTCATGAAACATTTGTTGTGGAAAATACTGACTCTCTCACAGTTGAAAGGCACTGTTAAATATGTTTTGGTTTCTTATAAAGGCTTATTGATTTTCTAACTTCATACATGGAAAGCAGAAAAGAAATAGTATGATTTAAATAGTAATACCTTTTGTTTTAATTGCTGATTGATATTCCGTGCAATCTTTAACATGACTACAATATTTGTTGAAAAGCACAAACCATGTACTATCTGCCTCGTTCATTTAATCTGCATGCTGGTTGTAGTGGTGTCTTTGTGAGGGCAGGATAAAACAATCTGCTATTGAAAATTGAAAATTGAAAATTGACTTGTCTAATTTGAGGTTGTAACTCTTTTGCAGGGTTATGGAGCGCTATACTTGGTCACAGGTTTTCCAATCATCATTGGTGTTGCAGTAGTATTAATCTTATTTTATAATTCTCTCCAGTAGAGATTTTTGTCCTACGTTTTAACTTAAAATGTATCATATGCATTCAAACAATGTGAATACCACATGATTATGCAATTACAATATATTTTAATTAATTGACCTTGCTTGAGCTAGTATGATAAAAAGGTTCTGATGAATGCCTCTTTGCAGCTCCCTAATGATCTTCCTTTGTTGTGTTTTGTGAATGAAGAAAATGAAAAATATATTACAACAATTTCTTGCAACTTCCAGGCAGAAATTAAAGAGTTGGTGTCATGTCCTTGTTGGTGATCTTTTATGGTTGGCCATGCGATACTTTTTAGTTTTTGATGCCCAAAAAACATGAAGTCTTTTAGTATTGCTTATTGGCTTAAGCCTCATCGTATGTCTTGCATGCTTGTTATGGGATTTTATTTGTTGATGCAAGCACATCAAACAGTGGTTTCTCTGGTGCTTGGGGGGCACTTATTTTTGAGTCATGCTGGGGACAAACTAGATTCTAGCTAGTGTCGATTAGTGCTACTCTTATTAGACCATAATTATTGCAGGGAAGTCAGCTCTCATAAGAATATAATATAAACTAAATTATTCTGAAGCTAGCAGATGATACATTGATATATGACAAAGAACTTGCAATATTATATAACTATGCCATTTTTTATATGGGCGAGTAGGGAAAAACATGGAAATCACTACTCATTGACACTTATGACATGCTGCCCACGTCCGCACTTTGCCATATTCCACCTCTTGTTCTTATAAGTAGTTAAATCTCTCATTTTATTCTCATAGCTAGTTTGTGCCCTTAAACACCATGGTCCCAGCTTCAGATATTGTCCTTCCCACTTCAAATAATGGAACTCGCGAAACACTTGAAATCTCTGATGATCTGGACTTCTGTATGAGTACTGCTGAACATTTCCATGAGTTAAAATTCATGGCTATTGAAGAATCTAAAAAGTTGGTCAGAAAGGAGAGTATGCAAAAGGAAAAGCAGATTTCAGTGGATCCAATATCGTTGAGAGAATCATCAAGGAGAGATTCTAGCTTCAATTTCATGCTGCCGCTAGTTTCAACTACTCCAACTCCAGACCTGCTACCACCTGCACTGCCTTCAAAATCCCAGCTTATAACCTGCAGCCTCCCCAGCTCAGCCTGCTCATCTCCTTCGATCAGCTTCACCATGTTGAAGAAGAAATGGAAAAACGAAAGCCAAGCATCTCCCCGCCAAATTGACAAAATGGCCAGTCGACATTCTTCAGCACATGCTCCCCTCGCTGCTCAACAAGAAATTCACTTGCGAAGGAGCAAGTCTTGTGCAGAAGGAAGGACAGCTGCACCGGCTGATGGACTTGATCTTTGGTTCACCAGACCAAATGCTTGCAAATCCAATAACAGACCTCATGGACACTTCAAAACTGAGGCTAGCAAAGAAGATCTCATAACTGGTGAAAAGATGGATTCCATTGATGATGGATTTAAATGCGGTGTGCTATGCTTGTACCTCCCAGGCTTCGCAAAGGGAAAACCAGTGAAACCAAAAAAGGAAGAAGTAAAAGTAGATTTGGGAAATGTAATATCCAGGACAGTTTCTCTGGAAAAATTTGAATGTGGTTCATGGGCTTCATCGGCCATCATAAATGACCATGAAGATGACTCCATGAATCTTTACTTTGATTTGCCAATGGAGTTGATCCAAACTAATTCCAATGATGCAACTTCACCGGTTGCTGCCGCCTTCGTCTTCGACAAGGATCGAAAAGGAGTTCTCAAAAGTTGTTCAACAAGAGCAGCACCCAGGAAATCCCATGAATCTTTTCGCCACGTTCGGTTTTCAACATCATCTTCCACATCGCACCCTACCTCGCCAACTTCTTGCATTACACCTCGCTTGCAAAAGGCTAGGGAGGACTTCAATGCTTTCTTAGAAGCACAGGGTGCATGAAATTTCTGCTAACTTCCTTTCCTTCTAGCATCGTGTTCTTCTGTTTGTTGCAATTGTGCAGTTTTGGATGACAAATTTTACCGAGTCTGATGCATCCTTCATTTTCCAGCCATATTCTGGGGATAAGCGAGAGAAGGTTGAACAATATAATTGTACGAGAATTTTGCCATTTCTTGTTCTTCATTTGTTTCATGTATTGGGTTGATAGAATGGTCTTCATGAGGTTGCTGTCAAATTAATTCTAGTGACCAATGAACCACCATGCAAATTTTCAGCATCTATCAATGGGTGAGATTTTGCAATTGGTAAGATTGAAAATCCGTTCAATTACCATGAGAGATCGAGTTGCTATAAGAAAGTGAACTGCCATGTTTCGTTGCTCCTATTCCTCTAAAATGCCATAACCTTGCCCAACAACAAAGATAAGAACAGAAAGATTAAAAAAAAAAACCAAAAAAACAAAAAAAAAAACTGTTCTAGCTGTATTTAACAATACATCTGTTCAAAATTCATTTAGGCATTATCTTTCAGAATTACATGAGCAGAAAAGGTCACTTTACTGGCCATAATGATGAGTTCATGGTTGATTATATTCCTAAAATTTGTAGTAACTTTACCCTGTTAACACATTAATAGTTTCCTGTTTTCCTCAGATCAGGGAGTTTGGTGTCGTGCACCTGTCATGCTTGTGTCTAGTTACTTTAGTTAATCAGCATTGCTAAATTCTTCAACATTTGGGTATTCGATGATATTGATACATATGATATCTAGTTAATTAGTATCTCTAAAGGTCTGCAGTCCTATGACATGCCATTTTCAAAGGAACAGGTGGATCAGAAAATACTCCTGTAGAAATTTGATCAAAAATAAATTTGTTTGCAGCTTCAGTGTAGTGCTCCCCATCCCAAACTACC
>Ga0307517_10013094_pt1 | contig 11307 bp, 9 predicted proteins | sample 23_EM_MG_FD_194515 | JGI IMG/M metagenome (GOLD analysis project Ga0307517, IMG submission 194515) | Populus trichocarpa ectomycorrhiza microbial communities from riparian zone in the Pacific Northwest, United States - 23_EM | ecosystem: Host-associated > Plants > Roots > Unclassified | place... | reverse complement strand
CATTTCATCACTATCATCATCTTGATCGACTTGTGTCTGTCCGCTAGAGCTCAAAACATCATTTAACTCCTTAGTGTCAATATCAATAAAAATATTCTTAGCGATACAAAAATTTAAATTTTCTTCCAAGTCATTAGACATTGCAATTCGATATGGATCAACTAACTCACCAAGTTGAAAGACATCATATCCCATAGTTAATTCATTGTTCCCATCCTGAACAACTTTGACATGACCCCTGGGTTTGGTTTTCACTACATATAACCAATCAACTCTAGAACGATTCTTTCTAAAGGAAGAAGTGTATATGTAATAAAATTGCTAGCATTGCTTGACGAAAACAAAAAAATCATCAACATTGTGGAGTCTAGCCTTTGAATTAATTTCGACCAAACCATGATGAGGATCTACTCTGATTCATCTGTCAGTGGTGTCATACCAATAGCATATGAATAAAAATAATTTAATCTGCTCGCTATGATATTGTAATTCAATGACCTTTTCTAACTTCTCATGGTAGTCAACTTCAAACTCATTAGAAGTCGATCCCTTAACACAAACCCTATTGTTATATGTCTTTCTACTATGCCTATATTCTTCAGTATGAAACACATGTCCATTGATGAAATACTTGTTGTAGCACTTCACCTTTCTTTCAGGACCTAAACTTAGTAAAGACAAAGTAACACTAACATTCCCTCCTAATTGATAAACCTGATATATAAAGTACAACCATGAACAATTAACGAGAAATGTGTAATGAAATTAAGTATCCTAAGAGATAAGAATAATTAAACAGTTATTACTTGTGTTTTGAATCACGTGGAAAATTATTCATCTTCTAATCGAAAGATTTAGGATTCAGTCAGCTGTGAGTTTTGAGACAATAAATATTGATGATGTGTCTTACGAGGAATTCAATAATGTATCAATATATGATATTATAAAAGATAAATTGTTAAAAAATAATGACATGTTAAGTAGTATACTTACTGAATAAAAGGTCTCAGTTCATCGTTGTTAAATATCACATAATTCAAACCATTCCATAAGCAAAAAAATCATTGATAGTCCACATCAAAGCTGTCTTCATTAGAAATTTTTTTTTCCTCGATATATCATAAGTCAAAGCCACATATTTCCATAATTGCTTTAACTCATTAATCAATAGTCGAAGACAAACATCTATATTCCGACTCGGACTATTAGGATCGGGTAGGACCATAGATAAAAACATGAACTCCAACCTCATATACATCCCTAGTGGCAAGTTGTAAACCATGAGTACATAACCTAAGACGCACGTTCCTTGATTCCACTTATAATGCACACTATTAAAGTGTTTCTAAGCTTCACCCATCAAAAGGGTGCACCATCATTCCATCCACCACATCATGAGATTAATTGTGTCATGTCATGTGTTCACCAGTCTTTGGTGACATGAATAACCTTTGCAGTCTGGGTTTTTTTATGTGCGACAAGTGTCCTTCACCTGCCAGTTCTGGGTTTATAACGAGAGTGCCTATATGTTTTACACTCGGTCAACTCTGTATTTTCACGGTAGTACAACATGCAGAAGTTTGGACACATGTCAATTTTCTGGTATCCTAGATCGGGAGGTTTCATCATGGACTTAGCAGCATAGAAGTTCTCTGTCAGTCTGTTCCCTTCAGGTAAAATGTTTCTCGTCCATTCGATGGCATAACCCTGATTTATTCTCATTGCATCCATAACTATATTCCTATAAGTATTACTATTATCATCTATAACTCTATGCATATTATTAGCACTATAAATTGACCCAACCATCTTTTTTACCATGGTATCATAAGAAACATATTGTTCTTTGTGTGTATATCAACACACGTATTTTCTCCATGAACTTTTTTTTTTGTAGAAGATGCATCATTATTACATCTGGATCTATAAGTTTTTTATTTTTACACCTCTTGCATGGACATTTAATACCACATCCACTAATATTTCTCGGATACGTAATTAATAAACCCTGAACCCCATTACAATAATCCATCCTCTGCAACCTTTGGGGTAAATCTCGATACAACCATGAACGATCATCAATTACTTATATCAAACCTATTTAAATAATGATGACAACATGTATTAATTAACTATGTTAACTAAATAAATTTGTAAAAATATTGGTTTAGCTCAAACTTATTCAATCTATTTTAATAGTACTCTTAATTCCTTATCAATTATGTACATAAATTCAAATTTCTACACATTTACTAAAATTTTTAACTCGATAATAAAATTGACAAGCAAATAAAATAGACCCGTTAAATAAGCCATTATTTATTTCATCACAAAACACCTAAGTCAAAAATCAACATAAGTTCCATAAAATTACAAATAAATATAATTTTACAAAATCTAAAACAAACCCTAACATGTACAAATCATAAATCCATACAACAAATTTGTATGAGAAAAAAACTTTAAAATGAGTAAACACCCAAACAAAATACATATACTACAAAAATTTACAAAAAAATTAACATTTCAAAATTGTATTCAAATAAAAAAAAGGGTAGATTTGCTTACTTAAGATGGAGAATCCTCAATAAAATTTGAATCAGAACACGGATGCTGAAAAATCAAGTGTTGTGTTGGACATATTTGTTATGGGAGGTTGAGTTGTGTTGAGATTGAGGAGGGGAGGGGGTGGTTGTTTCTGCTTTTTGTTGTAGAAAAAAATGCATGAGGAGTAAGATAGAAACGGGGGAGGTGAGAGGAGGTCGATCGCCAGGTTATAAATTAAGTATTACCGATGAATTTACCGACAAAATTATTTTATCGGTAATTTTGTCGGTAAAAAGTGTCATGTCACCATACGATTTTCCTTTATGAATCCCATTATAATACCATCCGTAATTCTGTCGGTATATACCGAGAGATTAATTCTGTCGGTATATATACGAATGAAATTTTACCATTGGGTTAATTCCGTCGGTAAAGTCGTTGGTAAAAGTTACATGTCATCGTACTTTTCTGGGTTTTTTTATTCCTTTTTTTCCAACTGTAATTCCCTCAGTATATACTGACAAAATGTTTCTATTGGCGTTTATTGAGAAATATAATGATAGAGAAATTTGTCGGTAAAATCGACCAATAAAATTTTTTTGTTGGTATTTTTTTTTATATTTGTTAAATTTATGGTAGTGAAAAAAATATCTATATAGACACCAAAATCAGTATCAAAAGGAGTATGACGTGAACATCAATTTGAAAGCTCTCTCTATCTCTCTTGTCAGGCAAAAGGCCTAATCATCACTATTTTGGCATGTGGGAAGGCATGTTTTGTTGCATTCACGAAGTTTAATTTTTCATGTTGTGACGTAGAGCAAGAAATAATAGAAGAATGCTTGTGTTTATAAATATCAACTAAATTATCTTAAACTATTTTAATTTAAACTTTTAAGTTATTAAAATGCTATTATTTTTTAAACTATGATACTATTTAAAAAAATTAAATTATAAAAACTTAAATAATAACATGAGATCTAAAAATAGTTTCGCATTAATTCTATTTATGAACAAGATTTCTTGCAGAGATGGACAGACTAGAAATGCATGATGCACATGTGTTTTAAATCAATTATTCGAATACATGGATCATGGATGCATGGTGAAGGGCTGCTATCTGATAGGTCTCCATATACCCCGTAAGATCTTTAGGTCAAAGATTGTCCTTTGAATTTTGTTGTTCTTAACAAAGATTTCCAAAGCAACTAACAGTGCTTAGAACTTGAAAAATAATTTATTACTAATTATAATAATATTCTAGCCATCAAGAAACAGATGAAATGACAAAGAAAACTATACATATCATTCCTTTAAAACTAAAAATATTTTGCTACATTAATTAAGAGATTTGTATATAATTATATAGTGTCATGCACATTTACAATTATATATAGGCAGACAAGGCCAAACTTCCATGATCGATTCCTCTCGTGTGGGTGGCATGGTGTTGTTTCCTTTAGCTCTTTGCTATGCTTTTAAATGCAAGCAAGCTGCTTGGAATCTTTTAATTTACGGATTAATAAACATGGATATATATATTTCGAAAGTCTGGAATATGATGTAATCTATACATGGAGGGAGAATTGTTTGCCCTAGCTAGCTAGTAATATATATGAGACTAGGGTTTAAGTAGTGACGCCCCAAAGAAGTTAAAATAAAAAACATCGGAAGCATCCTAATTATTACTCCATTGAAATGTCTTGAAAGTTAGATGAGACAATACAGGCCAGGTAATAATGTTCTAATTTGACTTGGTCTAATTACATGTAGCCTTAGATACGAACAAACGAAATCTCAGGATGAGGAAAGTTCACGCTAATGTCTCTTTCACATTTTAATTTCACAATATTATTATCATATCCAGGGCAATGCCTTGATCCTTGAAAATTCTTCTAAACCTAAAAGAAAAATCTTACGGATTCTTTTGATGATTACCTAATTTTGGCCCCACGTTACCCCCCTACAATAGCAAACCAGCACAAATTACTACTAATAAAAAGGAAAAAATGGGGTAGACAACAAATTAATTGACCGAACTTGAGTGATCATGGTCATGAACACACATTGGCCCAAATCCATGAGGTTTGGCCATTGCTATTGACCCACGAGAATGAATCAAATCTTTGGGTGGGATGGAATCATCAAGATGATGATTGTCATTTAAACACAAGAAACACGTAATAAGTGACTTTCTTTTGTTTTTTTCTATCTGTAATGGTCATGAATGGATCCCAGATCCTGTCCTTGAATATCTTTGACAAAACTTGCATGCTGCATACAGTGTCTTTTGCCAACCAAACACCAAGATTTCTTCATTAGCCAGCCAAGATTTCCACCTCAATTTAATGCATGTTCCCGTCCTCTCTCTCTCTCTCTCTATATATATATATATATATATACACATGCACATACCCTCCTTTTCACACACACACACATTTATCTCTTCACCACAGACCCCTGTCCATAAGAACTCTGGCCAGCTTGGATCCCCTTGTTTACTTCTCTTAATTTCCTTGTTCTCAACTCGAGAAAGATAACCAAATAACAAAAATAGATCAATGGCTGAGAATCCTACCATCACAATATGTCTTATGGCAATTCTTTTTATAACTCGCTTAGCATCCACCCTTGGAAAATCCAAGTCATGGACTGGTCTTTTACCTCCTCAGATCCAAACCCTTGATTTCGCACGTCATCTTCATGTTGAACCCGATGCCATCAAATCAGTCTCTTCTGATTACGGTAACATCGTCCATGAAAATCCAGCCGCAGTTCTTTATCCATCCTCAATAGAAGATATAACGAGCTTAATAAAATTCTCGTACAATAACTACACCCCTTTTACTGTAGCAGCCAGGGGCCACGGCCATTCTGTTGGGGGACAGGCTATGGCTTCTAATGGAGTAGTAGTGGATATGACGAGTCTAAGGAATCATAAAAATGGGACTGGAATTACTGTCTCAAAATGCCCTTCATTGGGTTTCTATGCCGATGTTGGAGGTGAGCAGCTATGGATTGATGTTTTGCATTCCACCATGGAACATGGATTTGCTCCGGTGTCATGGACAGACTACTTGTACCTTAGCGTTGGTGGGACTCTCTCAAATGCTGGAATTAGCGGAACAACATTTCGGTACGGCCCTCAGATTAGCAATGTCTATGAAATGGATGTTGTTACCGGTATGTATGAATGCTCTTAATTCCCTTTTTCGTTTTCTGCACTAGAAATTTATTTAGTCAAGCTGGAGATACCTACGTACTATAACTCACCTATTTGTTCAGCAATTAACTACAGTCACAGTCTAATCTTTTTCTATAGAGATGAAAAGGTAAATAGATGATCACACATTTTACAACAGTCTTCTAATGGTGTTAGAAAAAAATAATATATTCATGGGATCTCCCTGTGAAAATCAATGCTAATTAAGTAAATCTCGAAAGTGATTCTAAAGATGTGTTATAAATAGCACAATTATACCAGAACAAATTTCATTAAAATGGCCACTTGTTTTGGTTGGGCAAATTAAAGGGCTAAATAGGAGATCTCCATGGACTGAGTTATTTCAGCCAAAACAGTATGTGAAGGACATTTTTTCTGTTTTTATTATTTATTGATTAGTACTTCAGCGTTTAACTCATTCGTTATATATTATTAATTAATTTGTTCTTGTTTGGGTCATACAGGGAAAGGAGAACTGGTTACCTGCTCTTCACACACGAATTCTGAGCTATTTTATGCTGTTCTAGGAGGTTTAGGACAGTTTGGAATTATAACTAGAGCAAGAATAGCTTTAGAGCCAGCACCAAAGAGGGTACGAGAAATTCTATGCTGCTTTAGAATTACCATATATATGCTAGCTAGATTTATTTTTTCACCATTTGGTGCCTCGGCTATATATATATATATATATATAAAGTGTTTTTTTCTCTCTCTAATTTTGTGCTGCTTATTGATCATGTATAGGTGAAGTGGGTGCGAATGCTTTACAGCGATTTTTCTGCTTTTACAAGAGACCAAGAACGTTTAATCTCAATCAATGGAAGGAAGCAGAAGAATGCACTCGACTATTTGGAAGGTTCACTTCTCATGGCTCAAGGACCTCCAAATAATTGGAGATCCTCCTTCTTCCCATCATCCGATATCCCTAAAATAATGTCCCTGGTAACCCAACATGCCATCATCTACTGTCTAGAAGTAGCCAAATATTATGATGATGGGACCAGACACATTGTTGACAAGGTACCTCGTCAACATCATAATCTATCACAAGTATATAGTATAGATCCATTTCTTGATTTTCATAAGATTCTAATGTAATAATATGGACTAAGGACAAAATTGTTATTGTAATTATTTCTTTTATAGGATCTGCAACAATTGCTCAAGGGTTTAAGCTTCGTTGCCGGATTTATGTTTGAGAAAGATGTTTCCTTTGTGGATTTTCTAAATAGAGTCCGAAGTGGAGAGCAAAAGCTTCATTCGCAAGGATTATGGGATGTTCCTCATCCATGGTTAAATCTCTTCCTGCCAAAATCTCGTATTCTGGAGTTCAACAAGGGTGTTTTCCATGACCTTGTCCTTAAGCGTAATATTACGACTGGAGTCGTTCTTTTTTACCCTATGAATAGAAAAAAGTAAGTACTGTGCTCAATAACCTTTTTGTTTTCGGTAGAGAAAATAGGGAATATTAATTAATTATTTAATTAACAATTCGGGAAGTGACCAACATCATATTAATTGCAGATGGGATGATAAAATGTCCGCGGTTATACCAGAAGAAGATATTTTCTATACCGTGGGATTCTTGCACTCAAGCGGGTTTAATGACTGGCAAGCCTATGATCATCAGAACAAGGACATATTGAAGTTCTGTGACAAAGCTGGTATTGAGATTAAGCAGTACTTACCCCTTTACAATAGTAATAAAGAATGGATTAATCATTTCGGATCGAAATGGAGAAATTTTCGAGAGAGAAAAGCTCAGTTTGATCCAAAAATGATGCTGTCACCAGGGCAGAGAATCTTCAATGACATATAAGGCTTAGGTTTCCTTTTCTCGCGGTGTTTCAGCTGCTAGTAGTATGGTTAGATAAGGGGAAAAAAAAAAAAAATAGAACTGTTGCTACGAGGGAGCTCTGTAATTGGATCATGTTCCTTGAGAGCTTTATCTTTCAGTAATTTCTTTTTCTTAACCATTAAGGAAGGGTTTGAATGTCAAACTCTTTGTCAGGTGAAGGTACCAAATTTCTGGGCTAGTCAATTGGTGTACCGAAGAGTTGTTTTTACCTTCTCACCTGTAAAAAATTAATTGCATGGAGAGCTAAATAATTAAGTGATGGATTACTGCACGTACACTTCATTGATTTTTCTACAGTAGCATTGTGAGAAAGAGGGCAATACTGTATGCGCTGAGAGAAATCCAAAACCTCCGGCGTACGTTTAGAAATGCATTAGCAAACGTTTTTCTAAAATACTTTGTTTTAAAAAAATTAAAACATGTGGGAATCTAGTCACTGTTAAGAATCTTCACAAAACTCATTAAATTTCTTCTCATGTTTTCATTTTTTTTTATCTACCTACGTAGTTTTCATATGAAGATTATCAAAACTACGAAAAAACACTGAAAACAACGTTTGTGATCGAAAAACATTTAGCAAGAACACTTGGGAACACCTAGCAAACCCGCTCTAAGAAGATGCGGCATTGCGGCCTCGAAAGAGGCCATAGACAATTCATAATGCATACAGAATGTTTGCAACTTTATTTGCAGCTTGCAGGCATCCAGGAGACATCAAAAGTAGCCGCCCAACCCAACACCATTATTTTTGACCTTTTTACTTTCCAAACCTAGGTTCCACTTTTGTTCCATTGATCAGTTCCTAGTTAGCTAGATTACTAGGATTTTTGACATAAGAACAGCATCTTATCAATTAAAAATAAAGGTGGGATAACAAAACTTCACTTTATTTGTGCTGTTATACCAAACTTTGTCAATCAGCCATAGTTCTGATTGAATATACCTTTAGAGAAAACCCTTCATGATTTCATTAGAAATGTTTCTTTCTATCTCTCAACTTTCAAGAAGTTTCATAACAATCCCAGTGTTCTTTCTTTCTTTTTATTGTGATCCAATTGTTATAGTTAAATCGACAAATGTTAGCCTTACTCCTCTTATACAAGACTACAGTTGAATTACTAACTCATTGGTTAAAAAATAAAAAAAAATGTTTGTGGCCGTGCAAGGTTGGAAAAGTTTACTAGGTAAAAATAAAAAACTAGCAAATAAAATAGTAAATCCTAATATTTCAGAACCTATAATCCAGCAACAAATAAAATAATTTAATTAAAATTAAACAACAAAATTAAAAATAAATCCAACTAAAATCCAATAAAATTGATCTCATATGAAAAACAAATCCTACAACAATATTCATACAAGTATTAAGAACAGAAAAATTTAAAAATAAAAAAATATAATGCAAAAAAAAACAAAAAAAAATAATCTTACCTTAATATAATTGCGCATGAAGTTGAGAAAAGAAAAGAAAAATTCATATACTAACTAGATTCCATCTGTAAAGAACAGTGATTAACAATGCAATTGAGAAGTGAATAATTCTAGAGCTCTCTGGAATATACTAACTAGATTAATTTGTCAATGATATCCTTTCTAATTGATATAATAAATAGTATCAGGAAGAAGTGAACAATTTACCAAATAGTTTATGGATGATATAAATGACACATTATTGTGTTTCTCTAAATATATACCGAGAGAATATTTTCATCGGTGTTTATCGATGGATATAGCGAGAGAATATTTTATTAGTAAAATTCACTGTAATTTATCGACGGAAACATTTTATCAGTATTTCTATTTATATTTATTAATTTTCTAGTAGTGTATTAATTGATAGATCAAGATAAAGCCATTGGCAAACCTTTTCATTTATACTCTTGTAGACGTTGGTGTTTCCTTAATTATTTACATTGCTAACCCTTTTTGTAAGAGGTGATGTGGGTTCGGATCGAGGTTGAGATTGAGGAAATATTGTAAGTAGTTAATACACCTTAAGATTGAATATGTGGGTTCGGATCCATAATGGTTAATATTTTTTAATCGGTTGTGTGGTTTTTTTCTTAATTTTACCTTATTGGGAAAAGCAAAGGGGTATTTATTGATAGTGGAGGAGGTGTGATAAGTAATGAATTCGTGACTCGTGTTTGGAACGCAAAGTATTCTAAGAAAGGTCAAATTAAGTGGATTAGACCTTGATGAACCCTGTCTCTAACCTTCCATTCCATAACTTTCATTTACATCCCATTACTATCAATTAGTACTGACTAGTCAAAGAGCTTGCAAGTATTGACGCCTCCCTTGTGAGCCTCTTCATCGTCTCCTTCAGAACTGGTCTCCTATGATGGAGTTCTTAAGTTCTTACAAGAAAAAAAGAATGACTTAATTAATTTAAGAGGCTTGTAAAAATAACCGACAGTTTGGAAAGATAATACAAGATTCCCATTAGAACAAGGTTCTGATCATCACGTGACCCAAAAAAAGGGATGATTTTGCAGACTCTATTGGTTTCCACCATCTGATTTTTTTAATTTTAAAGTGAAAGAATGCGACGAGAGACAAGAGGAAGATTCCCTTGTCAAAAAACAAAGAAGACACGCTACAACTTGGTGCTTCTTTCAAAGCTGTGGGCGGCTTCTATAGGATATAAAAGAACACTCGTTTATATTAACCTAAAACTAAAAGAACAAAATCATTGTAGCTCTCGGAAAAAAATAACTCTTTATTGAAATAGTGATTGGATGAAATTTATCATGGCACAAAAAATACCTTTAAATGAGGTATTGGAGTAGAGTAATATTTTTACAATGATATAATTGTTTGTAATAATTTGTGCAGGGTTTAATAATTTTATTTTTCTATGTGCAGTAAAATTATAGATTTATCCATACAATAAAATAATATATTACCTTTCGATAAGAGGCATTATGGTCTTTTTATTTTTTTCAAAATAGTGGAATTACTTTGTTGAACTTAAAGATAAAATTAGTATAACTCTCTCATAAGAGTTTTTTTTTATTATTATTTTACATTGGTTTTATTGATAATACGAAGGTTACTTAGAGGGGATTATTGTAAATGACCTTATATAAAATATTATAGAAAAAAAAACATGCTAGCTCGTGACAGCTTTGGTGCTTTTTAGGCGATGCATGTGGGGTCGTCCAATCATCAAATATCGCTTTCCACGATGAAATTTGAAAGGTCTTAGCGCTTCCTCTGTGATGGGACGACATGTGCAATAAACGCATAATTGGTTTGACACCGATAGCCATTTCTTTTTTTCTTTTTTTGTTTTCTCTCTTCCTCTAATTCAGTGCCAACCCTTCCAATTTTATTTTTCTTTCACATATGGTCCCCATCCTTTTGATTATTATTTTTGTAATTTTGAATAATCTATAAAATTAGAAATGTTTTTCATTTTCACCCTCTAACATTTTTACTCTTTCAAATTTGATCTCAAGTCCTGTGATTGCTATTTGTTTTGTTTTGAGATTATTTTTTAGAAGTTCTTTATCCTTGGGTTTTTTCTATTAAATTTGATCCTTATTCTTTTTATTGCTATCTTTTTTTTCTTAGGCATATATTTTAGAATGATATGTTTTCACGATTCCATCCTTCAAAATTAAATTGGTTTGAAATTAAGCTTCCTGATTAAACTCGGGTCTAGAATTTCATG
>Ga0307517_10013093_pt1 | contig 11308 bp, 6 predicted proteins | sample 23_EM_MG_FD_194515 | JGI IMG/M metagenome (GOLD analysis project Ga0307517, IMG submission 194515) | Populus trichocarpa ectomycorrhiza microbial communities from riparian zone in the Pacific Northwest, United States - 23_EM | ecosystem: Host-associated > Plants > Roots > Unclassified | place... | reverse complement strand
GATAATTTCATATATATATATATATATATATATATATATATATATATATATATAAAGAAATAAAATGAATGGGATTTAATGATAGAATAATTATTTTAAATACATGAATTCAACTTATTTGTTGATTAAATTCAACGAATTAATTTGTAAAGAAATACAAAAGTTTCGACATAAAACAAATATGCATAAGATAGAACTGCATTCATGCCTCTTCACCATTAACCATGTAAGGAGGATGGCCTTTTATTTCTCGTGTGTTTATTTTTTAGATAGCTTTTGTGGTTGCGATTTAAAAAAAATAAATTTTAAAAAAGTGTGGTTATCTGAGGTTAGTTGGATTTAGATACGTATTTTGTAAAAATTGTGGTTGAAGTTTATATACAACAAAAAATATGTACTAAAATGTTTGGTAGTTGTGTGATCGTGGTTGCTTTTAAAGTACTTTTTACTTGAAAATGCATTAAAATAATGTATTTTTATTTTTAAAAATTTATTTTTGATATCAGCGCATCAAAATGATATAAAAATATTAAAAATATATTAATTTGAAGCAAAGAAAAAAAATAAAAAAATAATTTTTTTTTCAAAAGCGCTTTTGAAACACAAAAACAAACGGTGTTTTACGAAACTCAATTAAAAAAACATGTAAAAATTGCTTCACGAAACCTGCGTTTCAAACTCAATTTTTTAGTGGATCTCGCAGTATAAAACGCAGTTTTAACAGTTACCAAACACCTTACTATGTTTTTTGCACCGCAAACATAAAAACTGGTGTAAAATAAATGCAACCTTGGGCTCTCATTGGGATTGTGTTTTACAAAACCATGATTTGTATCTAAAATTATTGTTTTTAAAAAAATATTAAATTTAAGCTTTATCAAAACCAAGGTTTTGAAAGGGTTATTATTTTTTACTCAAACCTATTTTTTATCTAGTCAACCACGATATACAATGATAATTATTAGTATATCATGGAAAATGACCGGTTGACTCGCCACATATTTCAAGAGTGAGAATCCTATATGTATCCTTATATTAAAGGTGAAAAAAAAAATTATCTTAAATATTTATATTATCCAATAAAATTTAATTCATTAAAGTTAGATAATATAAAAATAACAAATAATAATGAATAAAAAAATTTAATAAATAAATATCATGAATAGAATACGAGTGGAGATTTTTAAAACTCGTTTAAGCCGACCCCACCTGTATAATCCAATTTAACCCTAATCTTTGATGTAAATAATATTTTTCTTTTTCTCTTTTTCCTCTTTTCCCTTCACATTTCTCATTTTCTAAATCTCTTTCCCTTCAATTTTCTCCTTTAAATTCTATATACTTAATTACTTTTTTTTTTTTTTTATCTTTTACCGGTATAACTGATTCTCCTAGCAAGCAAGCAATGAACTTGAAGTTTCTATCCGGTCATTCCTCTTGTATCCTGGACAAATTCCAGGTAGGATCTCTCTTTCTCTTGGATAAAAGTTTTTCCCCTTTTCTTGAATATTAACTATTTTGCTTTGATGGTTATAAGCATAGTTTTGAAATTCAGTCCAGCCCGACGGGTCGATCTGGGATCCGGTTGATCCGAGGCTAGAACCGGGCCGGGTTTAAAAAATAGAGAAATGCAAAACCCGGGGTGATTCAGTCAAAAATCCAGTTGTAACCCGTTGACTTTTATTTTTCTTTTACTAAAACGATATTGTTTTGATTTAAAAAAAAAATTTATCTGAAGAACCCAGTAACCTGGATATTCAAGAAAAAAGAAAAAATTGACCTGGACCGGTTTCAAAACTATTGAATTCACATGTTAGACTTTGTTAATGACTTTCTTTAAAAGGAAACTCTTATGGGTGCGTTTTGTTCATTTGTGAAAGAAAAACTATAGAAGGCCCCGCGAATTGATTAAGGGTAGTTGAAGACGATTAACATCTCCCACGCGCGTTTTCTTGGTCAAGTCGTTCCTAACCCGCACCTGACCTGCCACCACCCGTTTGTCAATATCATTTCATGCCATTTATTTATTTATTTTAATTTCATATCTGAAATCCCATTTATTTATCATTTCTCACCTTTTGCTCCCGTTCCCTCAGTGTCGTCCTCACATTGAGGATTAATCTTTGTTTTTGTATTTTAAAGATATTTATAATAAAAAAATTAATTTTTTTAAATGTTTTTATTTATGTTAAAAATAATTTTTAAAATATAAAAAATATTATTTTAATATATTTTCAAGTAAAATACTTTTTAAAAAAACGACGGTTCTAGTACAGTAAAGAAAATGATGAAAAATCATGATATTTATATTTAGTTTATTAGGAGTGTTTAAAAGTATGATAACAGTTGTTTTTCAAAATATTTTTTACTTGGAAATACATCAAAATAGAAAGGTTTTATTTTTTAAAATTATTTTTGATACCAGTACATCAAAATAATCTAAAATTACCAAAATAAATATTAATTTAAAATAAAAAAATCAACTTTTTTTATTAACACTTTTAAAATATAAAAATAAACGGCAATCATCAGAGCCGAAACTGATAACGATATTTTTCTTTAATGGCAAGACTGCAACCATCCCCCCTGCACACATTCATTTTATCAAACAAAAATGAGATTAACAAGATCTCGCATTTACTTTTGGAATTTTCTTATTTTTTTCATTTTTTTTAAAAAGCTTGTTTATTAATCGAGAAGGATTTTTTTTTTTCAAAAACATTTATTTTTTAATTCTTCACTTTTTATCAAAATAGAAAATAAGGGTTTTGTTCAGTTGATCGAATGATCATTCTTTTAATATTTTCAATTTAGGTCAAATAAGATCTTTATTTTCTTATTTCAAAAGAATCTCTATCTACTAAATATATTTCCTTAATTTTATAGAAAAAAACATCTTCAAAATAAATAATAAAACACATCCTAAAGTTTGTGGCTTTCTTTTAGGGTGCAGTTATTGAGAGTGCATTAGTTCATGTTTTTGGAAGTATATTTTACTTGATAAAATATTAAATCATTGTTTTTTTGGTGATTTTTTATGGTAAAAAAATTTATGAAAAAAATTAATATATTCTTAAACAAAAAAAACATTTTTAAAAATAACTTGCATTACAGTATCACATGAATCATCTATAAGGTTTGTTGCTTTTTATTACGTAATGATTTTTTTAAAAAATTAAATATACACAAACCAGGATAAAATACTCTTTTTTTTTTTCTTTTTTTTTCCTGTAAGTTGCAAAATCACCAAGATCCTTACAATTTGCTTAATATCTGAACAAAGTTTGCCGGCCTACCACAAGCCATATAATCATGAGGAAACAAAAGCATCAATGTTCTCAAATTTTCTCAAGCCCACATTCAAATGTTCGATTTCAGGTCGGTTAAGGGCTTCCAATAGGGTTGCAACTAATTGGCCGTCCATGGGGGGAAGCAACGATCTTGCGTTTAGCTGCCGCCGTAGAGGTATACTTTCCTGAGAACTGCAAAGAAGATAGCTATTTACGGTGCTTTGCATTCCTCGTGTGTTTTCAGGAACTATGCGCAAAATCCAAGAAGCAGCAGCCTGCATCGTTTTATGATGTTTTGAAGACCAAATAGGAAGCCGCGTATCTTATTTCAGTCAATTCATTTCAAGACCCCTCTTGTGGTTCCGTTCATATTCGAGAAACACAGCCCGTTATTCCGTCATGTAATAAAGCACCGACTCCTTTTCCCAGCTTGAAAATTCTCAGAATGCTTGGTCAGTACCCTTTAATTTGAGAGCGAGTTGCGCTCGAACGTCTCCTGGATAGTTACTGTTTAAAATCTAAACAAGATAATAGAAAATCCAATCCCTCTATATGCTCGGTGATGACGATTCTTACTTGCTAGTTTATTTTATTTATCTATTTTAAATGTTTTTTTGACGATGCTGAATTTGGATTGTAAATGTGTGAGAATGAGAAAACGGGAATTAAAGAAATGTACAGTTCAGTTCTTTACGTTGGAAAATCTCTAGCCTAATCTCACATGCTGGGTTTTTTTTCCCTTTTCAGCAGAGTTTGATGGAAAATCCAAGCTATTTCTAATAAGACAAGTGGTCAAGAAGAGTTAAAGGTCTAAATTGCAATCGAGTCCAGAATCCAGGGACTAACTAAAAAATAAATCACTCAAAAGAGGAATATGAAAAAGAGTCGAGAGAGAGAGCACGGGGGACAGTTGAGCATTATGCAAATGGAGACAAGGCAGCATTCAAATGCCGCCCTAACAACCATAATTATAAAGATCTGACACAGGGCTCATTCAATCCAAGGCCTGGATTATAGGTGGAATAGTGGATGAATTCAAGCTTAGATTTTTTTTTTCCAAGTCTGTAACAATTGTTTCATCGACCCAACTCGAAATAAACGGCAAACCAGCTGGTTACCGGGTTGATTCGCCGGTCAGTCCAACTCCTATAAGGAGGTTATCGAACAATAGGAAAGCAACAGAAGTAACCCATTAAAAAAATACACGAAGCTTTGAAGCATTCAACTACTAATCTCTATATGACAAGACAGATTACTACTTCTATACTCTCTTTTTTGCCCTCCTCCTCCTCTCATAGAATTCCACGCCCAGATCAGAAACATCTTCGTGTTTGTCAATCTATTCAATGTTTGAGAAACCAAACACAGTTTGAGTATTGTTGACTTTGTTATATACAGAAAGCAGTTCAAGTTTTACACATCAAAATATCTCTTGATTTCTCTATTCGATTGATCATCAATAGAGTGGTCCTGTTTTGTTTTTGTTTTCCATAAAGAATGGGAAAGAAACGTGTAATGGTGCCGGCTGAGGACGTCGACTTGTCCGCTGTCAAGTACCAGCATGAAGCAATCCAAGGTTTTCTTTGCATTTTCCTCGTGAATTTTATTTATTTGTGTATATCATGAATTTATTTGTTTGTTTTTTTTTAAATTACAGCTCCGCATTTGACTGGATTGAAATTTAAGCTGTTTGTAAAGTTACTTGAGACTCCGCTTGTTGGTCCTTTGATTATATCACATTTGAAGAAGGAGAACAAGATAGTTGAGGTCTGCTTCTTATTTTTTTTCAAAGTATTATGTTGATTTTTGCGTCATGAAGGAGACAGTTGATTAAAAGTGCTTTAAATGTTTCCTTGTTTGTTAATGCCAGTTGCTGCAAAAAACTGTGATACCGGAAGCGCCTATGTATAAACCTGAATATCCTCCACAAGGTTTTTTTTCACTATACTGATGCTTAATGATTTGTTAGTCTCTACTTGTGACACTGATGCTGTTAGTATGAATGTGCTTACAGAACCAGAACCTGGCGTTGTCGTTGTGGATGAAGATGGAAAACCAGAAGACCGGGTAGAGTTAGCTATGAACTGCCTTCCTCCTTATAATTCTGCCAGCTGCTGGAATGAGGACTTGGCTTCACCGTTTAGGTATTGGAAGATACGCGATTATGCACATGCTTATCGGTCCCATTTTGTTACTCCATCTATGGTATGTGGCTAAAGGTTCAGTTTCGTTCTTTTTTTTTTCTTTTAACAAATTTCAGAGGATCTCACATTTATCTTGCAGGTTGCTGAGAAGATCATCTCAGTTATAGAAGAACTCAACAAAAAGGATCCCCCAATGCCATTATTGATTTCTTTTGATGCTGAAGAAGTCAGGAAACAAGCTGCAGCTTCTACAAAGAGATTTGAGGAAGGTATTGCTAAATTACATTTGATAATATATACTGGTTTCCAGATACACCGTGGTAGACTTTTGGATTTACAGATAAGCTGTGGTAAAACCTAAACTGCAATTAATCATCTTATGTGCTTTGTGGGTTGCTGACTGTGTAGGAAGTCCAATATCCATCCTGGATGGCATTTTCATCGCAATCAAGGATGATATAGATTTGTATCCACATCCATCCAAGGGTACATAATGGCACCACTTTTCCTGATTTCTCGACATATTTTGTAAAGATTCTTAAAAGTCTAGGTAAAACTTGATCTTTGATGACAGGTGGGACAACATGGATGCATGAGGTCCGCCCTGTGGAAGAGGACGCGGTTAGTGTTTCTAGACTGCGTTGCTGTGGCGTGATATTTGTAGGAAAGGCAAATATGCATGAGTTTGGCATGGGTACTACTGGGAACAATCCAAATTATGGGTCAGTTCATTAAACCTCCTAATGGATGTTATTCATTATTGCATGATTAACTAGATTCTTTTAGTTTTTAGTTCTTAATTACAATTTTATGGTGCAGAACAACGAGAAACCCTCATGCATTGGATAGGTACACAGGCGGATCTTCCTCAGGCCCGGCAGCAATTGTAGCCTCTGGTCTATGCTCTGCTGCCTTGGGAACTGATGGTGGAGGTTGTGCAGTTATTTTTGTTGGTCTAGTTTGTGATTGGTTTTAACAATACACTAATTGTGTACGTTTGATTTAATGAAAGAAATGCAGGTTCAATCCGCATTCCCTCTTCTCTCTGTGGTGTAGTGGGTTTGAAAACAACATATGGTCGGACAAACATCAGAGGGTAAGCTTTTTATGATTGTTCCATTGTTGCAAGTTATTACCAGCGCTTTGGTATTCCTGTGTTTCTTAACAGTACTCTTTTAAGACTTGATTAAATAAAAAAGGGCAAAAAATGAATGGCGTGGATGACTTGCTATGAAAAGTTTAGTTTTCAGACACCAGAGATTTCTTTAGCCCTAACTCTTTCTTGGTGATATAATGATGTAGTTCCTTGTGTGATCATGGGACCGTGGCAATTATCGGACCAATTGCATCTTCTGTGGAGGATGTCATGCTTGTGTAAGTATTTCAATCTTGTTAATGGATTTTACTGGCTAGAGAGTTATCTGTAAGCAGTCAGATCATACATATATCTGTATTGTGGTTGAGCAAGCTGCTGTATGTTTTTTCTGCTGAAACTTCACTTAGGTAACACAAACTGAGAAGCTTCTCATTGACCGCATGGCTTCAAAATATTTGCTAAATACATGTATTCTATGTAGAAAGAGATATCATCCACTGCTGAGCATGTTCATTACTAGTCTGCTACCCTTACTCATTAGAAGATATTCCAGCGGATAAAAATGAAAAAGAGGGGGAGAGAAAATACACTGTTTGAATTCTTGGTGTAATTTGTGGTTGCATTCATTACACTCACTAAAGCCAAGACATGGACTTAGTTGATGTTTGAATTTTTGATGAAATGAACAGTTGATTTCAATGTTTTCTTTGTAAAAAAAAAAAATCACCTTACAATCTGTTGATTTATCAGGTATGCAGCAATTTTGGGCTCCAATCCTGCAGATAGGATCAGTTTGAATCCGGTAATTTCATAAATATCATCATCTGTCTAAAAAATTAAAAATCTACTCTAGTCACTCTACCAGCTCCCCCTTGATCTTTTTGAAGTTTGACTCCTTTCACCACAAATAACACATCAATTAGTTTCTGTGGTTTCCTGCTTTCATGAGCTGACAAGCTTTTTATTTCTGAAACTTGTAGAGATCTTGAGTTTATAGTCATCGTTGTCTGTGTCTAAATCCACACATTGGTGTTCATTTTCGTTATAATTCACTCTGCTATTCTTCCTGTTATTAAGATTCATGAGACTTGTTTGCCTATTCTTTCACGCATTGTTGTTCATCTTCACTCCATGCATCTTGTGGGAAACCTTAATGTTCCAAGCATATAGTTCTGACACAGATGTTACGTCCTTTGCACTGCATTCACATATTTTAGACTTTTAACTGAAGCTAATGATTCCTTATAACTTCTAACTACTTGTTAGGATGCAGTTTTCTTGCTATCTACTTTCTTTATAATGCTGTGCATGTCCTTTGTAGTCACCCCCTTGTTTGCCAAATTTGTCATCATGTGACGGTGCAGATGATTTAGGATCATTGCGACTGGGAAAATATACTGCGGTGATTCCATTTCTCTTTTAATTTTAAGTGGATTGATTCAATGTTTAAACAATCAAAAGAGTAGTTTTGAGTAAAATTATTATTATCCTGCAGTGGTTTAATGATGTACAGTCAACTGATGTCTCTGATACGTGTGAGGATATGCTTAACCTTTTATCCAAAACACATGGGTGTGAAGTAAGTCCACATAATGCACTCCGTTTTAAATCCATTCTTACCATATAATCTGATTGGAATAATTGTTTTTATATATACATAAACGATCTCCTCATATACTGAGAATGAAATTTTCTTGGAATATGGTTCAAGATGGTAGAGATTGTCATACCTGAGATGCAAGAGATGCGCACTGCTCATCTTCTTTCAATTGGATCTGAGTTTATGCAGTCACTGATTCCTGATATTGAGGATGGGTAAGTCTCTTGCCTCTCCTGAAGAGTACAATAATAGATCGACAACAGAACCAAAAATCATTTGAGAATCCATCAAATGCATAATTAGAACCACTCAAGAAGATCATTGTCATTGCTGAATTTACACAGGTAAGAAATTTTGGATTAATAGTGATATCCTGTTCTTTCTTATTCTTTTGCAGGAAAGGTGTGAGGTTGAACTACGATTCCCGTACTAGTGTTGCACTTTTTCGATCATTCAGTGCATCAGACTACATTGCTGCCCAGTGTCTTAGGTGCGGATAACAAGAACAATCTCTAGATTTTCATTTGAGATACAAAGTCGATACATGTGCTTTTGATATTTTTGAAGTTTCTAATTTTATAGCTCGAGTTTCTGAAGGTCTACATCTATTAGAGGTATAACATGACTAATTATATCTAACTAAAATGCGAATAATCCTTAATGTTCATCATGCTCCATAAAGAGAGAGTAGCTCTACTTCATAGCATGTCTTTAAGCCATCAAGATAGGAAACCTAGCCCATTTCAATTGTGAATTTGCTTTGGTATAGGTTGCTCCTATAATGCCCTTCGCCTTTTCACACATGGTAGCATTCTGACACAGAATTCCTCTTGCTTCTCTTCTCTCCCCATTTCTTGCAGTCCCACTTCACATTCAAGTCTAGATGTACATAGTTGTGGAACTCTTATTCTTAATTGGTGTTCTCCACCTTCTAAAGTAAACCAAGCAACCAGTTATTGGTAGGATGTACTTGAAGCTGTATCAGACACATTTCTATATCAGCTGCATGGTCTTGTAATCTAGTTTCTTGTACTGTCAAGGAGTTGTCAATTTTGACAAAAACTTTTAAATAGTAGATAGTAACATTTTCTAAAAACTCGTCTAACTCTAGAGCAATGTTACAAATCAAAATTCCTGAACAAATAGATATTGATTCTCATTGTTGTCTTTCCTCATTCCCATTCCTACGTTCTTCATATTTAGGGTCTAGTATTGCAATTACTTGATGAGATAGTTTTATCTTTTATCTGAATAAATGACACGTGATATCTGGGTTTAGTAGTTCCGGCAAATCATGTAGCTTCCTATGTTCATTGAAAAAAATATATAATGGTTATGTTAGGTGTTGTTATTTTCTAAATTATATGTTTGAGCGTTTTAGTTGGATGCATTTCTTACTTTTTAATCTGATTCCATCAGGCGAAGACTAATGTACCATCATATGGAGATTTTCAAAAAGGTTGATGTCATAGTGACACCAACAACTGGGTATGCAAGTTTTACTATTATCAAGAGTATATTGTTCTTTCACAGTAAAGTCATTATTTGCAAACTCAATCAATGAACCTAACTGGGTGGATTTTACTTCTATCCATTAAACATTTGAGTTTCAATTTTCTTTCTTTGTTTTATTATTGTTATTATTATTTTTTTGTATAATATTACTGGTGCCATAAGAGATCTCTGTGATTTACATAAGCATTGACTTGCATATTGATTTCTTGATTCACTCTAATACTTTACATGATGGGAAAAGAAAGTCATTTTCGTTCAAAATTGAGTCGTTACCTCAAGTTGTATGCACTTTTTGGAAGAAGATGCTCCTGCTACACTTGTTGTTGATTATGCACCACTTATACGGAACCTCTGCATGTTGTGTTTAAGTTGAAATGAGGTCTTCTTTTTCTTTGGGATTAACAGCATGACAGCACCCAAAATACCTTCTGGTGCTCTTAGCTATGGAGAGACAAATTTGCAGGTTACAGGTTTGTCCATTGATGCTTATCTTTTGTAACAAAAACTAGAGCACCCCGCAACAGGAGGGCATTCAACTAGTTTTCTTGTACAATCGTATTCTATATTAATGAATGAACTCTTGCATTCAGGTTACCTTATGCGCTTTGTTGTTGCTGCAAATCTTCTTGGTTTCCCTGCCATTTCTATACCTGTGAGTTGTTCTTTTCCCTGGAAAAATATCGTGAATCATTTTTATTTTTATTTCCATCCTACATATTCATTCCATATCCCATTTACTCCATTATTTCTCGTAATTCATGGTATCTCTTTGCATCACTAAAATCCAAGTGCAATTGGTAAATATCTGAAACAAGGACGATGGCCTGTCATAAGTCATGCAGCCGGGAGCAAACAAAAACATCAATATCTATATTTTTTTTTATGTAGTTCATCCTCGGTAAGCGCTGCATAATGACACCATCCAATATGGTCAATTTTCAGGTTGGTTATGATAAACAAGGGCTCCCGATTGGGTTGCAGCTAATTGGCAGGCCATGGGGTGAAGCAACACTGTTGCGTTTAGCTTCTGCAGTAGAGGTATAATTTGTTGAGGCCTGAGAAGAAATAGCCATTTACTTCGTGATTGATGTTTAGTCGTTTAATATAATGTTTTTATGTTTCCAGGAACTATATGCTAAACCTAAGAAGCGGCCCGCATCATTTTATGATGTTTTGAAGACGAAATAAAACATTGCATCTACCTTCTATTCCTAGTCTTCCTTCTCATGATTGAAAAAGACAGTTTGTTACCATACTTCAATAACAACTGATCCTTTTTCATATAAATTCGTCAACAAATTGTCATTGTCTACAACTCAAGAGCAATTCAAGTCTATTATTGTCGCGGGGTGGTTCCAAACCCAGATATGGGTTTTCTTTTTAACATGAGTCCTATGAGTGTAAATTAAGTAATGTTTATATCCTCAAGCAACAAAGAAGTTGGAAGATCAAAGGACAGAATTTACATGCTTTACCTGCTTGATAACTTTGGTGATGTGGCTAATTAATCCATGAATGTGAAAAATCCTCAATGAGACCAGTGCCATGGCACAAACAAGATTGTAACTTGAAATAATATCAGTAGTTTTGAGTTGGAAAGAACGAAAGTGTTTGGAATTGTGGTAGTGGTTGTATTTTTTAAAATGTTTTTTATTTTAAAACA
>Ga0307517_10013092_pt1 | contig 11308 bp, 9 predicted proteins | sample 23_EM_MG_FD_194515 | JGI IMG/M metagenome (GOLD analysis project Ga0307517, IMG submission 194515) | Populus trichocarpa ectomycorrhiza microbial communities from riparian zone in the Pacific Northwest, United States - 23_EM | ecosystem: Host-associated > Plants > Roots > Unclassified | place... | reverse complement strand
TCGAAGAGAACAATTATAATATAATTTTTTTAAAAAAAAATTTTTAAATTAATTTTGCTTGACTTGAATTGGTAAATATATTTCAAATTAATTTTTTTATATAACACATATTTATATAAAATATAATATCAAATATTTATTAATAATTTATCTTTTCATTTAAAAAATCATAACTCCACCACTGCTCGGAAGGTGGAGAGATTGGAGCTGTCAAATTTAATAGATTATTGATTGCCATTTTTTTTAGGTTCTTTGCATTTATGATGCCAACTACTGCACAAAAGTCTCCATCTAAGAATTTACTAGACTGTTTTTCCTGACCATTTCGGACATGGATTCATCAACTGCATGCGGAATTGCTACAATGCCATTACCTTGAACATCAGCTTTAGATAATAAGATCTAATGATCATTGGATTTTAATTTGAATTTACTAGATTTTTTTTACTAATCTATTCCAATGCCAGTGTAAATTGTGTGGCTGCCATGTACTGTGAGGGCCAACCTGCATATATAAGAGGTGATGAGGGGGAGGCAGCGACTGGTGAACATATCTTATTTGGGCTTAAATCCCAATTTCAGAATAATCTGTGAGGCCAACATCAGAGAAAACTGCATCAATGTGACTAACAAATCTCCCGGATTTTTTTTTTAAAAAAATCATGAAATGTTGGTTAATTTATACCTATAAGAAAATTCTTTGTTTCAAGCATAGTTACAAGACTAGTTACAGGACTTGGCCTGGAAGGTTAAATCTGCTAACCTAGAACATGGTCCAAGTCGAATCAGTAAAAAAAAATCTTGTTATTTTTTTAAAAAACAGTTTGGATTGACCCGAATCAACTCACCCAACTTACCAACTTAAGATCTGAGTCTTCAGCTGAGGAAACTCCAGGTGAGGTCTTATAACTACCATGCGAGATAAATGTCTAGACATCATGACAATCAATAGATCATGTGGAAGCATTTCAGGAGTACAATGAAATTGAATGAGTCAAAATATTCAAAATCAAAGTGAAAATAACTCACCCAGCATCCGCTTACAGCTAATGGATTGTCGAAAATGAAGTAAAAATTGTGTTCCACTCAAAATTTTATTATAACCACATGGTTAAGAACTTTCCTAATACGAACGCAAAGGAAAAAACATCCCTCAAATCAAATCTTCCTCTCTATAAGCCGTATGCTGTCGGTGAAAGTAAGCTGCTGATAGCTGACCTTTACAAATCAGAACAAATAATGGATTGCATGAAAGTGAATCTCTGTGCTCGTGGCTTGTTTAGAATGCCTCCTCAATCCACTATGCAACAGGTTCTACTGCATCAACACAGTGTAGCGATAAGAAGAATGCCAGGACAGCTGAAAGATAGGAAAAACATAAAAAGAGCAGCTTATTTAGACTCTTAGGGTTCAATTTGTATCAGGATTAAGATAATAAAACATGAGTTCTGAGCCCTGAAGATGCCAAGACATGACCATCACATAACTTGGAAGGATGAACTAACTAGTATGCGGTTTAGATCTTAGCATGACAGAGTATCAGCTGGAATTGTCATGTTACAGGAGTTTAGATTATAAACCCAAGAAAAAGAAGCCTGTAAGTCAGAGAAGCTGATATATCATTGATCTTAGGTCTCTCTACACGTCTATCGTGCAATACTTTCAAGAATGTTGTTCATAATAAGCCATCTGACTTGTTTTCCAAAGCACTCGATTTATGAACCTGGAAAATCAGACGCCGAGCAGATTCCTACAGAACTGTCAGTGAAATAACAGCAGACCGAAGCTTTACACCATCTTCGTCCCATTTCGACTGTGGGGCAGTTGCTCCTGCGATAATTGCCTGCATTAAAATTACAATAATAACAGCTAGTGAATTGTAAAATCTAACAAATCACGATGACGGAGAATGTTCAGCGAGGCCAAAGATTAATACAAGATCAGTTATGGTTTCCATGTTGGGGCACATGAGCAAGCTATATATATTGGCTTTATCCAAAGAATTCTGACAGAGTAATGAGTTAATTCCACTAAAGACATGGGCACTGCAATCAATATTCTAATTGTAAGGTCAATGTATTAACCTTTCCACTGTTAACCACAGCTACTAGTGCCGCATGCTGGTCATCTCTGCCAAATTCATAGAAGTAATAAGTCCTGAAATTAACAAACAGTGGAACACATATGTCAGAAAAGTATTGTAATTATAACATCCATGATCTGGTTCAAATAAAATATCATTTCCCTGCTGACATCCTGGTTGCTTTAGATTTAGTGTAGGGGTGATGGTATTTGTGTTTATTATCCAAGTCAATGGAGAAGGAAAAATATATGCTTCTATAGCTGATAAATGCAAGGAATGAGGGTATTCGATAGGTACCATTACAACCATTACTTCCTATTTTCTAAACAGCTAATTTTTATAAACAATACAGCAGTTTATTCAGTGTTATATATATATATATATAGAACACTGAATAAACTAATATATCCCTGAAGGTGCCTGTTCTACTTCAATAGCATTACTTACGAATTGAAGAGCCCCAGAATCAAGCAAAGATAGATAAATTTACCGGTAACCTTCCTCTTCTTTTATTTTTAGTGTACGGGCAGAGAATAAAGTTGTCCCACCTGCCATTGCAGATAAATTGAGCTACCAGAACAAGATAGTTGAGAAGAATGCTAATCTACTTGTTTTTTCAAATGACAAATGATCAGCAAGAAAAGTGGAAACCATTTAATTTATTTTTTTTAAACCACAAGAGTTGAATATATACAAAGTATTCTTGGTTCTAAGAATCAAAACTTCAAGAATAACACAACTGAATGCAAAGACAGACCTGGAACAAAGAGTTTTGCAGCCTCCTTCAATGATCCCAAATCAGTAATATCTTTAGCCTGTCCATGTTAGCAAAGTACATGTTTGTCGGAGAATTACTCTTTGAGATCTTAAAATTGGAACAATCTAAAATGAGGGAGCAGGGGGGGTGGCATTATTCATCCATTTTACTTTTCTTTCGTAATTGGAAATAAGTACAAGACTTGAAGGTTGTGAATTATAACAGCAAAAGGTTAATGGAATTCACAATGAAGGAGTGATATCTGCCATCCCACCATAATGGCAACAGGAAAACTCATACAGAGGTTAAGTTACAAGATAATAACCCTAGATAACCTGAAAATCATTGTAGTCTTGGATGAGATATCCTACCATGCTTTAAATCAGGGAAAATGCTGGCATTGTGCCCTGACAATAAGATGCTTAGTTGGGGGTATTAAATTATAGCAGACTTTTAATCTCGCAGATGTTTGCTATGAAATTAACTAATTTGACGAAGTAAACATGTCAAGAGTTACAATCAACTGCCTTAGTTCCAAATTTAACCATGAAAATGAACAAGGACGTTTAATGAGTCTTGCAGAGTAATACAGAAACAAACCAATACTAGAATAAAGGTGAAAGTTTGACAATTTTCATCACACAAACCTCTAAGAAGGTGATCTTCAGTTGATTGGAAGGGCGAACGACAACATTTAGAACTTCAGATCTATGTTGACAAAAAGAAAATGCAACAAAAAACTTGCGTGAACACTATGACCATTACTATAAAGTTTTATGCATTACTCCAATGGAAAGCTGAATAAATATAAACATCAAAGAGAATGAACTTGCTGTAAAATAATATACCCATCAGAAGATGCAAAACGGGCTGCAAAGGTCTTTGGCTTTGCCTTATCTCCATATAAAGACAGCCCAGCACTGTAATCCTAATAACAAGATACAATAACCAAGTTGATGAAAAAATAATTCTGACATTGTGAACACATTTGACATTCAATACTCTACATTCCCTCAATCAAGATATCTAACTCTAAGAAAAACTGAATTGATTTTGAAAGTTTTAGTTTCAAAGCTTACTGTATCTATCACCAATGGCCAATTTGGAGCATCCCTTATCCTTTAAAACCCACTAAACTAGAATTATATATGCCAATTCATTGCATATTGATAAGAATAAATTGTGCAAAATGTTAGCAATAGTAGCCAAAACACCATACCCATGACTACCAACATTGATAAAAAGAACTCAAGAGATTTAAACTTCAACTCAAAACAGTTAAAAACATAAGAATGTATGGGTGAATAGTGAAGCCATAACAAAAATTAAGATAAATATACCTCTGGTTCCATGATGTCCTCAAATTGAGGAGGGACCCTGATGGCAAAACCATCACCATAGAACTGAAACCAGGATTTTGTATTGGCAAGGATAGAAAGAACAGATTTTAAAGGTGGAGAAGGTTCAGCTAAGGCTTGTGCAAGAGGGTGTTGAGTGGCTAAGGAAATGAGACAAAGTGAAGTAGTTTTGAAGATGAACTGTCTCTTAGAGATGGTGCTGGGGAGGCTAGTGGCATGAGGGGTTGGTTTTGGGCTATAGGGGTTTGGATTTTGTCGAGGGTTTAGAGGAGGGTGGTGGTGGTGAGGAGAGAGGGAGAGGAGAATGGCCATGAGATGGTGAGTTTGGATTTCATGGAGGTTAAAAAAAATGGAGGGAAGATAATGTGGGGTAGTGGTGGGGCTTTTATCTCTTGGATTCTCTTAACAATGGAAGGGTGTTTTGGATATTTGGAGTAAATTTTACCAAATTATGTTATCATTCATCGTAATTGTAAGTAGTTTGATTCTCTTTCTCATTGGATTATCTCTATGATTATCTGATAATGCCACATAAATTATATTTATCAATCCTGGATGGACCAAAGTGACCCCATAGTCTTTGCATGGCTGAGTGAGAGGGGGTTATCCATTTCAAATAACAGCCAGCCAATCCAAAACAAAAGAAATCCAAACCACTCAAATTCCTTTACCAAAGAGAGACCATAAAATGATGTAGAAAACATAATATCTCCCTCTCTGTGTCCGCCATTTCTGTTCTGTTGATCTCTCACTCTCTTTCCCATGGAAACCTTACTTTCTTCGCACTCTCTTTCTCCTCTCCTCAACTCAAAACCATCCTCTTCGAAATCCCATTTGCTACCTTCTCTTCAAACAAGATCAAACTCACTCTCTTTCACCCACAAGAGCATCACTTCTAGCCTCAAAAGGCACACTTCTCAATCTTTGTCGGTGCCCAATAGCTGGTTCAGTTATGCTCAACAAGGCCTAGCTGCATTAGCTCTCTCTTTGGCACTCAACTTTAGTCCACTGTTGTACATTGGAAATGCTCAAGCATCTGAATTTGACGTGCTCAATGAAGGGCCACCAAAAGAGTCTTATATATTTGATGATGCTGGTGTGCTTAGTAGAGTGACTAAATCTGATCTGAAGCAGCTGTTATCTGATTTGGAATCAAGGAAGAACTTCAAGATCAATTTCATTACTGTTAGAAAGCTTACTGTAAGTCTTTTGGTATCATTTCTTTGTTGATTTGAATGTGTACTTAGTCTAGCAAACTATGATTATTTCCACTTTTGAAGCAAGCTTTTGATTGTTCGGAGAAATGGAACAGCAAGTAAACTGACTTGCAGACATTTGTCTTTTAGTGTTACAATCTGGGTTACATTATTGCCAAATTAATAGATGACAAGTTTAAAGGCATGTGTGTTTTCCTTTAACTCTTTCAAGGATGCATATAACTGAATAAATATTATGTTTGTTGCAGAGCAAAGCAGATGCTTTTGAATATGCCGACCAAGTTCTGGAGAAATGGTATCCCACTGTTGAAGAGGGCAGCAACAAGGGAATTGTTGTGCTTGTAACCAGCCAAAAGGAAGGGGCAATTACGGGGGGCCCTGCATTTATCCAAGCAGTTGGAGAAACTGTTCTTGATTCCACTGTCTCGGAGAACCTTCCTGGTAACTATGCACTTACTGTACAATTTTCAAGTTGGTGATTAGTTTCCCCAGATTTCCTTAGTTCATTGTGTTTCATGGTAGTTAGGGTGGTCTTTTTGTTCAATCTAAACAGCTTTAACAGGTCTGGTTGAAACGATATTTCATTTGAAATGGTGAGGGACGGTGGAGGGATCCTAATGAAGCTCTAACCAAAAGTTTAAGGGATCCCAAAATACAGACTGAGCTTAAGCATGATGGAGATTCTATCCTTTGTTTAGATCTCATGCACAACATTGAAATTCTTTAAGCACTTAAATTTCATTACAAAGTGATGCTTCACAATTGACTGATTTTTGAAATGAAAAATGGGAAATTCAAATCACCATTTGTCCTAAAAAGGGTTCAAGACTGCTTTAATTTTCAATACCATGGTACTCTAGAGAAGTGTAAACATCCATTCTATGCTGGTTTACACTGCTGGTGAGAAGTTATCTCTTTGAAATATCCAAGAAAGTGAAACTACCTACAATCTTATGAAACTTATGTTGGTTTTCTGTTGATTCAGAAGGAGATGGGCCTAATTCTATTATCAAACACTAGCTGCGCACAAGCTATGAGGTTTAGGAATCTTGAGGTCCAACTAAGTTCTGAAATGCTAACATAGTATACCATTGGATCTCAGCACAGGTGTTAAAGAGTACTGAGTTCATCCTTTGTTCCCTATTCACACATCAATTCAGACTCAACTGTTATTATAGTAGTTCTGTTTTGTTGAAATGAGATTATTTTATACAGAACATAAATTCATTGTATTTGCACATGATGCAATTGTCACACAAGCTCAGATGTCATTAGTCTTAGAGATGAGGATGCTCAAGTTACGTGTGCTTGCTCATGTTGCAACTCTCTAACAAGCTCAAACGTCATCAATTTTAGAGCTAAGATTATAACCAGAAGATTTCTTGTCCATTTTTCATTTAACATCATGATCATAAGAACTGCATTAGTTGAGATAGAACAGTGATGCTGATGACCATGTGGTTTTCAATTGCAGTCTTGGCGACGGAAGAAAAGTACAATGAAGCGATTTATAGCAGTGCCAAGAGGTTAGTGGCTGCTATCGATGGGCTTCCAGATCCAGGCGGTCCGACGACTAAAGAAAACAAACGAGAATCCAACTTCAAAAGCAAGGAAGAGACAGAAGAGAAGAGGGGACAATTCACTCTAGTGGTTGGAGGTCTATTGGTGATTGCTTTTGTTGTTCCCATGGCGCAATACTATGCTTATGTTTCAAAGAAATAGGTCATAACCCTGTGTTAGGCTTGTTTCTCAAATTCTTTCCTCTAGGTTTCGACAAAACCTGGTGGCACATAGTTGTACAAATGTCTGTAATGTTCTTGACGAGAAACTTGCAACCAGAGGATAAGTACAGATTTTTGGTTTATGTTCATGAAATGTGTATAGAACCATGGTTTCATCTTATGCTCACAGTATCATATCATTTTCCTGGTGCTAATTCTACGATGAACTCTGAGAAAATAGGGTTTTGGTGTTGCAATCTGCAACATCAAGCTTTTATAGCTAAGAATCAGATCATGGAGCACCAGTCAGAACTTATTAATAATATTAGTGCTTGCATTTAATCTTCAGCTGTAAACAAATGAAATACGAATGAATAGAATAATTACAGCACAGCTAGCAAATTAGCTCCTCAGAACTTGAGATTGAGAAGGAAAGGCATTCTATCAGAGAATGGCGGATCCGAAAATTTTCCGGTGAGTATTTGTGATGAAATATACTGATTTGCTGCCTCTGAATAATGAATTCCATCCCAATTCACATACTCAGTACTATCACTGCATGCTTTGGCTGTGACACTGGTCCCATTCAAAACTTTTGTTTGCCCACAAGAAATCCTGCTGTCATAGTTTAGTGGTGGTCCTCCATATCCACAGCATGCCATTATGGGTTGCTCAAACCCTGAAAAATCATATTCACTCAGAATCTAATGTCTTTTCTTTCCTTAGACTTTTCCATCTCTTTTGATAAGAAAAAGATGAAAACTAAAAAACTTAAAAATTCTCAAAATAAAGGAACTGAGGATTACTAACCGTATCGGGAATAATTAGCAATGAGGTTGGATTTTATTGTGTAGATATCAACATATGTGATATTTGAATCAGCATATTGGCCTTGCAGCTTTTTAGTGAGAGCATGAAGCTGAAGATTTAAAAGCTTAGCTGCTTGATTATGCCCACTTACACATCCTAGCTCATCAAGCTTTGATGGATCAGTTCCGAACTTTGCAACGTTCTGAGTCAAGCAACCAAGAGGACCCGTGTTGTGGATCCAAAAATTCCTACCTCCTTGGTCATATAGTTTCTAGAGCATGAAAATAATCAATCAGTGTTGCAGATTTCATGTTCCTTTCAATACAGGTTAGTGTCAAAAAAATTTAAAGAGAAGGAAATGACAGAACTAGGATCTAACCTTGATCCCGGTTTCGAATTCGACCAAAATGTTTGGGATTGAAGCAACAATTTGATCAAGTGTTTTTGAGTAAAATGCACCGGCAAGATCATTCTGGCCTATATCAAACATGTATAGACCCTTCTGAAAATAGTCTTCTGCTGGTACGTATCTATCAAATCTCTTACCTGTGACAAGGTTTGAAACATGAAAAAACTATCAATGATTCTTACACTTCTTGCCATACTTCAGGCATTAACATTTGCGTAAGAACTTTATCAAACTGAATCCACATCACCGTCAATCAAGTTTTTCTCAGAAATGGTGGCTTACAGTATGAGAGTGAGCCATGTACATACCTTTGGCCAACAATTCGAGAACTCGAGCTTTGAATCGTAGAAACTGATTCACTTGAACTCCGAAGGAAAATGGGCTCACAGATGTTGCAGTTGCTGGAAGTATAGTTGATCCTGCAGCTGCAAAGTTGCATCCTTTCCGAAAATTCGGTACCCCAACTGAGTCCAAATATGCATTTAGGAAGGGCAGCTCCATTGCATCCACTGGAAAACACACACCCACATGAATGAAAGAAACAAATTGCAATACTTCCTACTTGAAAACAGAGGAAACAGAGTGTGAATATTGAAAAAAAAAAATTGAAAAACAAAATATTTCAGATTCTTGTACTTCTAACTGCATTGCTATTATCAATCAATTCTTGTACTTAACATTACTTACCTCCTAAATATTCCTAAAAAATAAAGGCATTTAACACAAAAGGAACAATTATACAATATATCAACAAGAAAATGGGATTTATTCCATCCCAAGTAACAGAAGAAACAGGGGAACACAGAGCAAGAAAACAGAGAAAACAGAGGGAAAGGCTTGTCTTCCTGAAAACGGAGAAAACAGGGGAATAACATAGTATAGAAACAGAGCTGACATGATACAAACTAGAAGGCATGAAAAATTTCAATGATAGTGGGAGATTTACTGAGGAAATCAATAATGAGACGGCCATCACAGTATCTCCCAGATGGTATTTGAAAGTGAATTTCCCCATAAGGTGGTCGAATGCTTTCAATGCCAGCCCCAACAAGGTTTCCAGTGTCAGAATTTGAATCCCCAAAGTTGAAAACAGCAGGAAACTTGAAGTGCACAGATTGTGCCAGTGGCAAGAAGATGGAGATTAACGCGAGAACATAGAGGAAAAGGTTTTTGGTTTCCATTGACAGGCTAGGGCTATAGAGGATGAGGATTTGTCTTCACTGATGAAAGAAAAAGACCAGGAGCTTTCACTTTTAAATAATAGTTACCAACCATGAAGAAATAAAAATGGTGGTGGGGCATTGTGTGCAATTCAAGAATCCTTGAACTTATTTGAAATGGACACGAGGAAAGAAAAAATTAATCATTTTGTTTGGTTATGTGATTGTTTGATACTATTTGAGATCTGAAATTAATTTTTGGATATATCTTTTTTAATTTTTTAGAGTTAAGTTGGTAATATCTTATTTATCACAAGTTGATTTGTAAAAGCAAATTCAACCTGATTCAGACTTCCAATTAATAGATTACTAAGTTAACATGGTGGGTGAGCGAGTTTGATAACTATGATAATGCTTGAATATATATAGCAGTATAGAGACATAGCATGACTAGATTAGCTATTGAATGTGTAAATAAAATCATATTGCATGCATAAAAATGGCAATCTTTGGCATGGTTAGAGAATAGAAAGTTTACTTAGAAAATCAACAATGAGACGGCCATCACAGAACCTTCCTGTGGGAGTTTTGAAGTAAATTTGTCCATTAGGTGGATCAAGGAGGAAGCCTAGACCAGCAGCAAGGTCACCTGTGTCAGAGTTTGAATCACCAAAATTGAACACAGATGGGTAATTGAAATCAATTGAATTTGCAACAGATGATAGGATGGATAAAAGGGTGAAAACTTGGAGAGCAATTGTTCTGCTAGCCATGATCAGTAGTTAACTTCCCAATCCTAGAGGCTAAGAAGCTGTGTAATAATTAGAGAGGTTTGGTGCTTTTATGGGCATAGGGAATGCTTGCTTTGAGTTATGGAAAGGCAAGACAAGTGCCTCGTTGCCCCGAAAGCAAAGTTTTTTTTTTCCTTTGGTTGTGTAGCATACTTTGAAGTGTTGTTTCCTTTCCTCACTGTTTTACTCCAAAATGTTCTTGGGTGCACGCATAAGGCCACGACTAGTACCGTTAGAGACATAACTCAAGAAAAAAAGATTGGAGAGAGAGATTAGTGTCGGGTGGTATGGGAGAAGGAGGAGTGTGCTAGGGTTTTTTTGGTTTAATTTGGGAGAAAAAAGAGTTGATTAAGGTAGTATTTATACTTCATCAAAACTCATAAAAACAAAATTATGAGTTTGCATGATTTTATTGAATTTACCAGAGTCGAGTTTAATTTTACTATTTTCGAGTTTTTTGTTTGATTTTACATGCTAAATACAAATTAACTTGTAAAATTATACGATTATACAAGTGAACTTATAATTTTGACAACCTTAACACAAATTTATTTGATATTTTTCTGACTTTATCTCCAATCATATCTTTCCATCTTCCTTTTTTCTTTTAGGAATTGATAACCACTTATCTAATAAGAACTCTGAATAAAACCATAATTGTTAGAAGAGTCATGCTAGGTTCCATGGATATAAATAGCATGATTGATGTTATATTTGATTAAAGGATTGATTCGGAAAAGGGTCTAGGTTATCGGGTTAATCTTTAAGTCACCGAGTCAATCATATTTTATTAAAATAGCAGCATCTTGTTTTTTTTTTTTTCTTTGGTGCTGATCTGTCAAGTTATACCAAGTATAGCCAAGTCAATTAAGTTATTAAAAACTTGATTAAGTTATATAAATTTAACCGAGTAAACTCAGTAGGTTTTGAATTTATTAAGTCGATATCTTATTCGATTCAACTAAAAATTTAATTTAAATTAGGTTTTAAATTTCAGGGTTT
>Ga0307517_10013090_pt1 | contig 11309 bp, 7 predicted proteins | sample 23_EM_MG_FD_194515 | JGI IMG/M metagenome (GOLD analysis project Ga0307517, IMG submission 194515) | Populus trichocarpa ectomycorrhiza microbial communities from riparian zone in the Pacific Northwest, United States - 23_EM | ecosystem: Host-associated > Plants > Roots > Unclassified | place... | reverse complement strand
CTTACTAAGCACGTGACCGTTGGGGGTCCAAGCCGAAAAATCCTCTAAGTCCTAAGCGCCTAGGGCGCCTAGATCAAGAGATTAAGATAACGGTAATGAAACATACCCGACGGGCCGGACCTATTACCGGTTCCGGTGTCATGTGACTTATCACGTGATCGGTGCCTGATCGGGCCGAAGCCCGACCGATCATGGTCACGTGACTCAACCTATTTTTATCCCAACCGTCGGAAGTTAGATCACGTGACCGGTACGGTCACGTGATACAACACCACGTGATAGGTTAGGTTAGGTTAAGTCACGTGACCCGTGACGTCATTCACCCACTGTATCACCCATGTCAATACCCAACAACAGCTCGATGAAGCTTTCTAACACTTACCGGGTTAGGGTTAGGTTAGGTTAGGTTAGGTTTAGGTTAGGTTAGGTTAGGTCCGCCTCCGTTAGTAACGGCGGGACTTCCTGAACGGCCTTGACTGCTTACTTGGTATCGTCTCCTCGCTTATCCGAAAGAACATAAGGTATAACCAGAACATTGGAACATAGCACTCCCTCCTGCTGGGACCTAGTCTACTGGGGCGGCGCACCGGGGTGACACGGCTATCAGGGTAGTCCATCACCTGGTTTGAGAGTTCTCGTACCCGTAAAGACATCCGTCCATGTAGAAAAGTTGGCTAGTCTAGTTATCCTCATGGTTAGGAACCACGAGCCCTTCATAGGAGGGATCAAACGGCCTTCTCGCACCTGTTTCATCCAGAAATGTATCCCAGACAGACTTATTCCAAGTTCTAGTCACGTCCCACAATTGTGTGGTCTTCTTGCGACTGACAAGAAACTTGCCTGTATTGATCCACGACTCAGCAGTTTTTCGCTGAAGCAGGGCATCGGAAAACACCGTATTCTCGTGTCCTACGTCAAGTCTCACACCCTCTGCCAGGTCGCTTCCATCCTCTTGGGTGAAGGTTAAGCGAGATTGACCGGGCCATTGCTGACCCTGTAGAGCGACTCTGACACGTTTTCTTGAGCGGGGGATGACCCCGGCCGGTTGTTTTCTTTTGGCACCTGCAACACTTTCGGTCCCTGCCAGGGACTTCCAGTGTGTCGTAATCCTGGTTTGTAACTCTCCTACGTTGAAATACTTCCATGCGTCATTGAAGTAGGTTTTCAGGGTGAAGTACGTGCGCGCGGATGAATCCTCGTCCTTTTTATCGGACAACCTGTCTTCCCACCGTTTCTCCCTTTGACCTTTAAGCCAATGACGAACCGTCGCTGGGGGGTATCCACGTCCAATGTAGAGGTTGACAGCCTCTTCGCATTGTTGATCAAAAGTGCCCCTCTCGGAACACAACGTGGCCAGTCGACTGAGTTCTGAGGCAAATGTACCCCGCTTAACGTCCAGCGGATGGGCACTGCTCCATGGAATTCTTTCCCTGTGGGACATAGCTTTCACAAAGGGTTCATGAAATATACTATCTCCGTCGATCCTCGTGGTGAGGTCTAAGAAGTTCGCCTTATCACTAGGCGGTTCCCACAGTAGTTTTACATCCCCAAGGGAGATGAACGACAGCATGCTCAACGCCTCGTCAGGCGTATCAGCTAGAACGATGCTGTAGATATCGTCAAGGTAGCGACCGTAGAACAAAATGTCTGCATTATTATCGACACGTTCCATCCACTCGATCTCAAACCAAGCAGCAAAAAGGTTGGCGGCGTCTGGTGAGCCTGCGGCGCCCATAGGGAGCCCCTTATGCTGACAGATAATCCTATCGTTAAAGGTCATTATTGGTTCCGCTAGGGCTACGTGAAACAGTCGCTTGTAAAAGTCGACGCGCCGTTCACGATTCCGTTCAAGGATTTCGCCCTTCGCTATTTCATCCGGCACAAGTGTCTGATCGGCAAACCTCTCGAGGATCTGTTGTAAGAGGTTTGTGTCTACTGACGGGTAGAATGCAACTACATCCGCCGAGACAATGAACGCTTTTCGATTTCGTGGGATTTTAACGTCTCTTAACTTTCGAACAAAGTCTTTGGAACCCTTAATGACCCAAGGGAACTGTTCTATGTATGGACGGACCGTTTTCGCAAGGACCTTTGAAGCAGGGTTCTGGGGCAGGCTGTGGCCCGGGCAGATTGGACGGCCTTTCCATGGATTCTTGTGTATCTTAGGAATAGCATAGGCCTCTGGCACGAATTTGCGCCAGTTCCGCCACTCATCGTCATCCTTGGCACTAGGAATACAATGAGACAGAAATGTAGATAACTGCTCCTCATCCTGGAGGTGATCATCGCAGAGCTCCCGAATGAATTTGGCACCTTTCTTAAGGTAAACAAGCGCTTCTTGGACAGACAAAGAGGAGTAGTTATCCTCGTCGTCGAATAGCTTGCAGGCTTGATCGTGGATCCATTCTCGTTTGAAAACAGCAACCCCAAGGTTCTTATCCGTTGATGTGACAATAAGGTTATTTGACACTACGAATTCATGAGCTAGTTTCAAGTTCATCGGCACGAGGGGCCTTGGCAAGGTATTCGCATCAGGTATGGAGGCGACAATAGAAGTCACGTAGTCCTGTCCTGCACGCAAGCCGCGCTCTATGAGGGGATGGGCCTCCGGTGCCGACTTCTTTTTAGTCTTATCGTCGGTTTTGGAGACGTCGTAATCTGGATCGTATTGATCGCCAACCCGGTCGATGAAAAACCATTTCCATCTGACACGTCGCACCAGGTCGGCATAGGCCTTAGTAATTAACGTCTTATCAATCTGTCGTTCAAACATGAACTTAAGCGACGCGGACAAATCGTGCTGTATCTGTATTGGTACATTAAGCCCGGGCTGTACATGAACTTCCGAACGGAACCTATTGGCCTCTAACAGGGAGATAGGGGCGCGCGTAAGGAGAACATTAGCCTGATAAGAAAACGGTAAAGACAAAAGCTCGTCAGGATAACTGTTAGGTACCCCAAACGTCCAAGGCTTACGAAGTAAGTCCTCTACTGCTGCTTCTGCTTTCCTTTTGCCTTCCCGGATGGACCACTCTTCTTGGGCCCTTTTCCGCCGCCAGGAGGGGGTTGCTGTTGCTTCCCCAGGAGATCCTCCTTGGCTGAGGCTGCCGCTTGGGACTTTTTCGCCTTCTTCTTCTCCTTGAGGGTAACCTTCGGCCGTTTCTTCTGCCCCTGTTGAGGAGAAGGCTGCGCCTTGTCGACCTGAGGAAGACACGTGAGTAGGGTTCATGTGGAACCTCTGACTTACTTGTTTCCCCTTTAGTTTAGAAGAAGACGGGGTGGGTGGGAGTTTCGGGGCGTTCTTGAGTGCAGCCGCAACCTGCCTCTGAATTTCCCGGTTCATGGTTTCCACCGTCACCTCTGTAGTCGCGGACGCTACGTCCTTGACCGCCATATCTACATCGCGCTTCTCTACGGCTTTCTTCTTTTCCTTGCCGTGTATCCTTTCGATCAGGTCCATCTTAAGGTCATAGACCTTGCGGAAGTAGACAGACAGATCTACTTGAAGCGCCCGGAGCTCGTTCTGAAGGGGCGAGTCGACTTCTTCGAAGACGGGTTCGCCGGAGGGCCATGCTTCGGTTTCGGCTGGTGGAACCACCCGTAACATTTTCCGATCGTCCCTATTAGCCAGCACGGCGTCCAGGTCCAACCAGGCATCCTTCACGAGAGCCTTCTCATCCAGCGCTTTATGAACCCTTTCGATCTCTGATTTCCGGAGAGAAATCTCCATGTCCAACATCGATCTCTTGAGTTCATGTAGCCGGGCGGCTGAAGGCGTACTCCAGTGTACGTTCCACAGGTCTCGCGACCCCTTCTGATGCTGGATGGTGGGTGGTTTCAGCGAGTTATAGGAAAAGGGAAATTCTCCCCTCGCTTTAAAGCCTTCCAGTTTCCGGATGGACCGTGCTAATCCATCCTTTGTCTCCAGTTTTTCCGTAAAACGGGCAAACTGGCTAGAAAGGACCCCCCTGAAAGCAGAGGGGACTGTGTTCAACACCGTAGCCAGATCGAGGCACGCTCTGATCTTGACTTGGCGCTCCGTTTGAGCGTCCAGGTGAGTAGGATCCCACGCCCTTCGCGCCGTCTCCGGAGCGAAGGCCTCATCCTCCAGGACTGGAGTTAGGCGAGACATGGGTGACATTCCGCGCGACATCGGCACGTAGGGAGAGGGAGACCGATGGGATTCCCTGTAGTTTGAGGGGCGACTGTTGGGGTTGGAACTGGGACCTGGGGTAGCGTTCTAACCAGCGCGTCAGACTATGACTCAGCAAAATCGACGCCCAACATATGGGTCCCACTCTGGTGTGGGATCTAGGATACTTCCGCGCCGCATATGTTCCAGGAGGGCCCTAACCATGAGGCTATCACCTGGTGCTGTCCCGTAAAACTCCACCCGAAGATGGTCTTGACACGGCGACGCGCAGAGCTCTTAGTCAGAGACCAGAGGTGGCGCCCCAACAAACACGTGAGGTTGACTGCAGGGAGGGAGCCTTTTTGAAGAGAGGGCGCGCAAGGATAATCCCCCTCAAAAGGGGGAGACATAAGAGGAGGGAGCAGCGCCTCCATGAAATCCAAAGGCCTTAACATGGACCCGCCTTTATCATGGCTATCAACGCCTTCATCAGCTTCATCAGCTTCAGTCTTTATCAGTTTCCCCATTTAAGGGTACTCCCTTGGGACGTCTTTAGGTTAGGCGACCCTACCCCCCGAAGGGGGGTAGGGGAGAGAACATACCAGGTAGATAAAAAACGATTTTTTATCAAAGATCTTGAGGGCGTCCTAATGAGGAAGGTGGTGGTTGAGGGAAAAGAGGTGAAGAGACCGATCAAACGATCGATCGCTCCACTTCCCTTTCGCCGGCAATCGGCTCATCAGTTCCCACGCCACAGACATACTATACAGTCAATCCCCACGCGTCTTATCTTATCATCGCGCGCGTGCAGGATGCTCTCTTACCTAAGCCACTCCACTGTCTTCCCGGTCGGACCCCGCCGGGGCGGGGTTCGAGCCGGGTGGGCCGCGGGGCGGCCGGGAGTGAAGTTTAGCGGACTTATAAGGTTCGAGGTGCTTACTAAGATTTTCTCACGCCACATGTCTTGCCCCAACTTCGGTCCGATCAAGTCACGTTACCCTAGAGCGTCAATCATCCGGAACATCCCGAGCGCCTAAAACCTGATGGGATTAGTCAACCCTTTCCCTTACTAAGTCAGCGTCTGTTCGGCGCCTGTTAGGGCGCTTACTAAGCACGTGACCGTTCTGGTTCCAAGTCGAAAAAATCTTACAAGTCCTAAGCGCCATAGGCGCCAAGATAAGAGAGATAAGATAACGGCTACAGACGTACCCGAAGTGCCGGTGCCGACCTTAGCCGGACCGGGTCAACATGTGACCTATCACGTGATCATAGCCGGGTCCGGCCGAAGCCGGACTGATCCGGTCACGTGACTCAATCTATTTTTATCCCAACCCTAGGATGTTAGATCACGTGACCGGTACGGTCACGTGATGAAACACCCACGTGATAGGTTAGGTTAGGTTAAGTCACGTGACCCGTGACGCCATACACCGCCCTAAAGTACTGGTTAAAACCAAACAACGCCTGAGAGGGCTACCAACACATACCTTGGGTTAGGTTAGGTTAGGTTAGGTTAGGTTAGGGTTAGGTTAGGTTAGGTTTGCTCCCGTTAGTAAGGGTTACGCAAACTTCCTGAACGGCCTTGGCTGCTTACTTAGTTACGACTGCCCGACCGTTGGTACACAGAATCTTCAAACTAGAACAGGGGAAAATAACACTCCCTTAGCACTGGGACTCAGTCCATACTTTAAACACACCGCTCACTTGGCTTCGCGACCTGTGCTAAGGTCCTAGCTGGCGAGAGGGGGCCCCCCGCCGTAATGACTCGTGTGGTATAGAAAGATTGGTTATGCCTAGTTATCGTCTTCGTTAGCAACGATCAGCCCTTCATAGGAGGGGTCGAAAGGGCGCAATGCACCGCTTTGTTCCAAGAAATTATCCCAGACTGACTTATTCCATGTCCTCGTAATATCCCACAGCTGCGTGTTTTTCTTACGGGACACGAGAAATCGGCCAGTGTTGATCCACCCCTGAGCAGCCTTCTGCTCAACTAGTCTCTGCGTGTTGGTCGTGTACTCGGTAGCTGCAGTAAGTCTAGGTTGTTCCACCATGTCGCTTCCGTCCCCGTGGGCGAACGTAAGCCTAGACTGTCCTGGCCACTGGTGGCCCTGCAGAGCGACTTTGACTACTTTTCTTGGACGACTTCCCGAAGCACGAGGCAACGTTTCATCGACCGGCGCAGCACGCTTCGATCCTAGAACACTTTCTGAATCAGCCAGATTCTTCCAGTGTGAGGTGATCCTGGTTTGTAACTCTCCTACGTTGAAATATTTCCATGCGTCATTGAAGTGGGTTTTGAGTGTGAAGTACGTTTCCCGAGAACCGTCCTCATCCGTGTGAACAGACAATCTGCCTTGCCAACGCTTCTCCTTCTGGCCCTTAAGCCAATGACGAACAGTCGCTGATGGGTACCCACGTCCAATGTAGAGGTTAACCGCCTCTTCACATTGCCTGTCAAAGGTGTCCCTTGCGGAACACAACGTGGCCAGTCGACTGATTTCCGAGCTAAATGTCCCCCTCTTTATGTCTATTGGGTGGGCTGAGCTCCATGGAATTCTTTCTCTGTGGGACATAGCTTTCACAAAGGGTTCGTGAAAGATGCTATCTCCGTCGATCCGAGTGGATAGATCTAAGAAGTCCGCTTTATCACTAGGCGGTTCCCACAGTAGGTCAACTGTGCCAAAGTTGACAAACGACAGTAAGCTCGCCGCCTCATCAGGCGTTTCTGCAAGCACAATACTGTAGACATCGTCGAGGTACCTTCCATAGAACAGTATGTCGTCGTTGTTATCGACTCTGTCCATCCACTTGTACTCGTACCAAGCAGCAAAAAGGTTCGCGGCTTCAGGTGAGCCGGCAGCGCCCATAGGGAGCCCCTTATGCTGTCCGATGATCTTATCGTTAAATGTCATTATAGGCGCCTCCAGTGCGATATTGAACAATTGGCTGTAAAACTCAATGCGCCGTTCCTTATCGTGTATGGTGATTTCACCACGCTCTAACTCGCCCTCGACCAAAACGGTCTCGGCATACTCCGCTAGGATCTGATCTTTCAGAAGGGAAGTATCGACTGACGGGTAGAACGCTACCACGTCAGCACTGACGATATAGGCCTTGCGGCCTGGAGGAATTTTAACGTCCAACAACTTTCGCACGAAATCTTTGCTGCCCTGAATGACCCAGGGACAGTCGTGTTCAATGAAGGGACGGACCAACTTAGCAAGTACTTTAGAAGCGGCATTCTGGGGCAGGCTATGGCCCGGACATATTGGTCGGCCCTTCCACGGATTCTTGTGAATCTTAGGAATTGCATAGGCCTCTGGAACGAAATGTTTCCAGTTTGTCCACTCATCTTCATCCTTGGCGTTAGGAATACAATGAGACAGAAAGGTAGATAACTGCTCCTCGTCCTGGAGATGACTCTCACAGAGCTCCCGGATCTTCTTCGCAATATTTATAAGGTAAACTAGCGCTTCGTTTTTAGTTAGGGAGAAATAGTTAGTTTCGTCCTCGAAGAGCTTGCAAGCTTGATCGTAAATCCATTCCCGTTTGAAAACTGCAACCCCTAGATTCTTATCCGTTGATGTGACGATAAGGTTATTCGTCACTAGGAATTCACGAGCGCGTTCCAGGTTTATCGGCACGGGGGGCCTTGGGCTTGTAATCGAGGTCGGTATAGACGTCATCACTTCGGATACATAGTCTTGTCCGGCCTGCAAGCCGCGCTCAATGAGGGGATGGGCCTCCGGTGCTCGCTTTTTGCCCTTTTCGGACTTAGGCTCGCGTTTGGAGACATCGTAATCTGGATCATACTGATCACCAACCTTATCGATGAAAAACCATTTCCATCTGATGCGCCTCACGAGGTCGGTATAGGCTTCTTGAATTAAACTCTTATCAATCCGTCGTTCGAACATGAACTTAAGAGACGCGGACAAATCGTGCTGAATATATGATGGTACATCTAGCCCGGGCTGTACATGAATTGGAGAACGGAATCTATTGGCATCCAGCAGGGACGCTGGTGCACGCGATCTCAAGACATCAACCTGATAAGAAAATGGTAAGTCGAGAAGCCCATCGGGGTACGAGCTAGGTACTCCATATGTCCAAGGCTTACGTTTTAAAGCCTCTACTGCTGCTTCCGCTTCCCTTTTGCCTTGTCGGATGGCCCATTCTTCTTGGGCCCGCTTCCGTCGCCAGGAGCGCTCTGTTGATTTTTCTTCATCTCCAGAGCTTGGAGTTGCTCCTTGGCTTTGGCCAAGTCGGCTTGCGCCTTCTTGTACTTCTTCAACTCCCTGAGCTTCTTCTTCGGCCCCTTCGATTCTTGAGGAGGTGGAGGAACGGCGCTCTGTGCCTGGGCCAAGTGAGTGCGTTGGGTTCTGATGATACACCACACGTACCTTTTTGCCCTTCTTTTTAGAAGAAGTAGCGGCTACCTCGGCTGCAATCACCTTCCGCTGCCCCGCAAATTGGCGTTGGAAGAGGGCGTTAACCTCAGCCATGGTAACCGGCTTGTTGGCGTCGGGATTGGGTTCCTCCGCCACTGCCATATCTACGGCGCGCTTCTCTGCGACCTACATATATTCCACCCGAGATAGTGTACCACTATCTAGCGCCCGTCGCTGTTTCCATAAAAGGAAATTATTCCGCCCGAGATCTCCGGCTGGGCGAGATGGCGGAACCCGTCATCCACCCGAGATGCCCGGTGGAACCCGAAATTCGCCCGAGATGCCCGGAGGAACCCACCATCCACCCAGAGCTGTGTACCGACTGGATCACCATCCAGCCTAGTCATTTTGGTAGGGTAAAGCACCGTTATATTAGATACCTGGAGTACATGCTGTACCTACAGAAGTTCTATTTTGAGGAAAGCCGTGAGGAGCAGGATAGCGAACGGCAAATGGAAGGGTTGTAGAACAACAAAATAGTGAAACAGCTGACAATGAAAAGGTGAGGCAGAAAAGCAGCAGAACGGTGGAATGGTGGAGCCATAGAGCCACAGGTGCAAAACCGTGAGGTTGCAAAACTGCGAGACCATGAGACAATAGAATGGCGGAACGGTGTAACAACGCAATGGCGGAACGGTGTGTCAGCGGAATAGCAGAATGATATAGCAGCGGAATAGCGGAACGGCGAGTGGAATGGTGGAACAGCGGAATGGCAGAATGGCGGAACAGCGGAATGGTGGAATGGCAGAACAGCGGAATGGCGGAATGGCGGAACAGTGGAATGGCAGAGTGGTGGAACAGTGGAATGGCAGCACTGGATGGTGGTGTAGCAGCGGGATGGCAGAATGGTGAAACAGTGTAACGGTGGAAATGCAGAATGGTGAAACAGCATGATGGCAGAAAAGCAGAACGGCAGAATGGCAAAACGGCGGAGTGGCAAAACAGCGGAGTGGCAAAACGGCGGAATGGCGAAACGGCGGAATGGCGAAACGGCGAAGCGGCGAAACGGCGAAACGGCATGACAACAAAAGGCGGAACAGCGAAATGGCAGAACGGCGGAACGGTGGAACGGCGGAACAGTGGAATGGCAGAACGGTGGGACAGTGGGACAGCGCAGCGGTGTGGTGACAGAACAATGTAGCAAAGGAATGGTGGAATGGCAGCACCGTACGGCGGTGTAGCAGTGGGAGGGTAGAATGGTGAAATGGCATAGCGGCGGTTAGGTAGAATGGCAAAACGGTGTGATGGCGGAAAGGCGGAAAGGCAAAGCGGCGTAACAGCAGAAGGGCGGAATGGTGGAATGGCGGAACGGTGGGTGGGAGAACAGTGGATGGCAAAAAAACCAGTCGCAGTGGTAAAATGGCGAACAGGAAAACGGTGAACAACAAGGCAGTGACGGCAATATGATAAAACAAAACCCCAGTACCTCTGCAGTACGGAACACAGAAGCCCTGTATCGTCAGGCAGGAGGTAGGCTCACAATTCAACCTCTCATTGCGGTGAGAGTGCCGTACTGGCTAATCTCCCGATGTGTATCAGCAAGCAGAGAGCCACGGAGGCAGCTCTCAATATGCAGGCATTTCCCACAGTCGAGCATAGCGTAGAACCGAGAGATCGGTACCAGGAAGGCGCGCTGCTGCTTGGCTGTTTCAACAATGCTTAGCAGTAAGCCCACTGCCTAGAATGGACCCAGAACCATCTATTGACAGACAAAAAGATGGCCAGTAAGACAGATGGCAGCAGTAAATGGCAATCCACTGAGCCATTCTCCCAATGTATGTGCTGAATAAAGCGGAGATTCTCAATACTGAGAGCAGGACAAAAACCTTTGCTATACAGAAACCTAAGGTACATGTAGCGTCTATTTGGCCTCTCCCAGAACAAGGACAGAAGCCGGTAAACAGTGGCGAATGGCCAATAGCAGATAGTCAATGGCAAGCAGTGAAGACATGAGGGTGAAATGGTGAAGGCACAAAAACTCAAAAAGAAACGCAAGAATATAGAACAGCAAAGCGGTAAGACGGCAAAGCAAGAAAAAGGGGGCTCTATATCCTGGACACCCCCAACTCACCGCCTCAATGGGTATCAACGAACGGAGAGCCAGGGGGCGACCCTCGACGTTCAAGTATCCACCCATATATGCAGACGGCGCTGAGAACCCAGATATCTACACCAATAGGTTGTACCGTCAACTCAACCGTTTGAGTTATACTCGGCGGTGAGTTTGTTGTCCAGGTGGTTCCAAAGATGTGGGTGTCGGCAAGTGGAGGGCCAGGAAACTGACTCTCAACGCCCGAGCGTCCTCCGCATATGAGCGCGGTCTTGAATCCATAAATTTGTGCCAGAAGGGTGGATTGTCACTCAACCGCTTGAGTTGTACTCGGCGGTGAATTTGTCGCCTAGATGGACCCGGAAATACTAGCAAGTTGCCAAGATCTGAGGTGAGAAAGGAAGCTCCACCACTGAGTAAACCCGGTGGCGAGAAAAGAGACGAAACTCTACCGTTGAGTAAACCCGGCGGCGAGGAAATGGTGTTGGAGGGGAAGTGCGACCTGTTCCGATCACTGCCGCTATGGCACGATCACCACCTCACCGCGGGCGTGATCGGGTTGCTGTTTTGGGAACACGTGGCAGCCGGCCACTCGGGCTGAAAATCCGCGAGTTCCCTCGTTCGCCTCGTAACTGGAGGCCACAAATGTAAGCGTTCACCCGGGAGTTGTTATGAA
>Ga0307517_10013089_pt1 | contig 11310 bp, 13 predicted proteins | sample 23_EM_MG_FD_194515 | JGI IMG/M metagenome (GOLD analysis project Ga0307517, IMG submission 194515) | Populus trichocarpa ectomycorrhiza microbial communities from riparian zone in the Pacific Northwest, United States - 23_EM | ecosystem: Host-associated > Plants > Roots > Unclassified | place... | reverse complement strand
AATAAGGAAATTCTGATGGCTTATGTAAGCAGGTCAAGTGACCTTCTGGAATAGAGAAAATGTCACATCAAATAATGATGTCACAGAATAGAAAATCATGTGACATGGAGTCACACCTTCAACAAATAAACACTTAGAAGGGCTAAGCAATCGCTTACCTGATGTGCCTGCTGTGGGGGGATTTCTACCCCACCCAATCACAAGGGGAAGGGGCTGCAACCCAGGGTGAGCCCGGGTACTGTGCACATTCCCAAAAAGGAAGTCGCGATCAATCCCATCAATCCATGTGGTGAGCTGGCAATGCTCGCTTGACACTGTTCGAAAATTGAGCACATCTCACTCAATTCTCATCCGTTCAACAGCACATTTAGCGGGATCTCACAGATTTAACGTTCTGCAGGGCCTGGTATTATTCTCGTATTTAATTTCGAAGATTTTTGTGTACACACTTTTTGAACCAGCCAGTAAAATAATGCTTAGGTAAGCTAATCAAAATATATTGACCAAATGTGGCTAGTGCGGCCACCCAAGGGGTCATCTGGAACAGGGGGATGCCAGGGGAAGCATTTCCCATGCTTGGTCATCCTCCCAGATGTATTTTGATGGGAGGGGAACACCTGGAGAAGCCCAGTGATGGATATTTCCCACAGTTGTGGCACTGGGAGTTTACTGATGGGAAGGCCCGAAACAATGGGTTGAGTCCAGTCACTGATCCGAAACAATGGGTATAGCTCAGATGCTGGTCCGAAACAATGGATTATATAGATGGGCTGGGATCTTACATTTATAAATATGGAAAAGGGCAAGAAGACAAATACATTCTGAGAACAAGACATAAGAAATACAAATCATGGGTATGTTAAGTTACTTGAAATAATACATTTTCTGGGCTGCAACTATTGCCCCATCAGGAACACCATGGGGACATTCAAAATTTTCCCAAAGAAAGTACCCAGAATTTTCCTGAGCGGTTCATTCAGAATGTTCCCAGTCCCTGGGTCAGGAAATGGCCAGTACATCTGCAGTGTTCCAGGTCATGTGACCGGGATGTTCCCATCAGGAACACCATGGGAACACCTTGAATTTTCCCAAAGAAAGTACCCAGAATTTACCCGAGTGGCTCATTCAGAATTTCCTTTGCAGTGTTCCCATCAGTGCGATCACAGTGTTCCCAGTCAGTAAAACTCAAAACGAACCAGAACGATGGCCCCGAAATGTTCCTGAGTGGCACATTCAGAATGTCCCTGAAATTCCGCCCATGGTGAACCGCTTTCGGTAAATTTTGGGGAAACTCTGGGAACACTGCAAGGACATCTCAAGGAAACTGGAAAACTGGGGACATTTTGAATGTACCCAGCATTTCCCCAAAGTTTACCCAAAATTTACCGAAAGCGGTTCACCATGGGCGGAATTTCAAGGACATTCTGAATGTGCCACTCGGGAACATTTCTGTGCCATCGTTCTGGTTCGTTTTGAGTTTTACTGACTGGGAACACTGTGATCGCACTGCTGGGAACATTGCAAAGGAAATTCTGAATGAGCCACTCGGGTATTTTCTGGGTACTTTCTTTGGGAAAATTTCAGATGTTCCCATGATGTTCCTGATGGGATCACCCTGGTCACATGACCTGGGAAACTGCAAATGTACTGACCATTTCCTGACCCAGGAACACTGCAATCCCACTGCTGGGGAAATTGCAAAGGAAATTCTGAATGAGCCACTCAGGAAAATTCTGGGTACTTTCTTTGGGAAAACTTTGAATGTTCCCATGGTGTTCCTGATGGGAACATCCTGGTCACATGACCTGGAACACTGCAAATGTACTGGCCATTTCCTGACCCAGGGACTGGGAACATTCTGAATGAACTGCTCAGGAAAATTCTGGGTACTTTCTTTGGGAAAATTTTGAATGTTCCCATGGTGTTCCTGATGGGAACACCCTGGTCACATGATCTGGAACACCGTGAATGTACCAGCCATTTCCTGACCCAGGAACACTGCAGGGAAACTGGTTGGGAATATTCTGAATGGACTTGAGATGTGCCAGGTGGGTTTTTGCCTGGTACTTTGTCCATGTCCTTGTGATGGACTTGTGATGTACCAGCCCAGGACACCACCCCTTGCCCCCAGTGAGAGCAAAGTGTCGGGGAATGGTGGAAGAAGCTAGTCGAGGACTGCTGAGAAACCCCAGCAGTCCCTCCTTCGCTTATATCCATCTCAAACCCTCCCCTCGGCCCGAGCCCGGCCTCCGGTGACTCATCCTTGATGACTTGTGCTTTGTCAGGACTGTATTGGTGATTATTCATTCCTTTCCCATGACCCACATCATTTCCTTTGGACCTTTCCTATTTTGGACAGTTTCTTCTCACGACCCACCGGGACTCCGGTGGCTCACATTCATTTGTCAAATCTAATGAGTCAGCACCTTTGTCATTCGCTTTGTCAGACCTGGTCTGTGCGCAATGCGCAGCCCATGGTCTGTGCGCTACACAGCATGGTCTGTGCGCATCTCAGTAGTATATAAAGACTAGTAGTATAGTGCTGTATTCCTTAGATTTGATATTTACAGATTCTCCCTAGCAGCCTCACCCGCTGAGCCTGGAAGACTGTTCTACTCTTAGCATCTCCTATCTGTCCCCTTCTTCTGCTCCTCTCTATCCGCTCCCCTCCCATCGCTTGTCACCTGATCCCCTTAGCGCTCGCCAGTAGCGGCTCAGGGTGTGCTGTTAGGTCCGCCTGACATTCGGTATGTGATTGATCGATTTGGATTGATGTTGAACTGATCGTTCTTCAGGGATATCGCCTTGTTCGTACTAGTCAGATCGGGAGCGACCATGGGGATGACGAAGGCTCGGAGTTGGAGTACGCTGTGTCTAGCGCGTATCATACTCCTCCGGTCGAAGCAGTCGAACAACGTCCGCGAGATGTCGTGTTCTTCAGGCCATCGTCTCGTGTCGATGGAGAACATCCTCAGGAGGAAGAGATCAGGGATGGGGAATCTCCTTATCCCGGTATGTTGGCTGAACAACCTCTATGGAACAACGTTGGAGGTTGGGAAGCAAACAAGGATCTTCCTGTCTACGACGAGAGTCGTGATCTCATGAAGGTGGTCAAAGAAGAGGAACACAAGCTTCGCAAAGAAGAGGTTCGTCGCCGTTTCGTCAAAGGCGCAGGGTATCGCAAGACTCAAAGATCTAAGCCGTATTCTTCCCAAGGTCGAATGTCCTGTTGTGGCGGTGGAAGAAAGGCCGAGGATTCCCCTGCCATCGAGAGCGAGGAGGTTGATCACTTCTGGGACCTTGCTCCCAATCGAGAGTTGCGTCGAAACATCCGTCGAACTCGAAGATCAGTCGGGGATCGAACACTCGTTGGAGACGTTGGCCTTGGAGGACAGATTGCCATCGAACCACTTTCTCAGTTCTGTCAGGATGAATTCGAGGTCTTCGGAAGAGGCGGTGGGTCGAGTTCCGTTGATGAACGTTCTTCCGAGGTTCGAGACAGTTGTCGAGGAGAGGAACCTCTCGTTGTCTTTGCCTGACAACGAGGTGCGGCTTCGAGGGATCATGAGCCATGTGCCGGTGAGGAGTCTCGAGGGTTGGCGAGGGAGAGTGGTGTATCACATGAATGCCAGTCGTTGGGAGATGGAGTTGCACATTCCCTTGGGGTTAGACGAAGGGGATCGCATCTTCTCGGCCTTGACTGATGTTCATGACTCTCCTGAGCATTCCACTTCTCCGGCGTCGTACCATGGTGAGGTCTTGGACTATGATCAAAGCGAAGAATAGTAGTCGTTGTATATCATTTCTCGTATCATCGAAGAGGCAGTAAGCCTCGAATCAATTCGTCTTCTTGTCTTGTCTTGATTGTTCGTGAGGAGAAATGAGTCGAATGATAAGGAATGTGCTTGAAGAAGGGAAGTCTTTGTAGGTCGTCATGGGTTCGTTGATGATTTTGAAATTTTTATTTCGGCTTTTCTGTTAGCATTGCAAGCGCGCTGACAACTCTCTTTGGACAAGTTCAGAGACTTACTGCAAGATACAGGACACCCAGCCTGTTCTCTTCCACTCCATTACCTCTTTCCTCTACCAGTGCATCCATTGCCTCCTTGACCCATCGTCCAGCGTTGTGCAAGACCCTGCCTCACCCCCCCTCCATTGGTTTGAAGACCTCTATCCACCTTTGTGGCTCATTATTATCTCTGTTCAGCAAGGGCAAGCTACTCAAGAAACGGTTAGTGACTCCCAGTAGGTGTCGTCTCCTGGAGAAGGTCTTGGCGCAGAGTGGCCCTGACAAAAGGATGGTGAGAATTGGAGGAAAACTGTACAGAATGACAGTAGTCACTCATCACTGCAAGGTTCACTGTTGAGATATTAACCTAGTCAGGATAACATGTGGGGACTGGCAACCCTCTGCCAAAATTTGATCCCACCTGGATTTTCCCACACACTCAAATCTTTCTGCATTTTTATGAAGTCTTTGACACCAGACTACCACATACCACAAATGATTTAGAAACATATGCTATAAGGGGGCATATCAAACTTTAATGCCATAACATGGCTCCTGGGGGAAATTACATTGAACAGTGGAAATCTGTGTTTTCTTCAGAATGTCCCCCCAAACCAGTGATTGAGGTGAGTGGAGAAACCCCCCAGAAAGGGACGTCCAGACAAAACATAAAGGACAGATACATGGAAATAATACACAGCGTGATATTACATCCATGCCTAACATGATTTTTTCAGAAAGGCAGAACTCCGCATACAACGCTTACCCCGGAGGTTTCGAAACATATGCCCTTTCTCAGTGGCCGGGACGTTATAGATGTCAAATTACATCATACCCCAGACCGTTGAGCATCCCACCTAACACCTTCCCCAAGACCGCTGGAGAATCACGCATAAAACTCAAGGTGGATATTTTTTTAATCCGATGTCTTGCTGTGGATGCGGATTGAAAGAGTTGAGAAGAGCCCATAATCGCCCCCGCTGTGGAGCAATTTGAAATTATCACGGATACCCAAGGTGGGTTGCTGGTCCCCATAACATGGGGTCCATTGTTCAGATTTTGGAATGACTATTCAACTGTTGTCAATGGTCAGAACCTATTGCAGATTTTCCCACACTAGGGCTTTGTGTGTGGTTGACAGCCCCCCAAAGACCCCCAATGCCTGTCACCCAAACCTGGCATCATGGCAGCCTGTGTGGGGTTGATAGGGAGTCATCAGGGAAAGGGAGATTTAATTTTCTGTCCTTTTTTTCAAAAATTTTAAGAAAAGGTGGAAGAAAGAGAAAAGTATGTACTATATAAGTTATGTCATGTTGAATATACCAGAGTCAGAGCCTAATATCTGAGCACTACCCTGTCGCACACACCAGTGAGATCGAATAACTGAGGGTCGAAAAGACCCCAGTACATGATTTGATTGAAGTAGATGGGGCTGTTATCCTTCCCAACCTTGGTAACGTGGAAGGTTGGCTGGTTTTCGAAAGAAACAGCCGTAGCGTTGGGATTCCAGATGCTCGGTTTGGAGACAACATTCACGACCCGGCGAAACGGACGGGGTCCTGACAGTTCCTTTATAAGTCCATCATGCCGGGGCGGACAGCGCGAACCTCGGTTACTGGCACCCTTCTACGACGGAAATAATATTATCTGGTTGTACGGATAGTTAGCCACTAGTCAAGAAGCCTTATGCCAACCGGAATTGAGGGATGATACACAGATGTTCGGCCATGAGTATCGGGTGTATTTCATCGAATGTGTCTACTTGCGGTAGGATGTGTATTACATTCTAGTAAGAATATCCAGTGGTGTACGGGTAGCACGCGAGAAAACATGAGAGTTCAGTGACTAGGAAGGAAAGGTAAACGCGTACATTCGAGCCCCCTGCTGTACAAAATAGCGGGTCAGGGCTGTTTGAGCTGATTATATCCAAGTCAGACCAGAAGGGTAGACTATCAGAGATCAATTCCTAACATGGTGCAACATACTCTTCGCGGGGGACGACGTTGAATGGGTTCGATCGGATCTCGGCTAGTGTAGCGTCGAGCTTGGTAGGGTGAGACACCGTAGGCGGCGGACCTGATCTGAAATCACCCAGTTGAGAGCTTTTATTTGAGGCACGTTTAAAAACTGACCCAGGAAGCTCGATCAATGTAACGCTAAGCTGGAATCGACCACGTATGCGGACACTGACGTCAGGGAACAAAAAGTATGTTCCTTGACGACCGTGTAAGTCCCTGAACGTTTGAGGGGACGATACTAGACTCCCGTAGAGCTGGCTCGTAGGATCCAATAGTTTTGTTTGGGTCGGTGAATGAGCTCCGCTCGAGGGAACTGGAATTAGGGAAAGATGGGCGATCAAGAAGGACGACTCCCCCTCTCTACGACCGGTCGGTACATGTCCGCATACAAGAAGGAACATACAAGAAGAAAGGCCTTACTCAGGGATCACGTTTCCAGACGCATCGCGAATCAATAGCTGAACGATCAGTGGAGGAGCCAGTGGTAGGCGTGACAGGGATGAAGAACCACACTCGGCTGCCTTCTGTGGCTGTTGTACAATGTCTAGGTCGTAAAATAAGGGCGGTCTCAGTCGGTGGCCATTCAGGGGAGAATGGAGGGGAAGAGAAGGTTTAGGTTGGTGGGGCGACAACGGGCTCGTGGTATCATGGATACGATGGGAAGATGAGCTCATTGTCTCTCATCAGGGGAGGACACGGCGGTTGGATAGTCGGCAAGCGACCAGTCCACCAGCAGATATAGGATACCCATGAGCACGGACACGGTGATGGAAATGTGAGGGGGAATTAATAAAATTAGGGGAGGTACCATATCCATGACATAAATATACGATAGGCGGTTAGACGGACTGCTTAAGGAAACTCCAAATGCCAGCGAGGCCAGACACGAACGTTGCGGCCGCCAAAGCGGGCTTTACGCCAGCTAGATTGGAAATGTGAGCAGTGGGATTTAGGGAAAAAGACAAAAAAAACGGGCACCTGTTGATTTGTAAATCGCTCCGGTGAGTGCCCCTGCAACCATGCTTCCAGCAGCATCATGCCTTCCTCGCCAGTGATCAATTGAAGAGTTGATCCCGTTGTAGACTAGAGCTAAACGAGCACAAGTGTCAGGAATGTAAAACACGAGGCGTTAAATTGACACACCTAAGACGCCAGCAGAATTACCGATGAAGGTCCCTCGCCTGGTGACAGAATTGAGAATACTGTTGATGCGCAGGCGGGTATTTGACACTGCGAGTGGTCGACGAACTCCCTCGCGCAAACCCCAGACACCACCGACGCCGAGCCCTGGGGAACACGAGTGAGCATGTGACAAAAACGAGAACAATAAGATTGATGATAAGATGCGAGTGAATGATGTGGAAATAAACGAAACGAGCTGGCACCGTTTGACAAAAGACCAAAATCGGATTAAAGGCAGGAGATGTGATATGAATAAAGGAAAGGAAAACGGACCAGTGAGGTACATGGTTCCGGTCCCATAGCACAAGTCGTCACTCCAGCCCCGTGATGGAATGGCTGTACCAGAGCCAGGAAGATCATTCACTTTGTCATCGTCCAGCAGGAGGTAGTCGAGATTGTCGCTTAAGCCGGACATGGGGTGAAGTTTTGCAGGATCGTAGGCCCCACCAAGCAACAGGTCTGCTGCAGTGACGGAGGGCGCGGGGCCATCCGGGTGGGAGAAAGTCGCGTTCCGTAATATGTCGGTGGTGTCCTGAGAGGCGGCCATCGGATTTCTTTAAGCTCGGGGACCGTCGACCAGCTCCTCACAGCTCGGAGGGGGTGAGTCTTCGTGGCAGAGGTGAACGGGTGATCGGCATTTGCCGACAAGTGATCCTTCCGAAGTCTCGTCAGCCGCCCTATTCCGCCTAGAGTTACTCACTTCCGAACTGCCAGAAAGACAATAAGGTCGGATGTTCAATACAATCCTTAGACCGTTCCTTCGGTCCATGCTCACGCCTCGCGGTGTCCACGCTCCTCGCACCACTCTCCCTCCGAGTCCCCTCCACGGGGCCCATTTCACAACGAAACGTATGGACTTCGAAGCGCTCTCAGTCTTCTGGTCGCCTGCTCACCATCTGTCCCAGGTTTTGCCACGTCTACAACTCCGCATTCTACCGCCTCAGACCCTGCAGAGGCGCAAGCCAATCAATGCCTCGAGCAGGGAACCCAAAGACTGGAGGAAGGGGACATTGAGGCGGCAAAGGCTCTGTACAGGCGCAGTGTCGAAATGAAAAAAACCGCGTCTTCTCTGTTCAACTTGGGGGTCACCCACTATCATCTCAGTGGGTCTGAGTCGCTCCGTTCCTCTTCATCCGCGTAAATCCAATTTGTCCAGAGGAGTATGATGACGCTATCGATGCATGGAAAGAGTCCATCGCCTTGCAACCATCCAGCCCCGACGCCCACACCAGTATGTTCCTCGATGCTTTTGTTACTCACTTTGATTGTATTGATGCCAGCAGACCTCGCAAGCGCTTATATAATTTCACCCATCACTCGTCCGGATCTTGCCCTTCAACACCTACAGTATGTGCGGACAGCACCAGCTGCGGAAAGTGTGCTTACCCTTTCACCTAGCATTGCGTCATCCCTCGCACCAGAAGACCCAGAGATAGCTTTCAATCTCGCTGCGGTGCTGGAAGCCTGTACGCCATAACATTCCATTGTTGGATCATTGTGTCACCCTTTTGACAGGTGGTCGTTTGGAAGACGCCCTGACGTACTACAAGCGGAGTAAAGATTTCGGCGTTGAACGTGCTGCGGTGCACATAAGAAATGTACGTTTATCTTCTTCGTCTCGCCTCATGGTCCCCCTCAACCCCATCAAATGCAGGTGAGCGCCAAGATTTTCGGCAAGAAGATGAAAGAGACGGAAAACGCTCAAGCACAAGAAAGCTGAGTTTCCCAACAACGATGAGTAGGTCTTGTGGCCCATCTCACGGCACCGTCGCCCGAGGCATTATCACCTCGCACACGACTGGGCGGCGTTCGTCAGCGGGGCTCAATCCGACCCTCGCAGGGGAATATTTAAAAGACGCAGTGTTGACGGCCGGTGTACGCGATTCTTATTCACCTCGTTTGTACATCAATCACATTCGTTCAGACATTGCCTCTACCGCTGTCCCGCTTAGGCTCGAACCCAAGCCCCTGCAATTATCCTCCGCAGCTGTATCGAGCGGTCGTGCTTCGGACGACCTTCGTGCGGGGCCACCCCTAATGGCGAACCTCTCAGTGTCGTCCGGGGGTGATGACAAAATTTGCCCCGTCTGTATTCAGGCCTTTCTTCCTACGTGGGACAGAACACCACGTTGTTGCAGCTTGAGCGCATTGGCCGATCCCTCCAGCGTATGGGAAAGTCTGGCTGAAACGATGCCTCCGCCTACTCTCAACTTACGCCACGATTACCTATGACCACCGGGATCCTCTTCTGAAGAACCAACCTCACGTCTTTTCTACCACAACGAGGGGGACCGAGTAACGAGAGCTGCCGTGCGTTACGCATGCCGTTCAATGTACTAGCTCTGCAATTTTTACCCGCGGGAATTAACCCCTCAATCATCCCCCCTTCATTTATAAACTGTTCTGCAGGACCCGTGGTATCCCAAATCATTACCCACCATTCTCGCTATGCCAGGTGCGCGGCCCAAATTGTTAAATTATTACTAGGTATGAACCCCCCCTGTCTTGACCCCCGGCTCGTGTTCTCATCCATTTTCATGACAAATGCATCTCCCCCGTCGGACATCCCTCAACCCTGTGACACCGAATCCTCCAACCCGCTGAGTACCACAGCCACTTCGCCTGGCGACCAGTGGGGCGACTGGTGATCCGATGGTTTCAGATACAGAATTTTGTCATACCCTTCGTTTGGTCGAGGATACCGGAATTGGGAATAGAATCGACTCAGAACCTCGGAGGCCTGTTCGAAGTTCTTTATCGTTGGATGATCAGTGCCTGATATTTTGAGGACAGTGGTCAATGGATACCGATTTCGTCGTAGCTTTGTACTCACGAGCGCGCAGCCTTTCCAAGCAAACCTTCGGAGTGTGTCAGAGCGGCAGGAATCGAGGCACAAATACATACCTGAACCGGCGTGTCAAAAACCAATACCCAGACAGGGACTGAAAAATTCCGGGCGATCCTTATCCAATGTGCCCGCTGCCTGCATGCGGGTGGTTGAGTTGCGGTTGACTCGAAGATCACAAAGGTGGCAGTCGAAACTCACTGGGCATCAAAATTCGTGCGATCTATGCAAGCAGACAGCCCAAGCTCCAGAGTCTGGCGGGCCAGCGTTTCCACACTACGCCGGTCACCAAGATCATCCTGGTTACATCGACGGAACGAGGCGGGTAGATGCTGTTCTAGTGCCTGCGCAAAAGTGGACTATTCGCAGACGTAAGAAGGGAAGGAATGGTTGCATCCTATAAATCAGACCTTTCCTGATCCTATGAGACCAACCAGGATGAGAACGACTTGAGGCATAGGTGCTATCTCCACTACCTCGGTATGATAACGAGGAGTCGTGGGAATTTTTGGTGACAGGAATCCCCGTGGATTGCTGCGGTCCCCGTTCGTCCCCGTCCGTCTCACCTAATACCTTCACTTACTACCATCATGTCCAACTACCCCCAAGGCCAAGGACAGTATTACCCTCCTCAGGGTTAGCCCATCCTCTATTTTCCAAAGCTTATCATGAGCGCTGATGTAACTGGCGCCCCAGGACAAGGCGGGTATTATCCACAGCAGCCCCAGCAAAGCTACCAAGGCGGCCCCGGCTATCAAGGCCAACCTGGTCCATATCAACAACCCTACCCTGGCCCGGGGTATGCCCCACAACCGCCACCTCAGACTGTCTACGTGTTTGTATCTTTTGTCTACCAGATCAACCGCTCACTAAAGGTATTACAGTCAACAGGAGAAGGGTTCTGGTGGTGGCGGAGGTGCTTGCACCGCTTGCTTAGCCGGTCTCCTTTGCTGTTGCTGCGCAGAGGGTAGGTGACATCCTCGTTCCCGCTGTGCTGTCTACTGACCACCATTTCCACAGAACTCTGTGACATCTGTCTCTAAACGAAGAGATGACCTTTTGAGCTTATGCCACTACTTGATCTTGTATCTTAGCCTTGTACGAGTATCTTCGAATGTCATGTCTTGTCGTTTGTTAAGCCCCTCCCTCGTTTGATCGGCGCGTGAATTCCCGATCCTGCTCTGTTTCTTCCATCATCTCTCCCGGAATGTCTTCCGCTTCCTGGCCCCCGCAGCTAAAGTACCCCGCCATCCCCA
>Ga0307517_10013088_pt1 | contig 11311 bp, 13 predicted proteins | sample 23_EM_MG_FD_194515 | JGI IMG/M metagenome (GOLD analysis project Ga0307517, IMG submission 194515) | Populus trichocarpa ectomycorrhiza microbial communities from riparian zone in the Pacific Northwest, United States - 23_EM | ecosystem: Host-associated > Plants > Roots > Unclassified | place... | reverse complement strand
CGTGACGCGCTGCGAAACTTACGTTTCATTCCCCGCCGCATGGGTACCACCCGTTACGGGTCCATTCCGACAGATCGCTACCACTCTCTCCCAAATATCGTATCGCCCTCCGAGATACTGGACCCTAAATTCGTCGGCGTGGCGTGGACCCAACGTGCAACGTGTCTTGAGGAGCCATCGTCCGAACTCCGGTTGATTAACAACTCGACCTGGGAGCCAACAGTCTCAGAAGTCGTATGTGTCCTATTTGTTCATTCTGTCGCTCACCTCCTCACTCTCCGCTTTCAGATCAAACACCTCCATGTCCTTTCCACCGAGATCGCACCCAGCCTACGATGCAACTCCGAGTTGATTGAGGACCTAAAGGCGACGTATTCGTGGCTCGATGACCACAAGGACGAAGCTGAGGGGTTGTTGGATTACAACCAGGACAAGTTGTTCCTCAACGTCGACAGCCCGGTCTCAGAATGGAGGTGGGACTCCGCCTCTGACCTCCTCTTCGATGAGAAGGACTCCACCAACCCGCGCCGCGTGAGGCGGTTCCTGAAGAGCTACGGCGGGCTCTTGCGTGCCGCAGGAGTTAGGGAAATCAATCACGTCTCCACCGACGACCTCCCGTCTAAAGTTTCGCATGAAACACAGCTGGAACAAATCAGAACCAGTTTCAACCAAATGCGGGAGGCGGGCCAGTTGACGGATGTTACCTTTATCGCAGAGGACGGTACGGAATTCGCAGCCCACCGGGTGTTCCTCGCTGCGCAGAGCAGACATTTCAAGTCTTGCTTCGCACTCGGCTGGAGGGAGTCAAGGGACTTGGAGGGGAACGTTGAGATTAATGTTGATCACAGTCAGGGGTGCCTTGAAGCCTTGTTAGGTTCGTGTGACCGCACTCCTTGGGGCTGAGGGGTACTGAAGAATCACTATTTTTCGCGCAGATTGGATGTATAAGGGATCATACGATCTGCCAGCGGAAGAGACGGAGAGATTGGACGTCCTCCAAGAGATGTATAAGCTCGCGCACTACTGGGACTTTGTGGACTCAGACCTATTCAATGGTCTAACCCGTGAGCTGATCGAGTCGATCGGCACTCAAACCTATGGCGATTGTACGTCTTTTTGGACTCAGATCCCTTCGAATACAGCGACTAACTGCGTGATTCATGTAGTGAGGAAGCTGGCAGAATATTTGAAGTTGGAAGACGGACCGTTGGCGAAGAAATGCGAAGAGTTCGAGAGAAAGAATAGGACGGTGCTTGCCGAGAGTCGTTGAGCCGTTACCTTTCCAGTAAGTATCAGCCCAGTGTTCAGTCCCACGCGAGGCATCGAAAGGTGACCTGGATTAGACCTATTACGCATTATATATCCAATAAGTAGACCGGGGGTTGACTGACTATAGTGGATGTTGTATGATATAGTGAGGGGTAGGCGAAAACGGCAGAGTGAGCCGAGACAACACATAAAAAGTCTAAGCATGGGCGCTGGCACGGGAAGTACTTTTTCGAAAGCGGCAGGGAGTGACATAACAGCGAGAACGAGGACCCGAGGAGTTGGGCTAGGGGCCCAACTATGAAGAATTTTTACCCCATCTCAGGATGCCTTCATAGACCCAGAACATCACGGCGGCGTTCGGCACAACCCTCATCAAGTGTGCGCTGAGTCCACCGTACAATGATCTTGCACCCTCCTCAGCAATTACAAGACGGAGCGTTTGAACAAGTCCAGTATATCTCTTGGCACCATTGACCATCGGTTGTCGAAGCCGCGTCCGAAGGACCTGATGGGAGAGCATTCGTAAACACCGGAACACACGAAATAAGATCGATTGGAGTGCACCTCGTGAGGATATGTTATCAAACTGGCCACACACTTGGCAGTTCCTGCACTCCCAAGCATCCCTGCCCACTCTCGGAAACCTCCCTTGCCTTGCGATTCGGTGTTGAGCTGCTTCAGCTTCTCGTAGAGAACCCATTGGATGGTACCCTCAGTGACACCGAGGTAACTCGCGCTGAGCCCTTTGTAAAAGCCGCGAATTCCCTCCTCCCTAGCAATCTGCCTGATCACATCCAAACTAGAAACGAGCGATTTGTTGGGCGTTGATTGCATGACCTTCGCGTGGTCTGCAGTTAACTGTAATCTGGTTTTCACCACCCAAATTGGGTTGGTGATGGTTCCGGTCACGATGCCTGCGGACGCGGCGGCACCCAAGTGAACGTAGGAGTTCTCTACGCCGTTGTTGAACTTTTGGGCGATGATTTGCTTCCCGTTACCGTAAGTGAAGAAGTTTATCGACCTGGCAGGGATAACCCCGACGAGAGTGGCTCCGAGACCCTTGAACAAGGCGCGAGGGGATTCATCTCGGTAAATATCCCTTGAGATACTGTGAGTTCCAGCGTTTTGTACCGCGAGGTTCATTCACTCTACACACCGTATGATATGGGTAGTTTCCACGAAATGCCTCAACAGACCTGAACGACCCTGCGGCATTGTTAGAACCCCGCCGTTCACCCCATTTGCGACGACATTGACAGCAAGATGGGTCTCTCTGAACAAACTAGACTGCAGCCTCGTCTTCACCACGTCGAATGGGCTCGTAACGATGGCTCCAGCCATGCCACCAATCCTGGCAAAAAAAAAAGCGCGACAAAGGACGTCAGTGCCCGGACCTTTTGTGCCAATGATGATTGGACTCACGCTCCGCCCACAAAATGCTGCCAGGACCTCGCAGGGACCCATTTTGACTGCGCGGTGTCGGACATTAGTGACTTGACGGTGACGGAGGTACGGAAGGGGGATAAGTACGGTCATGTGACCAGACTCTTAATTTACCGACGATCGGGTCGTGCCGCGGAACGGCCGCAATACACTCCGGTTGCGGATGCAGAGTAAGCCGACACCGTTGAAAGGCTGTCCGGTTCGACAAAAGTTCGTTACAAAACCCCACGGTTATCGACTACTCGTAAGTTAACCCAGTCTCGAATGTATGAACGCCAAGTTCGTCACCCATAGCCTCTGGGCTCTGCCTTCCCTCAGAGACCCAACCTGATGGCACGTCTAGCTCCCAATCTCTCTTCAATCTAGCGACGACCGCCTTGAAGCTTGACACTGCTCCCTTCTCCTGGACAAACACCAGCACCAAACCATGGCCATCGACACCAACAGTCGGACTTTGCGGGTCGCTCGCCTTCCGAACCTCCACCCTGAACCTCACAGGCTTTACCACCCCCATCGCCCCAGCAGGGTCCCTAAGTTCGTCCAATCTACATTTCAGTAAGCCCAAGTCTGCAGAGTGCGGGATGGAGACCCGGACTCCCATCTTCTCGAGAAGCCTTCGACACTCCCTCTGAGTCGTAAACGCGTCATGGACTGAGAACAACGAGAGGGTGGTCGGCTTGGGTCCGAAAAGTCCGAAGAACCCTCTCCTGGGAATAGTCTCTGCGGGAAGTCCGTCGTCGAGACCCATCTCTGCATCCGAAAATAGAGGAGAACCGACGTCAAAGGTGCTGACTCGCTTTCTGAGTTTGTTCTCCGTAGGTTCTAGGACTCGAACCCGCCGGTTGGGTTTAGACTTCTTGTCATTAGACTTCTTCAGGGAAGACTTCTTCACGAGAGGTTCATAGACTTGATTCTCTTTATCAGCTGATTGCTTGGTCCTGGTCCTTGTGGAATGACGGCGCAGGGCGAGCGGCTCGGTATCTTCACGGAAAACCTGCACCGCCCCGGTTGTCGGTGTCGTCAACGGAGACAAGAACCGATCCTGATAAGTACGTGGGCTTGGAGGTTGTATGATGCGGGGGAAGTGTTGGTCGAACGCTGTACTGACAGGGGTGGGGACCAACGAACTCGGTGTTGCAGAAGAACCGGTGGCATCACTGTAAGTTCCTGGGGTAGGCGGCCAGCTAGGATTTTGAGACGCGACCGGGGAGGCGAGGCCATTGGCCCTCAAATTCATGACGTTGAGATGATCGACAACCTGCTGAAAGAACTGTTGGACTCGGGCATCCTGCATCTCGGGAACATCCAATGGCGGAAGGTTGAACGCCCCCCAGATCGGTGAACCGGGTACTACCGGAGAGGCTGTTGGCGTTGGGCCATAATTGGCAGGGGGCGAAGCATAGGGCGAGCGTTTATTGGGGGACGCCGAGCGCAACGTGATCTCTGGGACGGGGGCCTTGACACGAGACTTCGAAACCCGAGAGGGAGTGGGAGGCGACGGACGAGGGATGTCTGAGCCGCGGGGAGGAGAGCCTGAACGGATAGAATTTCGTTTGTAGTGCATATTTGGGGTGCCGGAGACGAGATCTTCCTCTTCATCGTAGTTCTCCAACCTCCGAGCGCGGTATTGTACCAGAAGATGATAGACGGCCTTCTCCCAAGTTTGTTCGGAGTTTATGAGCCTTCGAATGAGCTGTTGGTCAGGAGTGTCATTCCAGAGAGTGCGTAGATTGTCGAACAGATCAGGATCGATATCAGATGCGCGGGCAATAGGCTTGGCGATTTCCGCAAGACCAGGAACGTGAACTAGGGTGGGATTTGGTGGACGAGAGGTGAAGAAGGGGTGGACAAGAATTTCGGGCATAGTGATTCGCTTTTGCACATCCTTCTCGAGCATCCTTGAGATAAGGTGTTTCGCCTGCCTGTCGATGTGCGAGGGCATCTCGAATTTGGCTATCTTGACCTTCTCGAGTAGCGTCGCAAGGTCGTCATCATCGAACGGAAGCTTCCCAGCAAGTAGAGCGAAAAGAATGATTCCGCAAGACCAGATATCCGATGCCGAGCCGTTGTATGGGGTCCCAGCGACAACCTCCGGAGCAGCGTAGTGAGGGCTACCGCAGGCAGTCCTAAGCATACCGTTGCTGTTACTCTTTTGCCAGGCGGCCATGCCAAAGTCGGCGACCTTGATGTTCTTATTGCCATCAAGCAGTAGGTTTTCTGGCTTGAGATCTCGGTGGGCGATATTGAAATGATGGCAGTAGTCAACAGCGGCGATAATTTGCTGAAAGTAGCCCAGAGCTTCGGAAGTAGAAAGCCGCCCATTTTCGCAAATGTAATCGAAGAGTTCCCCGCCCTCAACATACTCCAGAATCAGATAAAGCTCGGTAGAAGTCTCCCAGACGTCGTAAAGCCGCATAATGTTCGGATGCTCGATGAGTTTCATGATGACGATCTCCCGTTCGATGCCTAGGAGAATCCGCTCGTGGTCCTCGGCGAGACTGTTCAGAGACATGCGGGAGTTGACAAGAGCGTTTTTCGAGACGATTTTGACAGCGGCATATTGTTTGGTCTTCGTGTGCCTAGCAATTCTGACCCTCCCTTTGCGATGTTCAGTAGAGAATCGTTTTCAAGGACGCTGTGAACAAACCAGAGCTGCCCTTTCCAATCGTCCGACCGATCTTCCAGAGACCAATCATGCTTGGGTCGTGGGTCTTTCGCCGCTGCAGGGAATTGAAGGGATTTTCGGTAGCCATAGTCTGCACAGGGCAGTGGAGAAAGCCGCCTGCGGATCCGTAGTCTGTGTGTCGAGGTGAGAGAGTGAAGGCTGTAGAGAAACCAAAGGCAAAGTTCAACTTCAACCCCAAGTCGAGGCGCAAAGCAACCGGAGATCAGGTGACTTCATGAATCCTTGTCACGTGCATCCAGTCGCGCTTCCCAACTAAAGTCATTTCGCGCCTTTGGGACATGAACCTTGTCTGCAGCCGCCATGTCCTCTGCTGAATCTCGGCCCTCATACCCTACACCGATTAGAGCGGCGTCGACCGAGGTTGATATCAACTTCCCTCCTCCGCCACAGAACAAGGAAACCGCACCATTCTCAGTCTTATCGTCCTTGTTTGACATACTCCAGGGAGAGCGGAAGCCGGAGAAAAGGCACAGACTCCTGAACACCTGGTTCAATGTATACTCTCAAGTCGCGTCCTGCTACGTGCCGAAGTTGACCGATCTTGTAGCATTGGCGAAGAGAGAAAGGATATGATCTATACCCCGTCCTGAGGCTCATCTTGCCGTATGTGAGTCAACCACCCACTTCATGTGTCTTATCGATTGAAATCGCTCTTAGAGAGACAAAGAGCGCTCCGTGTATGGTCTCAAGGAGAAGAACCTCGCCAAAGCGTACATCAGGCTCATCCCGCTGGGGTTAAAGGACCCTGATGCATTACGCCTGCTTCAGTGGAAACGACCTACAGAGAGAGAGGTGTGGAAACTAGCCCTCGAAACCTTCTGAGCTCAAACCTTCCTCAGAGAGCTACCTCGGGAGATTTCTCGTCAATCCTTCATGAAGTGATCAGCAAACGCTCATCCGTCATCCAAGGAACCCTCACCATCGACGATTTGAACCGATACCTTGACGAGATAACCGAGAATATAGGAAAGCAAGATAAACAATCTAAAATCCTCCAGAAGATCTACAACCGTGCAACTCCCGATGAACAGCGGTGGATCGTTCGTATCATTCTCAAAGGCGGGTACATCCATGTCATCTTGACATTTTCAGGCGCTGACCCGTATTAAAAAAGATATGATCATATCCGTCAAAGACACAACCGTGTTCAGCGTATTCCATCCGGATGCGCAGGACTTGTACAATACTTGTTCTGACTTGAAGAAAGTTGCGTGGGGTTTGTGGGATCCAAACAGAAGGCTAGGAGATGAGGTAATGTGCCTAAGTTCACGCTTCTGGCACATCACTGATTATTTGAAGGATAAAAGGGCGTACCTCTTCCGAGCTTTCACGCCCATGCTTTGCAGGCGACCTACGAAGCTCGAGGATAGCGTTAAAGAGATGCAAGGGAAAACCTTTTTCATCGAGGAGAAGCTCGATGGAGAGCGCATGCAACTGCACAAGCGGGGCGACGAGTTCTTTTATTGTTCTCGGTGTGTGCATGTGAATGTCTGGGTGCCCCACAGGCAGTTGATCGAGTTACAGGAAGGGCAAAGATTATACGTACCTCTACGGAGGTCACGCGGGTACAGGTAGCCTGACACCCTTCATCGCTTCCGCGTTCGATCAGAGGGTCGATGAGTATGTCATTTCATATCAAGCGTTCCCCCACTGACACGGGTATAGGATAATCCTTGATGGGGAAATGCTAGTATGGGACCCAATATCAGGCAGGAACCTCCCATTTGGCACCTTGAAGACTGCGGCTTTGGGTATATCATTCCCTCCGCGTCGATGAATCACAGACTAAACGTATATACAGATAGGTCGAAGAAGGAGTATAACCCTCGTCCATGCTGTTTGCATCTCCATGTTTTTCGATGACCCAGTACTAACCAAAAACCCAGTCAAGGTTTTCGATTTGTTGTACCTCAATGGTCAATCTCTCCTCCACAAGTCATGCAAGTTCCGCAAGCGGAACCTCCGTACCTGCTTCACCGAAAAGCAGGGTCGTATCGAATTTGTGACCGAGTATCAGGGTAAGACTGCCAAGGACGTCCGAGAACGTATGGAAGTCGTCATGGAGGCCAGGGGAGAAGGTTTGATCCTGAAGCACCCCGACGGGGAGTATGTCCTGAACGGGAGGAATAAAGACTGGATCAAGGTTTGTTGGAATACGTCCCACTTGCGTGATCCACAACTGATCATACAAAGGTAAAACCGGAATATATGGTCGGTATTACTTCCTCTTGGTGGATCGGGCGGAAGTTGATGACATATAGGACAACATGGGGGAGACTGTGGATGTCATCGTGCTCGGTGAGAGTGCTAACTAAACCTTAATGCTTTCGCGTCCGAACATTTGTTGCAGGTGGTGAATTTGGCAGGGGGAAACGCGGTGGCGGAGTATCTACGCTACTCGTAGGGGTGTTGGACGATCGCTACCCTGTCGGTCGGGATGGACCCAAGTAATTTTCGACATCGGCCAACCTAGGATGAAAATACTCATTGCACCCAGATACAGCACTTTCGTCTGGATCGGTTCCGGTCTCTCCTTTGCCGACTTTGTATGGATCAGATCCAAGCCCTGGAAGGAGTTCGACCCGAAGGATCCACCTTCGTTCCTACAGACCGTCGTTAAGATAACCGATGATAAACCGGATGTATACCTGGAGCCTGAGGAGTAAAGTTGCCTCCTATGATTGTGCGTAGCAACAATCTATTGACATTACCCATATAGCTCGTTCATCTTGAGGGTGAAGGCAGCAGAGATAACGCCGTCAAGTAAGTTTCTGGCGTGTGCTTGGCAGGGGATCGTAACTCATGCGAGGTTCAGCAACGTTCCACGTCGGTTTGACGATGCGGTTCCCTAGGGCGCTCGCCATTCGCGATGATCTCGACATTTCCGACTGTCTGACAGCCTCTGGTACGTCAACCGATCCCTCCTACGGCTTCTGTCTCACAGGAACCAGCGGTCCTGGACAGTGTTCGTTCGGATCGTAAGCGCAAAATGTCCAACGAGTCCCCCAAGTACGTTACAGTCGTGTGTCGTAATTTCGTCTCTAACATACACCTCCAGACAAGTGAAGAAACGCAAGGTCAACAAGGCAAAGAAGGTACCCCCAGTGACCCGGCAAGCGTATATTGCTATTGGCTGACGCACACGCTTAGCCACTTTTAATGCAAGAGTTCGCTTATATAAGCCTCAAGGACGTACCAGTGGAATCGGACATATTCGAGGGAATGAAGTTCTGTATGTTGAAAGTGCGGTGCAGAGCATTCGTACGCTGACGCTCCCGACCAGTGATTTCTCCCGACCCAAAGTTGCGCACAGCAGTTGAGGACAAACTGGAGCTGATGAAGCTGTAAGGTTTCTGGATTGTACCGCCCTGAGCCTTTTTATGGACGTCTTCCCTAGCGTGAAGGCACACGGTGGCGCGACAGCTCAGCTAGCAACTAACCAGGAATCGTTATTCGTGGTTTATAGTGGCACTACTACCCGTAGGTTCTCCCCACTGAGTTGAACATTTCTCTGAGGGAGCATTAACAGCACCCGACATCAAACGGATCATCGAGAAGACTGGATTCGATATCATACGGCCACAGTGGATCCATGACTGCGTGCGACAAGGCGAACTTATTCCGCTCAGGAAAAAGTATTTCTTCCATGCCTCCCCAGCGCGGATGGAAGATGAGGAATACGATCTGAGTGGCAGTGAAGACGAATCCGTGTCACCCGCGCCCACGACCTCGGACAGCATAATGGATGAGGGTGGAGTGGTTCGGGCTCTGACAATGTCGAAAGCTTCAGGGCCGGAGCTGGAATCTGAGCATTCAGAATGGTTCGAAGTCGAACCCGATGACCCAAAGATACCTGGAAAGTTCGACGACTCGGAGACTGAAGAGGACAATGACTCGGACGATCACGATTTAAATGAACCTGACACGGTAGAAGAAGACGACGACAACGATGAGTGGTTCTCGATACGCAGGGAGGAGAAGGTGGTGAGCAGTACCACGATGGGAACCCAAAGCTCCGAAGGATTCGATGCCGTCAGGGCCCCCCAGATTCAGGATACCATTGTAGGTTCTGCTCCTTCACCGACCTTCTCAAATGTTTAACCCTCAGATTAAGGTGAAGCAAGAAATGGAAGAGGAAGTCAAGATGGGAGAAGACGATAGCGCAATGCAATATGACCAAGACATGATATTCAGGCATTTGTAGGTTCACGACCCCCTCCCTCCTCTCCTCGTCTTGATATGTAAACACTCCATTAGGTGCTTCTACGTCGACTCACCCTTCAATGCTCGTGCGAACGGAATGCCGATCAAGCCAAACTTGAAGAATGAAGATACCATAACCGAAGAGTAGGCATCTCCCCTCTCAGGGGTGGTTAGCTGATGTAAAAAAATGCGTAGGCTTGAGAAGGTGGCAAATCTGATAACCTCCAACGGTGGTCGGGTCGCTGGGCTAGACGAACCCAGGTTGACACACATCGTCGTGGATAAGCGGGATGCAAGCCGGAGGCTGGAACTCATGAAGCGAACATCCAAGTAAGTACTCGAAACACAGCCTTTCCGGGGCACCCATCTAATCTTTGGGTGTGCGGTTAGACCCAAACGTAGGCACCTGGTTGTCAGCGAGTTCATCACCGCGTGCTTGGAGGAGTCTACCTTGCTGGACGAGGAGGGTAAGTCGATGGAAAATCTTCAACTCGGGCTTGGTCCCAGGCTAACGGAGTTCTGAAGACTTTGTGCCCTGATACCCGCAGTACCTGGATGTGGAGGATCGGAGGATTCGTTAAAGTTCATTTCATTCGGAGATACGCGCCCCGGAGGAGAGGTGCTTGTAGTACCCAGTATACCGGGTTACAAATTCGTCAACACGGCTACCAGTCGTTGGTAAGATAGAACAAACAGAGTCGTTCTATAACGAAGTAAGAAGGAAGCGAAGGAAGAGATCTGGCAGGTCGGCCTGTTTCGGGGAGGCCAGTGGGAGGGTGAGGGTTCAGAAAAAGAGAGTTACTCCAGTATATCCTGGTGAAGAAAGGAGCTAGAACGGGTGTGGGTGGAAAACATCAGCGACGAAAATACGATAAGGCAAAACAACGGTCAGGCATATGGTAAGTTCAGATAAGAGGGTAGATCAAGTGATCGAACGTGAGTAGTGATGGAGAAGAGGGAAGCGCGAGCAGTCTCCAAAGACGATAATGTACACGGTTGGGGGGGGCAAAGGTGGATAGAAACAGGTGACACTCATGGGATGAAAGATGGTCCAACGTTGACGAACACAGAAGGAGCGTGTTAATCCATGGTATCCATAACACTGTCGAGACCCTAGCAGCTCGAGTAACGCGGGAATGCACTACCACCACCCCGTTGCCCCAGGACTCGGTACGCCTGGGCTCTGGTACAACAGGACGCCCTTATTCTTCCCGAACAACCCCACAGGGCTGCTGTACAGATCCTGATCCCCAAACCTCCTCAATTCTTCATCTAATACAGCTCTAGGATCATGAGGATCAAACACGCTCTTAGATGGCGAGTTGAAGGGGGAGTCCCCTGTGAGGATCGAAAATCCGGGCCTCTTATTCGGCGTAACTGGAGGTGGAGGGAAGTATTGAGGTGGGAGAAGGTTGGAACGTGATGGACGAGAAGGAGTCTTAGGTGCGTCAGGGGAAGTGAGGGGGATGGTGGTGGTGGAGGATGAGGCGGGAGGATTGAGGTAGGTGGATGGACTTGTTCGTAGACCACGTGAAGCGGTTGGGGACGCTGGAGACCCAAGCGTTCTACTCGAAGAAGTCTTTCGTGGAGGCGTCGATGGGGGAACAGGCGGTTGGCAGGACTTCGAAGACTTGGGGGATGGTTCGCTGGGTGGGTCGTTCTCCTGTTGCAGTAATTTAGTTGCAGTAATTTAGCACCACAATACCAAGA